>ENA-ORXR01003131-ORXR01003131.1-marine-metagenome-genome-assembly--contig:-NODE-3131-length-15021-cov-13.315444_pt1 | contig 15021 bp, 16 predicted proteins | sample MGYA00237866_ERZ511479 | MGnify/ENA metagenome assembly ERZ511479 | reverse complement strand
AAAACTATGATGCAGGCCGAAGGCGTCGCGCGCCGTCTCAATCCGGAATTTGATATGTGGGAAGCCTCCCGCCCTGTGGTTGAAAAAGCCGTGCGCCGCGAAGTTGGACCCGAGCGTTATTTGAATGATTTCTTAGACGGGCTCGGCCGCACACGCCGCACGCTCGCCGTCCTGCCCGAAGCCACAGACAATATCGCCAAACTCGCTCAAGCCTGGGCGGACGGCGACGTCGATTTATCGCCGAACCTCGCGGTCGTGAAAGAAAGACGAAAAAGAGACGCCCTCCGCCCGATTGCTTATGCAGGCATAGGCGCGGCGATAGCGCTGGGGGCAAGCTGGGCGGCGGCGCAGTTGTGAGGGGCGTGAAATGAAAAGAAATAGTGATAAAAAATTTGCAGACATGGCTAAGTCTATAGGAACGACTGTGGACCCAGCCCTGGCTCCATTGGCTGGCGCTGTGCTGAGTGCAATAACGGACGGCGATCCTTCGCAACCCAACTCCCCTTCCATCGTGCAGAATACAGTCGCAGCACTCGTTGGCGACTGGATGGGTGAATGGCGCACGCGACGTCTTCTCGCATTTGTTAGTCGCACCGGAGAAATTGCAGAGGCCAATGGTATTGATCCGACAAAATTGCATCATTTGCCAAATGGTGAAAGATACAAAATTCTAGATTGTGCAACCCGCTCGGACGATCCCGTTTTAGGCGACATGTGGGCAAGCTTATTATTGTCTGACATTAGCGATGACGACAACCGTGACAGATTGATTCGATTACTTGAGAATATGACGGGAGATGATGCGCGTTTATTGTCGTTCATACAAATCTCCCAACCACTTGGTATAGCAATCGAAAACGCCCTAAGCGTCCTTTCAGAAATCAGATCGGATGGTTATGCAGGCCAAGAACGCTCAAGATGGTATTCTGGGAAACCAGATTCTGAGTTACCGAGTAGAGAAGACTTCGAGCTAAGCATCAAGGACGCTCAAGAGGTCGTTGACAAAAAATCCAAACCTCTAAAGGATTTGGAGACTGAATTGTTCTCAAAAGGTGAGATGTATACTGCAAGAGACATGTTGCTTAGGGCAGGTCTTATACAGCGCCGATCAATCGATATACCCGGCACTTCAGATTTCGAGAGTTCGCATACTGTACTCACAAGCAACGACTACCGCGGCGGTCACAATGATTGGGAAGACGTTAGAACCTGTGATCCAGAGGCCATCGGGACTGCAATCGAAGAGCTTCATAATTTAATTGCGGAACATACCGGATATTCACGAACTGATATAGATCCACCTGAGTTAGTGCAAATAAACAATCGATTTAACGTGTGTCCGTGGACGCTTACACCACTCGGAACCAGCCTTTACGAAGCCTGTTCTTTAAGATCGGCCCCCTAAGCCGTCGCGATATAGTCCCGCATCATAGCCGCTTCGCTTTCGGCGATGGCGATTTTGCGTTTGACAACATCCCCGATTGAAATCACGCCTTTGATTGTGTCGTCATCCAACACCGGAACATGACGGATTTTGGAATTCGTCATCACCGCCATCACATCATCCAAACTCGCTCCCGATGTCACAGTGAACACTTTTTCGGTCATGGACTTTGTGACGAGCTCATCGCGAAAGCCGGTTTCTTGCATGAGGGAACGGCGGACAATATCGCGCTCTGATAAAATGCCTGCGAGTTTACCCGCACTGTCGGTGACGAGAACCGCCCCGATATTTTTCTCATTTAGTAAGGCAATGGCCTCGCGAAGTTTTGCCGTGTTTTGCACGGAATAAATGTCGTTGCCTTTGTCGGCCAGCATGATTTTTACGCTCATAAATCTCTCCCGGAGCTAACCTTATCACAAAGTGACTGCGCTGTCCAAGACCGGCCTAAAAATCCCCGCTTAAAAGTTTCCCGGGGCACATTGCAGGCAGGTCACGCCATTGGCGCGCCACATATCCACGACTTGCTGTCTGTCATCCACGGCAAAGGCGATGTCTCTGCCCTCGCTGCAAAGCTGCTCCAGGAATTCGCCTTTAATTATATTATCCGCGCGATTGTCCTTATCCGCGCGCATCAGCACACGGTTAAACTCAATCCCGTTCCAGATCAGCCAGGTCTCCGTCACTTTGCGGAAACGCTCATTCCGTCCCGTCACGATTTGCAGATCATAGACCCCGCTGGCCCAAAGCGTTTTATATAAACCGACAATCGGGCCATTCGGCGTGTCATCCCCCATCGCCGCATTGAACCGCGCCCAATCGGGCCGCTCCCCATCCAGAAACGGACGGCGGTGCTCAATATCGGCCAATGTGCCGTCAATATCGAAAATTACGGTTTGCATTGACGCCCTTTATCAAAGCCGTCCTCCCGAGGGAACCGTCGGTTAAAGGCTAGTGAAATTCAATAAGCACCCAATGCCAAATTTGAGTATACCCTATATTTACACCCGCAGTTAAAGGCGTCATCCTCTTAGGATGATATACCCTTCTGATTTACCCGCTCCGCAAGAGCTAAAACCTCTCATGCAATCGATGGCTGCCCTTGACGCAATTTACTCGCCCGAGTGGCAATATCGGTATTACTCATTCGACTCAGCTTGGGGGCCAACTGAACAAATGGGCTCCATAAGAAACGGCGCCGGCGATGATCTATTTGTCTTATTCAACGATGCGGGGTGTTTTCTAAAAGGGTTCTCTCACGAGTTCCACCGGAGCGACCTGACCCCCGAAATGTTTTATAAAAACATAGCTGACGCCTTTCAGTCCGCAGTAACCGAACCTGCTTTCTCACCTCAAAATGTCAGCTTTTGTGCGTGGTATGACTTGACGGAACCCGGCTGGAGAGACTCCGTGAACGAAAAAAATTTGGACCCTGACATTTTTTTTCTTCTCCAAGATATAGACGGTAAGGCCGCGACCTATCAGAAATTTGTCGTTGAATATCATGAGCTGGAATCTGATATTCAGGAGTTAGAGGCCGTCTTTCAACATCAGCCAATAACAAAAGAACTGGCCATGTCTCTAAATCCTCAAATTGATTATTCCACGCTTATGCCGGATTTGGAACAAATCAGTTACCCCTATGTTGCGGCAGCTCAAACCAAGCGGAAGGGCTTCCTGGGAAAGCTCTTTGGACGGGAATAAAGAGCCCCGCACAGACCGCCATTACCCTTTGCACTCGCCGCCGCCCGCACCTAAACTCCCGCCCTATGACACACCGGGTCTTACTTATTATTGGCGGCGGGATTGCCGCTTATAAATCGCTTCTCCTTATTCGCGAGCTCGCAAAGCGCGGAATTGAGACGCAGGTGATTTTGACCAAAGGCGGGTCTGAGTTTGTAACGCCCCTCTCGGCAGGCGCACTCTCCGGCAAGACCGTTTTCACCGACCTATGGGATATGACGCCAACGATAAAGGGCGAGGCGGAGATGGGCCATATCGAGCTGTCCCGTTCCGCGGATATGGTTGTCGTTGCCCCCGCCACCGCGAACCTGATGAGCCGCGCGGCACATGGCGTGGCGGATGATCTCGCAACGACTACTTTGCTGGCGACCGATAAACGCGTGCTCTACGCCCCCGCCATGAATGTGCGCATGTGGGACGCCGCCGCGACTCAGCGCAATGTCAAAACCCTTAGCGAAGACGGTGCGCTATTCATCGGACCTGATGCGGGCGAAATGGCCTGCGGTGAATTTGGCGAAGGCCGTATGGCAGAACCCGATGCCATCGCAGACGCTGTTCAGGGCGCGTTGCTGGGCGATATGACGCTGGACGGGTTGCGGGGCGAAAAACCGCTCAAGGGCCGTAAAGCTGTCGTGACGGCTGGACCCACGCGCGAAGCGATTGATCCCGTGCGGTATCTGTCCAATCACTCCTCCGGCCTGCAAGGTTACGCCATCGCGCAGGCTTTGGCAGACCAAGGCGCGCAAGTTACGCTCGTTTCGGGGCCGACTGCCCTGCCCGCACCGCATGGCGTCACCCGCGTCGATGTCGAAAGCGCGCAGGATATGTTAGCGGCCGTAGAGGCAGCCTTACCGTCGGATGTTTTTATCTCCGTCGCCGCCGTCGCAGATTGGCGTCCCGCGACCCGGCACGATAAAAAAGCGCCCAAGCCTAAAACCGGCATTCCCCCGCTGGCGATGGTCGAGAACCCGGATATTCTAGCGAGCGTCTGCAAGTCGAAATCGCGACCAAAACTCTGCATTGGTTTTGCGGCGCAAACCCATGATGTGGTGAAATTGGCCCGTGCCAAACGCGCACAAAAAGGGTGCGATTGGATTGTCGCGAATGACGTATCGGGCGACGTGATGGGCGGCCAGCACAATGCCGTGACAGTGGTGACAGAAGACGGGGACGAGAGCTGGACCCGCGCGGATAAACGCAGCATCGCCCGCCGCCTCGCGAGTAAGATAGGACAGGAGTTTTCATGAAACATCTTAGCAGATTATTTGGCACGGCATTCGCCCTGACCGCTTTAACCCAAACCGCACTGGCGGCGGATATGTCCAGCTGCGAAGTCGCGGTCACGAAGGTCGTAAAAGCTGAGGATGGATCGGGCGAGATGCACATTAATTCCTTTCGTCCTGCGCAGGGTTTTATCGAATCGGTTCAAGATGAGAGCCCCAAACATCTCACTCAAATTGACGGTCATAAAATAGACGTCCTGTTCTGCACCCGAAATGACGTCATCCCGGCTGGCTCAGACTACCCGTTTTTAGCCACAGGAATTCCGCTTAGCCTGTCCCAAGACTTTCTCGGAACCGAGACGGACAGCCTGACCGTCAAGTGGATAGAGGGTCAGTTTAAATATGCCTATAGAGGCCACCCGCTGTCTGGCGACGCGCTGGTGACATTGAAAGCCCGGCTTGCTGAATTTTCCGACCGAGGCCTGAACGCTTCGGCGCTTGAGGTAGCAGAGGCAGAGGCGGAGGCGGAACTTGAAGACAAAGCTGAAGTTAAGGCTGACGTCATGACCGAGGTTGAAACTGACCTCGCGGACGAGTTGCCGGAGGCGCAAGAAACTGACGTTGAACCGCAGGACATACTCATCCTCGACTTGGATGAAAGTGACCCAACAATCGCGATCGACGCAAACGCCGAGAGCGCGGTGGATAGCCTCGCGTTGGATGAAATCGAAGCGGCAGACGTCGACGTTATCAAGACAGACGTAACGCGCGCGACCGAGGCCACGAAATTAAATATTCAGACGAAAATTGAGACTGAAGAATGAAACTGACTGTCAAAATTAAACCGCTTGCCCATTTCCGGGATTTGCCCTTGCCACAGTTCGAGACCGCTCTTGCGGCGGGCGCTGACTTACGCGCCGCGCTGGATGAGGATATGACGCTGGACCCGGGCGGGAGAGCCTTGGTTCCCACGGGTTTTGCGATGGCGCTGCCCGCCGGATATGAAGCGCAAATCCGTCCGCGATCGGGCCTCGCCTATAAGCACGGTGTTACCTGTCTGAACACGCCCGGCACGATTGATGCGGATTACCGGGGCGAGGTGAAAGTCCTGCTGATCAATCACGGCGACGCGCCTTTCGCCATCACGCGCGGTGAACGGATTGCGCAAATGGTCATCGCCCCCATCACCCAGCCTGATTTCGTCAGCGTAGAAAGCCTGGACGAGACTGTGCGCGGCGAAGGCGGATTTGGTAGCACAGGAACCGCGTAAGTGAAATCACTCTCCGGATTTTGGGCGGGGCTCTATAAATATTCTGCGCCGAACTGTCCTGAGGTCAAATTTGACTGCGAACTTCTTCAGACCGGGCCGAGCATCACGGGGCACATCACCGAGGTCGATAGCTTCCGACCTTCCGGGCAATTCATTATGGAATCTCTCATTGAAGGGCAAATCCACAAACGCGATCTCAGCTTCACCAAAACCTACGTCACAAAATCCGACCACTATAACCAACTCGTCGAATATGTGGGCAAAGTCAGCATCTCGGGCAACCGCATATCAGGCCGCTGGCACATCGGGCAAATGAGCGGCCAATTTACGCTCACCCGCGATAAGGTTTCGTCCACCCGCGCAAAAACCCGTGTAGTCGCAAATGATTCCATCTTCACGCCGAAATTTTGAGTTGAGCGGCGAATAGGATAGGGTGCGCAATATTAAGTACATCCTTCCCGCCATCGCTTTGACGCTCGCCGCGCTTCAACCCGCGAGCGCGCAAGACACGCCCGTAGAACACCATGGCCAGCTTTCAGTTGTCGGCCCCAATATCTTGGATCAACACGGCGCGATTACGTCCCTCGCCGGGCCGAGCTTTTTCTGGTCCAATACCGGATGGGGCCAAGAGCGGTTTTATACCAAAGGCGCCGTGGACACCTTTGCCAAAGACTGGAACGCGGGCATCATCCGTGTGGCCATGGGCGCGCAAGGCAATGGCAGCTATCTGGAGGATGAAGCCGGAAACATTGAACGCTTGGTGACCGTCGTCAACGCTGCGATTGAAAACGGGCTTTACGTTATCATCGACTGGCACTCCCACCACGCGGAACAAGATGTTGAAGAAGCCAAGCTCTTCTTCACCGCCATCGCGCAAGCCTATGGCGAAATGCCCAATGTGATCTATGAAATCTATAATGAACCGCTGGACACGGCAGATTGGTCTACGGTGGTTAAGCCCTATGCGGAAGAGCTTATCGATACGATCCGCGCCGTCGATCCGGATAATCTCATCATTGTCGGAACACAGAGCTGGGCGCAGAATGTCGATAAAGCCGCCGATGATCCCATCACGGACGAGACGAATATCCTTTACGCCCTGCATTTTTACGCCGCCTCGCATAAGGACGATCTTCGAAAAAAGGCCGAATATGCGATTGAGAAAGGCTTGCCGCTTATTATCTCTGAATGGGGCAGCGTGACCTATTCCGGCGACGGCAAATTCGACAAAAAATCAACGCGCGAATGGATGGCCTTTGCCAAAAAACATAATCTCAGCCATCTGAATTGGTCCGTCAGCGATAAGGATGAGAGTGCCTCTATGTTTCGCAGCGGCGCGTCATCGGACGGCGAGTGGACGACGAAAGACCTCACCCCGTCGGGGCGTCTGGTGCGCGGCATTATCCGCGATTGGTAGCGGGATCAATTTAGGGCTGGTCAAGGCTGAAAACGGTGCTAACAGATTTTACGATGACGGCGCCAAACCCGATACCCGATACCCGTTTGCTCGACGCTTTGTCAGAGCCCTGCGCGCTCTATGATACATCGCTTCACTACGCCTATGTCAATCTGGCCTATGCCGAAATGGTCCAGCGCGATCCGTCTGAGCTAATAGGGACATATTTATTCGACGCTTTCCCTGAAACGCCGGAGCGTATGCAAATTGTCCAAGCCGCCATGGACATCTGTTTGTCGGGCAAAACCTCCGCTATGGATAATCTCTCTTACGAAATCCCACTGGAAAACGGCACCATTGCCCAGAAGGTCTGGCGCATTTGCCAAGACCCCGTCCGCAATTCCGCGGGAGAGGTCACCCATATTCTTCAACGTGCGTCCGACATCACCGAGCAAGTCGTGAAAACCCGTCAGAACGCCGCCATAGCGCGCGAGGTCAATCACCGTGCCAAAAACACGATGGCCGTCGTCACTGCGATTGCGCGCATCACCTCTCGCAATGCCGTTGATTATGAGAGCTTCCTCTCCAGCTTCACGGGCCGCATTGACGCGATGCGCCGCACGCATGACCGGCTGAATGACGACGCCTGGCGCGGCCTGACGATAACAGAAACCTTCGAGACAGAGATCGAGCAATTCGCGGCAGATACAGGTGCGGATTACAGCCTGGCAGGGCCAACGGTTTCGCTATCCGTCAGCGGCACGAAAGACCTCGCCCTCGTCATTCATGAGCTGCTGACCAATGCCGTCAAATATGGCTGTTTCAAAACCGAAGGCGGAAAGCTCACCGTATCTTGGACACCGATTGAGGACGGCATTGAAATCATCTGGCTGGAACGCTGCACACATAAGGTGGCTGCGGGCGAAACGCAGGGTTTTGGCTCGCGCCTGTTTCGCATGCTGCCCCATGTCGCCGTCACCCAGACCTATGCGGCCACCGGCGTCCATACGACTATCAATCTGACGGGCGATATCGCTTTTGCTTAAGAGGGAGTTTGAACGCCTCCCGCAATGCCCTACATAGATCTCAGAATCATTGACGGAGACTCCCATGCCAGCCCACCCGCGCGGAAAAATATACGACTCAATTTTAGACACTATGGGCGGCACGCCGCTCGTCCGCTTTCCGCGCATCACCGAAGGTGTCCCGGCGGACCTCTGCTTTAAACTCGAATTTTTTAACCCCATCGCCTCTGTCAAAGACCGCATCGGCATTGCCATGTTGGAAGCGATGGAAAAATCCGGCACGCTCAAGCCCGGCGGCATCATCGTCGAGCCGACCTCGGGCAATACGGGCATTGGCGTCGCCTTCGCGGCGGCAGCCAAGGGCTACAAGGCGATCCTCGTCATGCCGGAGCAGATGTCGATTGAGCGCCGCAAGATGATGCGCCAACTCGGCGCAGAGCTTGTCTTAACCGAAGCTGCGGGCGGCATCCCGCTCGCCATGGAAGTCGCAGCAGATATTGTTGCCAAAACACCGGGAGCCGTCATGCCCGGTCAGTTCGACAATCCCGCCAATCCGCAAATTCACTTTGACACGACGGGTCCCGAAATTTGGGCAGATTGCGACGGCCGTGTTGACGCCTTCATCGCAGGCGTCGGCACAGGCGGCACACTGTCCGGCGCGGGGAGATTCCTGAAAGAGAAAAATCCGGATTGCCAAATCATCGCAGTCGAACCGATCGGCAGCCCAATGATTTCCGAAGGCACAAAAGGTCCGCATAAAATCCAAGGTATCGGCGCGGGCTTCATTCCAGATAATCTCGACACCGACCTCATCGACGGCGTTGTCACCATCGACAATGACACAGCCTTTGGAACCGCCAAACACGTCGCCGCAGAAGACGGCGTGCCGATTGGAATATCTTCCGGCGCAGCCGTTGCGGCAGCCCTTCTCGTCGGCGCAAGGCCCGACATGCACAGCAAACGGATCGTGACAATTATCCCGAGCTTCGCAGAGCGGTATCTCAGCACACCATTATTTGATCAGGATTACGTGCCGGAAGTGCGGGGGAAAAGCGTGACCGCGCCTTAAGGGTGTTCTCTGATAGTGCGAGCGAGTCCGGGAGAGCGCGTGGCCGCTCTTCATATCTTTACAAACCCTTAACTGTGAGACGCCATTTACGCCGCAGGCGGTAATCATTCGCCTCATATTGACATGGTTGGGGGACCCGCCATTGATAATTGTCTAGAATCATCGGTGTGCCCGACGCGTACCGACCGCTAAAAGGGCCGTGAAGATGGCACATGATTATACAAAAGACGGCTCCGTTGCACCGCCTGCCCCTTTTGAATTAGACTTGGAGGCGGAGGCGATACAATTCGCGTTTAAGGCGTCGAATGTTGGATATTGGGTCTGGGATATTCAGACGGGGCATATTTATTTATCCGACGCCGTTTTGAAGATGCTGCAACTCTCCAAGACAGAGTTTAGCTATAATATTGAAAGTATCAAAAACCTCATTCATCCAGATGATTATGACGACCTCAACACAACATTAAAATCGCATATCGACAATGATAGTTTTTTCGAAATAGACTTCCGCGCACAGCGGAAGGATATGTCTTATATTTGGCTCAATATTGATGGGCAGGCCGCCAGAGATGACACCGGCGCCCCTAAAAGGGTGGGAGGCTCCATTGTGGATTCCTCAGTCTATGTCGACCTGCAGCAAGATCTTAAACAAAAAACAGAATTTTTGCGCTTAATCTTTGATAATGTGCCCGCCCGCATCTGGCTCAAAGATGCCCATAACAAAATTCTTCAGCTTAATAAAAAAGCGGCGGAGTCCATGAATATGCGTGTGGAAGATGCGGAAGGCGCGGACACCTATGACCTTTTTCCCGAATTCGCGAAAGAGTATCATGAGGCCGATTTGGCCGTCATCAACTCAGGTAGACCGCTGGAAGGGATAGTCGAAGAATATACACCGGTAGACGCCCCACATGGCTGGGTGAACACAGATAAACTACCCTTCAAAAATCCCGAGACTGGCGAAAGATACGTGCTCGTCATCTCGACGGATATCACGCAACAAGTCAATCATGAAAATGAACTTCTTGATCATTCGATCCGCCTGCATCAAGCCAATAAGGACCTCGATCATTTTGCCTATATGGCCTCGCATGACTTACGGGCTCCACTTCGCGGAATGGATCAAATCGCAACATGGATAGGCGAGGATTTGGGCGATAGTATCACGCCGGACATACAGGAAAATATTGATTTCCTTCGCGGTCGTGTCGGCCGCATGGAGGCCCTTTTGACAGATATATTGGCCTTCTCCCGGGCAGGGAAAAACATGGCTGATCCGGAGGATGTTGATATGGATGAAATCGTCGACGAAGTTATCGATTGGCTATCCCCACTGGGCGATTTCAACATCATCAAAGACACCGACCTGCCGACGCTGAACGTTCCAAAATCCGCCATACAACATATTTTTCTAAACCTCTTATCCAATGCCATAAAACATCATGATAAAGCCGAAGGCATCGTAAATGTTGGCTATAAAAAGACCGAAAAAAGCCACCTATTTTACGTCTCGGATGACGGCCCGGGCATACCCAAAAGATATCAGGACCATGTGTTTGAAGTCTTCAAAAAGCTAAAGGGCCGCGACCAAGTCGAAGGTAGCGGCATCGGTCTCTCTATCGTTAAAAAAATGGCCGAAGCCTTAGGCGGCAAGATAGACATTATATCTGAAGATGGTCAGCGGGGGACGACGTTTAATATTTCTATCCCGAATGATCAGCGCAAAAGAAATACAGACAGACGGCAGCAAGATCGCCGCATGGCAGGAAACCGGGAGTAAGAATTGCCATTTTAATGTTTGCGGTGCCTCGCGCGTCCCGCTTTCAAACTCCAGCATTTGCCCTTAAAACCTCACTCAAAATAAACTCCATCCACGCTTTTCACATCCATGATAAATTGGGCAAGTTCTTTCAGACATGGGACAGGTAATCGTACGTTGGTTGCCCGTGCTGAAAGGCGGTGTGTCTATCATGTGATGGGGTAACGCCCGCCACATGAGGGGCTGAGTTTCCGTGTGCCAGACCGACTGGAACGTTGGCAGTCAAGTATGGCCGGGGCTTAGAAAAACACTGCCGTAGGGTCACCCTTGCGTAAAACACTTTCTACTTTGGTCTCCATCGCGGGGACTGACCCTACGGACGTCCCAATTTATTGGACGTCACATGCATAATTCGCGCATTTTTGCGGCGAAGCCTAAACGCATGGACGTCTTTCATTCCTTTTCAAATTTGAAAGCAAAATTATGCGACGCGAAACCCTTACAAAACTTGAACGCCTTAAACTCGCCGCCGCCCGCGAGCGGCTTAAACTTGATGCCGCCAAGGCGCGGATGATTGAGGAGGAGGCGTCTGATAAAGACGTGAATCTCAATCAATTTGGGCGGGCGATTGTGGCCTATGAAGATATGCCGGAATTAAATGAAGCTGACCAAGCCTTGCTCAATGCTGAATTTGAGCGTCTCGCCTGCCCGCATTGGGCGGTGGCCAAATATCGTCCCGGCTTTGGCCCGAAAAATAAACTGCGCAAGCTGTCGCGTGACAGCTGGTATTTTTACGAGACGGGACAGCAAATCCTCGGAGCGCTTTTAAGAGTGCTCGCCGAGGACACGTTTCCGGATTTATTAAAAGCGCTCTCCACTGACACGCTGGATATGGACAAAGAATTTATGGGCTTGGTGGCCTATCTCGAACTTGAGGGTGAAGCCAAACGCGAAGCCGTGATTTTACACCGCACAACGGTCGAAAAACTCGACGCCAAAAATAAGGTTGAGCTGGCTAAAATTCGCAAGGACCTCGACGCGCGTTACGCCGCCTGCCACAAACGCAATCATGAGCGGGATAATACGCCCGTCTAAAGCACGCGCGGCGGCGCGATGTTGTGGAGCGCGTTCGCGGTTTCCGCCGGCGCCAAGAGAGTCTGAAAGCTATCCAAAGCTTTTGGATATGATATAGGCTCATTATGGCTCTCTCGTCCGATCAAATCTCGCGCTATGCCCGCCATCTGACTTTGCGGGAAGTTGGCGGTCCGGGGCAAAATGCGCTCTTGGCCGCTAATGTTGCAATCGTTGGTGCAGGCGGATTGGGCGGCCCGGCTGGGCTCTATCTGGCGGCGGCGGGGGTTGGGCGCGTGACCCTTATTGATGATGATATCGTGGAAGCCTCCAACCTACAGCGCCAAGTGCAATTTATTTACACGGATATCGGCATGGGCAAGGCCGAAATTATGGGCGACAAGCTGGAGGGTTTGAATTCAGATTGCCGCGTTTCTCGGCAGAACATTCGGCTCACCGATGAGAATGCGGTTGCGCTTCTTCGTGGGCATGATGTGATTTTAGATGGAACGGATAGTTTCGAAGCGCGCTTTGCGATCAATGCCGCGTCCTATGCGTTGAAAATCCCGCTGGTCTCAGGCGCACTCGGGCGGTTCGATCTTCAGCTCGGCGTGTTCAATATAGGGAAAGACTCGCCTTGCTATCGCTGCTTCGTCCATGATGCGCCGGACATTGCGCAAGATTGCGCGGCGCACGGGGTGCTGGGCGCGATTGCAGGTATGGGCGGGTCGATGATGGCGATGGAAGCGATCAAGCTTATCACGGGCGCGGGCGAGCCGCTGGATGGGCGGCTCTATCTATTTGATGCGCTGCGCGGTGAAGGGCGAACCATTGGCCTCGCCCGGGACCCGAATTGCCCTGAATGCGGACAATAGATGAGGTGTATCGCCTAGTTCCGGGCCTTGCGTGAACGTGAACGAAAGGAGCCAGGCCGCGCAAATCCAAACCCGCGATTGCCGAAACTGGTCACGTAATAGGACCGGCCGCGGGTGTTACGGTCGTAAACGCGGGCCCGGTAATCCTGAATGGCCAGCTCACGTTCGCGTAAATTCGCAATGCGGGCATCGTTGCGGGACTGGGCTGAAATCTGCTGTTGTGCCGTTTTTGCGCGGAGCTGCTCGGCTTTTACAATGGCCTGAGCGCGGGTCATCGGCGCAGGCATGCCGGACAGAGAATTATGGCGATAGACTTGAACGCCTTTTTCACAAGTCACGATGAAACTGCCCTGCATCGTGCCGCAATTTGCGGAGGCTGCGGTGGGAAGTGAAATCGCAGCCGCGAGGCCGAGGATGAAAATTGAGGTGCGGGTCATGAGAGGTCTCCTATTCGGAAATTAACCTTTCATTAACCTTTCAAACGCGCAACGCCTTGCCCGCGCCGCGCGAAATTAGCCTCACGTCCTCTCCTCGTGAGAATGGGCGGGGGTAGAGAATTAGGAACATCAGAATGGACCGGAAAACTCACCAGAAGGAAGAATCCGCAAATCTTGAGACGCCATCGCCGCATAATCAGCCCAACACGCCAAGACCTTGTCCGCGTGATCTTTTGATATCTTGGGCATGTCTCCCGGAGGGTCACCAAACCCTGTGGAATTTTGGACCGTGTGATACCACCAGGGTGCCCAAGCACCATCTTGCGCACGCGGACCGGCTTTCCATGATAGCATCGCAGGATCGAAGGGAATATCTATTGCATTACAAAGTGCCCTCAAAGCGCCCTCGGGATTCTGCAAAATCGTATCGCACTTTATGACGGGTGGATAATTCAGTTTCGCCCAGAGCTTATACTGCGCAGCAAACCCCAGATCGTCTAAATCGAATTCGGTGCGAGATTTGGCATAGCTGGCGATGACGCGCTGCGGATGGCGGAGGAGGAAAAAATGTTTGGCAGTTTCCATCCACGCATCTGGAAAACCGGGTAACATATGATGCGGCATATGTTTTTGGAAATGAAAGGCCTTTGAAATGGGCGCAGCGCAATTTGCAGCGACTTTGACCGGGTCCGTCTCATGCGCGGCCAAAGTCTCTTCCCGCCCGGGATGGGGTTTTCCGGTGACCTTTAGAAAGGGGGCAAAAAATGGCTCATCCATAACCGCACAATCCGCGCGCGCGCCAAAGCTGCGCATCATCGCCGTGGACAGGTTTCTCGGCCCCGACCACATCGCAATAATCATGCAGAGGTGTCCCGGTGAATAAGATCCAGATAAAGCGATTGGAGGCGTTCTACCATCGGGCCACGTTCGCCGCTTCCGATTTTGCGGCCGTCAATCTCGCCCACAGGGGCGAGCCCTGCGAAGGTACCCGTCGTGAAGGCCTCATCAGCGCCGTAACATTTCGCAAGCGAAAAGTTCCGTTCAAAGACGGGAATATCATTGGCTTTGCACAGGTCAATAATCTTGCCGCGCGTAATCCCGCCCAGACAATAATCCCCGGTGGAGGTCCAAACCTCGCCCTTTCGCACGATAAAGAAATGGGTCGAATTACAGGTTGCCACAAAGCCTTGCGGATCCAGCATCAGCCCTTCATCCGCGCCTGCTTGGATTGCTTGGATACACGCGGTGACGCAATTAATTTTGGAATGAGAATTCAGACCCGGGTCCTGCACATCCGCCCGCCCGCGCCGCACGGAGACGGTATAAAGCCGTTGGGATTTCGCCGCGATGGCCGGATCCGCCGCTTTAAATTCGGGGGCGATTACAATCGTCGGCTCAGAAATGACCACGCGCGGATCCTGATAGGGCGTCGAGCGCAAACCTCTCGTCAGCATGAGGCGAATATGCACGCCGTCAGTCATCTTATTAGCGGTCAGGGTCTCATACAACCGATCGGTCAGCTCCGTTTGCGTGAGGCCTATATCAATATCCAGCGCGGCGGCGCCTTCCCACAAACGGTCAAGGTGATCTGCCAGAAACGCAATGCGGCCCTGATGAACGCGCAAGCCTTCCCACACGCCATCGCCCAGCATAAACCCGGAATCAAAGACATTAACGACGGCTTTGTCCCGGGGGACCAATTTTCCGTTCAA
>ENA-ORXR01003128-ORXR01003128.1-marine-metagenome-genome-assembly--contig:-NODE-3128-length-15025-cov-11.594327_pt1 | contig 15025 bp, 11 predicted proteins | sample MGYA00237866_ERZ511479 | MGnify/ENA metagenome assembly ERZ511479 | reverse complement strand
CAAAGCAGGATAGAGCCTTCATGATTGCCCCACACACCGCTGATTTTATAGAGCAGGGGTTTCTCGGAATGACTGTGCAAGGCCGCCAATTTCACGGAGAAATCGGACGACAGAAACACGCTGGTCAGGGCGAGGAAAGAAAATGCAATGAGCAAGAATTGTCCAACCGCCGCCCGGTTCCCAAATTCCATCATCCGCGCAGAATTGCGATGCGCCCCAACAAGCGGGATAACCGCCTGTAACGCCGCCACGCAAAAGGCGAGGATAAGTGCCATATGTCCGAGTTCTGCGGTCATGGGGTGGCTCTAGCGAGAACCGCGCGACGCCTCAATGGGACATATGTGTGGATTGAGTTTTGTGGCGGGGGAATTGAGTAAAGATATCCTCAAAGCGGAAGTTCCGATGGCGTTGTTTAATTCCTGAATAAGACAATCTTGTTGGCATCCGATCCAAATTTCTCTCAGTTTTTATGTCTAAAAAACAAACCCATCGGAGATTTGCGGAGTTCACGATGTGCATCCCTCAATTCACGATACTTCGATGGGATTTCTTTAAGCTTAGGGGCATCGACAAGTTGATTGACCATGAAGCTAGCGGCGCCAAATGTTGGCGTTCCAACAACGATCGAGGTCAAGTCCACCGCACCTGCTGCGAGCATAGCGCCGACGTCGTGCCCAGCAAAACGGATGCTGCGGCCTTGGAGTTCAGCAACCTGTTTTTGGTGTGCATCAAAAGCCGTTCGAATGTTATCTACCATGTGATCACCGACGCGGTAGAAGTTATCTGGATGCGCGGTCGAAACTTCTTTAACGCCGCGAGTGATTGTTTCTCTAATTTCAGCAAAAGCACCAGTCTTCCTCATCTCTATCAAAGCGGCTGGAGGAATTTTGTTGAGCCATGGCTCATCAGCTGAAGCAGCAAACTGCAATCCTTTTTGGATTTGCATGGGGCCCTGATTCTCTAGAGAATTGGCTGCGTTGTACTCAAGCTTCCAATTGAAATACTGCCAAGATGTAGGAGCATCAATCAAAGGCGTCGCTCCCAGATAACGACTCTTCATCAAAAGGTCTGTTGCTTGACGCATACGTCCGAAACAAGAACTGGCAACCATCTGTCCCGCGTGAGCGTTTCCATTAGTTGCATCACCCCAATGAACATCCAGGCTTTTTCGAATTTGGTCCACAACTGGATCATGCCATTCGGTATCAAACAATAATCTGTTCGAATCATTAACCTGAGCAGCAACATCTTCGGGTGAAGCAAGCGGACCGATAAACTCGAAAAGCTCTTCCTTAGAATTGAAATTTTTATTGAACACGCTGGATGCATGCGCGAGAGCGTCAGCATTCGCTAAATTCATAACCATTTCAGCTTCGTCATCATTTATACTCGAGCGGAAGGGTAAAATCGTCACTATTGGACAGGCCAAATCTGCAGTTGCTAGCTGCTTGTATTGCATGACGTTTATCGAGTGCTTGATCAAATAATAAACTGCTGTCTCGGGCGGATAGGTCTCCAGAATTGATTTCGAATGCCAGAATGGATCCGCGAGAATTATCGTGTCTACGTAAAGGCCTAATGAGCTGGCGATATTGCGCTCAACCGATGGAAACAAATCCCCACCGAAAACAGCTTTTGAGGTCTGCATATCTTGAATGTGATACTCCGCACTTTCTGAGACGCTGTCCCAAAACTCACCAAGGGCTTCCAAGAATTCAGGAATGCTGCGGTGAAAACTTTCGACGGCTTCTGGGTTTCTCGTTACATTGCGAGCAAATTGATCGGCTGTAACATCTGTCTCATCGAACTTGTCTTTGATATATCCAAGGTTGGCGCTGATGAATTCAAAATAGCTTTTGGATATGTCTTCTAGCGAAATCGCATTCTTTGTTTCGGTTCGATTGTGAAAATGCGCGGCCATGAGCGCCATTGACCGAATTCGCCCGTCCACAGTTTCTAAATCAATCTCTCCATCTGGACCGTATTTCATAGCGAGTAGACTTGTCTTAAAATCATCCGCGATATGTTCGGCAATGTGAATTTTCCCCTCTTCGAAGGCAACGCGTAATGTATTTAAACGCCAACGGAGTTCGGCTTTTTCTTCGTCAGTCAAAGTAAAAATATCCTATGTTACGAAGCCACATGCCTCATACATTGCTACTGCTAGTTTGCGCCTCAATCAAACTAATGATAGGTTCATTGCAGGGAAAAAACATGGTTTTATTCACAGTTTGATAGTCGAAAGCCGCTGTGACCAAATGAACGGATGGGGCAACGTATTTTTGATCTGACGGTCGAGCTCGGATTTCAATGTCCGCAATGCCCCAAGATCGTTATAAATCATCGGTCTCAAAACTTAATCCGCGTTTCAGGCCTCCGGATTTTCCAAGAGTTTCAGGGCGGTAGACAAAAATCGAGGAGAATAATCCTCGTTTCCAAAACCCATGATATATTGGGCAAGTTCTTTCAGACATTGGACAGGCGAGGCCTCGCTTGCCGTTTGAGAGACGATGGGTCTGAGCATCCGGTGGTGACACATCGGACTGTGCCGGGACTTTAGGAGTGAGAGCCGACGCCATGGTCCAACGCTGGCCATACTGGTGGGACAGACGGGCCGCTTCTTCAAAAACCATTGCCGCAGAGTCATCTGTGCATTTGAGCTTCGCTCAATTGCACGGGGTCTTTTGTAAAACTAACTTTCCTTCTGGTATTCCATCAGAAGACCAACTCTGCGGGCATGTCCTGCTTTAAAAACGACCTTCGGCTGACCCGGTTTCGAAAGAGTTATGGGCAGTGGGAAATTTCGTATGTCTAAACCTTTAACATCGTGGCCGAATGGCTTCGCCACTAGGCGCTTCGCGAACCTAATCTTAACCGTAACGACCCAAACTTAGCATATGGCCAGTTTGCAAAAAATTCCCGCCCCTGAAGTCCTGCATCTCTTCATTGAGCATTTGCGCGGGGAACGACGGTTGGCAGAGAAGACCTGCGAAGCCTATTCACGCGACATTTCTGAATTTCTCGGTTTCCTCAGCGGCTATCTTGAAACAACTGTTACCCTCCCCGATATCGTTGGAGTCGAAGCGCGGGGCTTTCGAGCGTATCTCGCGCAGCGGCGTCGCGGCAATCGCCCGCTTTCTGCCGCTTCCATTCAAAGGCAGCTCTCGGCTGTCCGCACATTTTATCGCTATATCGAACGCCGTTGGGATGCGGCCAATTCGGCCCTGCCTCTTATCCGCGGTCCGCGCGTTAAACGCCCCCTCCCCAAAGCCGTGAGTGCGGCGGAAGCGCTGAAGATCGTCAACACGCCGCTGGGCAGTCCGGGCGAGCCGTGGATCGCCGCCCGCAATCAGGCCGTATTGGCGCTGTGTTACGGATCAGGTTTGCGGATTTCAGAAGCTCTTGGCTTGACGGGTCGTGACGTACCGCTGGGTCGCCAAATTCAACTGACGGGTAAAGGCAATAAGACGCGCATGGTCCCAATTTTACCGGCTGTTGCAGAGGCCGTCTCTGAATATATGCGGCAAACACCCTATCAGCTTGAACCCAATGAGCCAATTTTTCGCGGCGCGCGCGGCGGTATATTGCGGGCTGAAATCATCCAAGGCGAGGTGCGCCGTCTGCGGGGGGCTTTGGGTCTGCCTGAGACGGCGACGCCCCATGCGCTGCGCCATAGTTTTGCAACGCATCTTCTCGCGGGGGGCGGCGATCTGCGCACGATCCAGCAATTACTCGGTCATGAAAGCCTCTCGACCACGCAACGCTATACCGATGTCGATGCCGCGCGCCTAATGGATATTCACGCAGGCGCTCATCCCAGAGCTTAGAAGAAGATTCGCTTAGAAAAAGGTGTGCTTAGAAAAAGAGGGTTTAGAAAAATGCACGGCCTCGATCAGATGACCGCTGATAATCCCGACATAAACATTGGCGCGATTGATGATGTCATTCACGGACGGCTGCGGCTCGGCGTTATGGCTTATCTCTCCGCCGTAAATCCGGCCAGCTTTCCCGAACTGAAAGACAAAACTGGCGCAACCAATGGGAACCTCTCCACCCATTTGACGAAACTGGAAACGGCCGGATTTGTACGTCAATAGAAAGTCTATAAAGGCAAACGCCCGCAAACCTTGATCCACCTGACGCTGGCCGGCCGCAAGGCTTGGATCAATTATCTCGACGCAATGAAAGCATTGCTGGGCCATTCATTATCTGGCGGTTGAGATTGCGCGGCTCATACCCCATGTCAGTCTCTGAAAATCAATCGGAGACTGACATGTCCAACACACTTTTCACGCCCTTTACAGTTCGCGGCATGACCCTGCCCAACCGTATCGTGATGGCCCCAATGACACGGAGCTTTTCTCCGGACGGCGTGCCCGGACAGAATGTAGCAGAGTATTACAAACGCCGCGGCGATGCGGATGTTGGTCTCATCATAACAGAAGGCACGGTGATTGATCGGGAAGGCTCAGCGAATGATCCTAACTATCCGAAATTCCACGGCGAGAAACCTCTTGCGGGATGGAAAGCTGTTGCAGATGCCGTGGCCGAAACGCCGGGGAAAATCGCGCCGCAGCTCTGGCATGTGGGCATGGTGCGAAAGCCCGGCACAGGACATAATCCGGACGCGCAATCGGACAGCCCATCCGGCATTACCCATACGGGCAAAGAAGTCCTTCCCGCCCCGACGGATGAAGACGTCGCCGATATGGTCAACAGCTATGCCCGTTCTGCAAAATCGGCAAAAGAGCTGGGCTTTGACGCGATTGAGCTTCACGGCGCACATGGCTATCTCATCGACCAGTTTTTCTGGGGCGTGATGAATCAGCGCGAAGATAAATATGGCGGCGACTTGAATGACCGCGCGACATTTGCCGCCGACATCATCCGCGAATGCCGAAAAGCCGTCGGCGAAGATATGCCGATCATTCTGCGCTTCTCGCAGTGGAAACAGCAGGATTATTCCGCACGTCTGGCAGATACACCGAAAAAACTGGAAGCGTTTTTGACCGTCTTTGCCGATGCTGGCGTGGATGTGCTGCATTGTTCGCAGCGCCGTTTCTGGGAGCCGGAATTTGACGATAGCCATTTGAACCTGGCCGGCTGGGCCAAAAAATTGACAGGACTTCCGACGATTACAGTCGGGTCAGTTGGTCTGAACGGGGACTTCTTCGAAGCGTTCCAAGGCAAGGGCGCAGAGGCTGCATCTCTGGATGAGTTATTCGAACGTATGGATAAAGGCGAGTTTGATATGGTCGCAGTCGGCCGCGCTCTCCTTCAAGATCCGCATTGGGCAACCAAAGTCAAAGAGGGCCGCTTTAATGAGCTTGAGAACTACGATGCAGCCTCATTGAAGACGCTATATTAGACATGAAAAAACCCGGTCTATCGGCAGGTGGACCCCTTTGACATCGAGGCGGTTCGGATGGGACCGAACCGGCGATTTCGATGGGATTTGGGAAATCGATCCCACGGATCGATTTATTTTTTCCAAATCACATCTGCATCGCCCAGCCCTCTACGTCCATCGCGGCCTGACGGACCGCTTCGGAGACTGTAGGATGCGCATGGCAAGTCCGCGCGAGGTCTTCGCTGGAGGCTCTGAATTCCATCGCGACGGCGATCTCATGGATAAGGTCCCCTGCGAGCGGCCCTAAAATATGCGCGCCGAGAATTTCATCGGTTTCTGCATGGGCCAAAATCTTAGCAAAGCCTTCCGCTTCGTGATTAGCGCGCGCCCGGGAGTTGGCGGTGAAAGGGAACTTCCCCTTTTTATAAGGAATACCGGCCTCTTTCAGCTCTTCTTCCGTTTGACCAACGGAGGCGATCTCAGGATGCGTGTAGACCACGTCTGGAATAACAGCATAGTTCACATGTCCGGATTGACCGGCGATGGATTCCGCAACAGCAACACCCTCCTCCTCAGCTTTATGCGCGAGCATCGGCCCATCAATGACATCGCCAATCGCCCAAATTCCTTCGACAGATGTTTTCCAATGTTCATGTTTCACACGACCGCGTTTATCAGTTTCGATCCCGACAGTCTCCAGGCCTAATCCGTCAGTATAGGCCGTGCGACCAATACTGACGAGGACGATATCCGCGTCAATGTCTTTTGGTTTGCCGCCATCAGCGGCTTCCGTTTTGACCTTCAAGCCTGATTTGGTTTTCTCGACGCCCATGACTTTACGAGATAGCTCAAATTTAATGCCCTGCTTTTTAAACATGCGTAGGGCGGCCTTTTGGATTTCTTTGTCAGAATTCACCATAATCGTCGGCATATATTCGACAACCGTGACTTTTGCACCCAAACGACGCCAGACTGAGCCGAGCTCCAACCCGATGACACCGCCGCCGATAACGAGGAGGTTATTCGGGACCTGTTGCAATTCTAAAGCACCCGTTGATGAAACGACCGTTTTCTCATCAATCTCGACACCCGGTAATTTGGCCACATCAGAGCCCGTCGCGATGACGATATTTTTCGTCTTATAGACTTTGCCGTCGACTTCGACTTCGCCTTTAGATTTAATTTTGCCAATTCCACGAATGTGGTCGACTTTGTTTTTCTTGAACAAATATTCAATGCCTTGGGTCAAGCCAGCGACAATCTTGTTCTTACTCTCAATCATCGCCGGAACATCAGCTTCGACTGTTGCCTTTAGGCCCATGGCCGGGAAGTCTTTTTGCGCCGTTTCGTATAATTCCGTCGCGTGCAAGAGCGCTTTCGAAGGCATACAGCCTACATTGAGGCAGGTTCCGCCTAATGTCTCACGCGATTCAACGCAGGCTACTTTCAAGCCAAGCTGTCCGCACCGAATGGCACAATTATAACCGCCGGGTCCGGCACCGATGATAATGACGTCATAATGGTCTGCCATGGGAATGTCCTGTCAAGGGAAATTGAATTGCCCAACAGATAAGGCCGACCCCCAAGTGGGTCAACAGCGCCCTAGCGTAAAATACGCTTACCGAGCTGCTTTCGTGAATAGAGAACCTCTATACTGCCAAGGACAACAACCAGCAGCGGCATAGCCCAAAACATCGGGCCGCCCGCGTCTCGCAAAATCTCATTCATGAAAGTCGGGATGAAGCAAATGAGAGCTGCGACGAGGGATAATATGAAGAGACCCAAACTTAAACGCTTTCTAAGCAGGAATAGAATTGCCGCAACTAATCCACCCCAGACAGCAATGGCATAGGCAGCTGTTGCCCAAGCCGGGTAAAACGGGCGCGCGGCGAGCATCTCTTCCCCATACGCCTGCCCATAGGCTGCGTCAGACATCATTGCGTCCATCAAGTAAATCCCGCAGCCCATCAAATTCCAGAGCAGGAAAAATATCCCCAATACCCAAAATACAACACTGGGCTTCACATCAAAGTCACTCATCACAGCCTCCCCTTTTACAGGAAGAGTACGTCAGAATGTCGCAGCTGTCCAATTAGTCCTCTAATTGGCCTTCGTAAAAAGCGGAATATGACGCCCAAAACAAAAAGACCCCGACAATGACCATGCCAAGACTGACACCGGACTCGATGCCGCCCAGGATCTCATATCCTCCGCGCAGCGCGGAATCAGCCATAATCATCAGCGTTCCAACCAGGGAGATAGAGAACCAGTGATAGGCGCTCTTCTTACGCAAAAGCAGGTAGACGGCGCCGCATAGCAGGCCAATGGCCGTCATGGCTTTTCCGAAGATTACCCATCCCGGCGTGGCTTGAAGATAGGCGATTTGCTCCGGGGTGTATGATCGCGCCAATTCAGCAGGCGATGCAGTTTCGCCCAAAGTGAAACCCAATAGACACAACAAACCCCAAGTCACAGCAAAAGCCGCCATTATCCCCAGCATCCGCTGGTCAAGTGAAGCTCCACTTACTGATTGCTTGACTTCGGCAGGCTGATGCTCCCCGGCGTCCAATTGCAAAACTGACATTAAACTCTCCCACTCTTAATTCAGGGAGAAAGCCGTAGCAGAAAAGAGTTACGCCAAGTTTCAAGACTTAGCCTAACAAAGCCTTAAAGATCGAGGAGCATCCGCTCCGGATCCTCGAGACATTCTTTGACGCGGACCAAGAATGTCACGGCCTCCTTGCCGTCTACAATGCGGTGATCATAGGACAGTGCCAAATACATCATTGGCCGTATGACGATTTCATCATTAATCACGACCGGGCGCTTTTGGATTGTATGCATCCCTAAAATACCGGATTGCGGCGGGTTCAAGATGGGTGAAGACATTAGAGACCCGTAAACACCGCCATTGGATATCGTGAATGTTCCGCCGGACATATCATCCATGGACAACTGACCATCGCGGGCTTTTGCGCCAAGCGCGCCAATGCCCTTCTCGATGCCGCCAAGTGACAGCTCGTCACAATCGCGCAAGACAGGCACGACAAGGCCCTTATCCGTACCGACAGCAATGCTAATATCATAGTAGTTCTTGTAGATGATATCCGTACCGTCAATTTCCCCATTGACTGACGGGACATCTTTTAGGGCTTGAACAACGGCCTTCACGAAGAAGGACATGAAGCCGAGTTTCACGCCGTGACGCTTGATAAACAGCTCTTTATACTGTTTCCGCATATCCATGATCGCCGACATGTCGGCTTCATTATAAGTCGTCAGCATTGCCGCTGTATTTTGCGCATCTTTGAGACGGCGGGCGATGGTCTGGCGGATACGTGTCATACGAACGCGGTCCTCGCGCGGTCCGGTATCACGCGGCGATTTGCTTTCTTTTCGCGGCGCAGCAGGCGTAGATTTTGCGGAAGGCGCAGATTTTGGTGGGTTAGCTTTTGCTTTGAGCGCATCAGCTTTCGTGATGCGGCCATCTTTCCCGGTCCCTTTTATAAGCGCGGCATTCAGCCCATTCTCCCTGATAATTTTTGCAGCGGCCGGCATGACTTTGATATCATCAGGGATGGAGCCCTGATTGGTTGCGGGCACGCCGCCTACTCCGCCGCCTTCATCTCCGGATTTATCATTTGAAACACCGGACGGTGCAGCGGAATCGCTCTCACCTAATTTGCACAGCGTTTCGCCGACTTTGGCGACATCGCCTTCGCCTTTTAAGATTTCCATAATCACGCCCGCACGCGGTGCCACGAGCTCTTGCGCAGCCTTATCAGTTTCCAGCTCAACAATCGCTTGGTCTTTTTCGACGGCATCGCCGACAGCAACCATCCAACCGGCCACCGTGACTTCGGAAACGCTTTCGCCGACATTCGGTACGTCGATATTTAATGCTGGACCGGACCCTGTTGATTTTTTGGACGCTGGCGCTTTCTTTTGCGCTTTAACCTCAGCATCGCCTTTCGCAGCTTTGACTTTCCCGGCGCCTGATCCCAATTTCGCGATCAATTTCCCGACCTCAGCATTTTCACCTTCAGCGACGAGAATTTCTTCCAGCACCCCATCTTCCGGAGAGACAAGCTCTTGTGCGGCTTTGTCTGTTTCCAACTCAACCAACGGTTCGTCTTTTTTAACGGTGTCGCCAACGGCTTTAAACCACTGGGCAATCGTCACTTCACTGACGCTCTCGCCGACATTTGGGATTGTGATATCTGTCATGGGGTTTTCCTAACTAGACGTCTATTTTGCAAACGCGCCATCAAGGATGGCTTGTTGTTCTTTTTTATGTTTCGTACTGATGCCTGTCGCAGTGGAGGCTGCGGCGGCGCGGCCAATGTAGCGCGGGCGGGTGTTTTTTGCGCTGATGGCTATCAAGCTCTCTTCCAGAAACGGTTCGATAAACGACCACGCGCCCATATTTTTCGGCTCTTCCTGACACCAGACCATATCGGCATTTTTGAAACGTGTCAGCTCTTCCTGAATCGCATCATCCGGATAGGGGTAAAGCTGTTCTACGCGGAGCAGATAAATGTCATTCCGTCCGAGCGCTTCGCGCGCTTCGAACAGATCGTAATAGACTTTACCCGAGCACAGAATTACGCGTTTAATTTTCTTGTCTGCCGCCAATTTAATCTGGCTGATTTCCGGGTTATATTCCGCATCATCCCACAATAGTCTGTGGAACTCGCTGCCCGGACCCATTTCTTCAAAGGTCGAAACGCAGAGTTTGTGACGCAGCAAAGATTTAGGGCTCATATTGATGAGGGGTTTGCGGAAATTGCGTTTCACCTGACGACGCAGCGCATGGAAATAATTGGCCGGAGTCGAGATATTTGTAACCTGCATATTATCTTCGGCACATTGCTGCAGGTAACGCTCAAGACGAGCAGAACTATGTTCCGGTCCCTGCCCTTCATAGCCGTGCGGCAGGAGCATCACGAGGCCCGACATACGGAGCCATTTTTGCTCAGCTGAGCTGATGAACTGATCGACCATGACTTGCGCGCCATTGGCGAAATCCCCGAATTGCGCCTCCCAAATTGTTAGCGCATTTGGCGCGGCGGTTGAAAATCCATATTCAAATCCCAGGACAGCTTCTTCGGAAAGATGTGAGTTCAAGACCTGGTAGTATTCATTTGCCTCTGACAGATTATTCAGCGGGCAGTATTTCTCTTCTGTTTTCTGATCGATCCAATTGGATTGACGCTGGGAGAATGTTCCGCGCTCTGAATCCTGACCTGAAAGCCTGACAGGATGGCCTTCGGAAATGAGCGTCCCAAAGGCCAAATGCTCGGCCAGACCCCAATCGATATCTCTACCTTTTTCGACCTTATCAGCCCGGGCTTTTATGATGCGTTTCAGCGTCCGGTGCATATTTAGAGAATTGGGGACTTTAACAATCTGCTGACCAATGGCTTTTAACTGATCAGTCTCAACGGCCGTGTCGGCGCGGCGCTTGCCATCTTTTTCCGTCGGCAAGGAAATCCCCTGCCAGACGCCTTGCAACCAGTCCGGCTGCTTGGTCTCATAGGATTTGGCTTCGTCGAAATCCTTATCCAATTTAGCGTAAAAATCGTCCATCAGCTTTTGCGCGCCAGCCTCCGTCAGATCGCCTTGCGCAATCAAACGCTCGGCATAAATCTGGCGCGTGGACGGTCGGCCATCAATGGCTTGATACATAATGGGTTGCGTGAACGATGGATCGTCCCCTTCATTATGGCCATAACGGCGATAGCAAATGATATCGAGCACGACATCTTTACCGAATTTCTGGCGATATTCCGTCGCCACGCGGGCGGCGAAGACAACTGCCTCCGGGTCGTCGCCATTCACGTGGAAGACGGGGGCTTCGACCATAAAGGCCACATCAGAACAGTATTGACCCGAGCGATATTCATCCGGGGTCGTAGTAAATCCAATCTGATTATTGACGACAACATGAAGGGTGCCGCCTGTGCGGTAACCCACCAATTGCGAGAGCTGGAAGGTTTCCATGACGACGCCCTGCCCCGCAAAAGCGCTATCGCCATGGAGAATAACCGCCATGACCTGTTCGGGATTATGGGACTGATATGTGCCGGAGGCCATTTGCTGTTTCGCTCGGGTTTTACCGATGACGACAGGCGCAACAACTTCCAAATGGGACGGGTTTGGCGCGAGAGACAGATGGACTTTATTCCCGTCAAATTCGCGGTCATCGGAGACTCCCAAGTGGTATTTCACATCACCCGACCCAAAGTCCTCTGACCCGGCTGCAACGCCGCCGAGGAATTCGTAGAATATCGCGGAATATGGCTTCTGCATCACGGCTGCCATGACGTTCAAACGCCCACGGTGCGGCATGCCGAAATTGATATCTTTGAGGCCCAGCTGTCCTCCGCGCTTAATAATTTGCTCCAGCGCCGGCAGCAGGCTTTCCGCCCCATCGAGACCAAAACGTTTCGTGCCGGGATATCGTTTATGGATGAGCTGCTCAAAGGTCTCGCCTTCAATTAGCTTTTGCAAAATTGCGAGACGTCCGGGTTTAGAGAAGCTGATCTCTTTTTCAGGCCCTTCCAAGCGTTCCTGAATCCACGATTTTTCTTCCGGGTTGGAGACCTGCATGAACTGCACCCCCAAGGTTGAACAATAGGTCCGCTTGAGGATATCCATGATCGTGGACAGCGTCGCAGTTTCCAGACCCAAAACGCCGTCGATGAAAATTTCACGGTCCATATCTTCGGAACCAAAGCCATAAGTCTCGGGCTCCAGTTCAGGATGAGAGCCGGGCTTTTGCAATTCGAGCGGATCGAGATTGGCGATCAAATGACCACGAGCGCGATATGCACGGATGAGCATAAGGGCATGGAGCGAGTCTTTCGCCGCTTGCTCGGCCTCAGAGTCGGACAGATTTGGCCGCGCGGCTTTTACGGCCTGAACGGCAGCGGCACTATCGCCCCAATCACCGGTTAGCGCAGAGGTCAGCTCGGGCGCCGGATCGGAGGTATAAGCCTCGCGTTTCCACGACGGACCTGCAGCGTTCTTTCTGGCATTGCGGGCGTCCTCACCAAGACTGTCGAAATAGGCGCGGAAGGATGGATCAACGCTGCCGGGGTTTTCGGCATAGCGCGCTTGCATTTGCTCCAAATAAGCGGCGTTTCCACCGTCGAGGAAGAGCGTATCCAGGAAGTCTTGGTTCCGTTCAGAACGGTCGGTCATGCGTGTAAGCCTTGGCTTGGGTCAGACGATTTCTTCAATCGCTCTAGCAGTGTAAAAACGCAGTGTCACCGACGGATTTCTGTATTCTTGTAACACTTATGTGGGGTTCACATCTTGTGACCTTGAGACACAAAAAGCCGCCCATTTCAGGGCGGCTTCGATAATTAGATGCGTAGGACTTACCCGTTCAGCACGTCCATCATTGTAACACCTAGCTTGGCCGGGCTATTAGAGACACGAATGCCTGCTTTTTCCATAGCTGCAATCTTATCTTCCGCGCCGCCTTTGCCGCCAGACACAATCGCGCCGGCATGGCCCATTGTGCGTCCGGGAGGCGCTGTGCGGCCTGCGATAAAGCCAACCATTGGCTTGGAAATGCCCTTCTTGGCCATATGCGCAACATATTCCGCCGCTTCTTCTTCTGCTGAGCCGCCGATTTCGCCGATCATGATGATTTGCTTCGTCTCGTCATCATGGAGGAAAAGCTCGAGGCAATCGATGAAGTTCGTGCCGTTAATCGGGTCACCGCCAATACCGATGGCCGTTGTCTGGCCAAGGCCGACTTGGGTGGTTTGGAAAACAGCTTCATATGTCAGCGTACCGGAGCGCGAGACCACGCCGCAGGTGCCTTTTTTGAAAATCTTACCGGGCATGATGCCGATTTTGCACTCATCCGGGGTCAAAACGCCGGGGCAGTTTGGCCCGATGAGGCGGGATTTAGAGCCGACGAGCGCGCGTTTAACGGGTATCATGTCGGAGACAGGAATGCCTTCCGTGATCGCAATGATGAGTTCCATTTCCGCGTCAATCGCTTCCATGATGGAGTCCGCAGCGAAACGCGGCGGGACGTAAACGACAGAGGCCGTTGCGCCTGTGGCATGCTTGGCTTCGGCAACTGTGTCAAAGTTGGGCAGACCCAAATGCGTTGTACCGCCCTTACCCGGCGTTACACCGCCGACCATTTTGGAGCCATATTCCATAGCTTGTTCCGTATGGAACGTCCCGGTTTTACCGGTCATCCCCTGCGTGATGACCTTGGTGTCTTTGTTGATTAATACTGACATTTAATTTTTCTCTTCATTAGAAAACATGAGACTCATCACCGGAGCCAGACGCTGAATGGAAACAGCTATTGTAGAATCATCCCTCTGTCTCCAGACAAAATAATGATTTTTAGATTTCGTCAAATTTTGGTCTAAAACAAGTGAGTTTTGAGTATTGAACTCGGCTTTTATTTTAGAAAAAAGGCCATCAATGATAGCATTTTCAGACCTATCATCCACCACCTCTGACATCCCAATAGTCAAAACAGCTCCACAACTATTCCCATTTTTCCCAGGAAGCCCTTCATTAATAAAAAGAAAGGCTTGTAACGGATAACCAAATTTATCTGCTAACAACTGGGCGTCTGATGCTTTAACACCTTTGGGCGCAACGCTCGTCGAATAAGAAGTGACTTGTGACGACACTTGTTTGAAAAATATGCTACTACCTTCAAAATACTCTGCGTCGCCGAAACCAGATTTTTGCAAACGTTTTATAACTCGCCTCGGGTTTTGCGCCACAGTCTTGCATCTATCGGTAACGTAGTTAACGATGGGGAGCATATCGTTATCGTGGAGTTCCGGTAATTTAAAGGTTGACGCTTCAACACAGGAGGCCGCCATAATAGCAGCTGGGATAACACCCATAGATAAGCGAGAAATATTCAACACTTAGCCCTTAACCGCTGCGACAATTTTCTGCGCGGCGTCGTCTAGGTCATCCGCGGCAATCACGTTCAGCCCTGAGTTTTTGATAATCTCTTTACCGGCTTCGACGTTTGTCCCTTCGAGGCGGACGACGAGCGGAACTTGGAGACCGACTTCTTTGACCGCGTCAACAGCACCTTGGGCAATGATATCGCATTTCATGATACCGCCGAAGATGTTGATGAGGATGCCTTCGACCTTGTCATCTGACGTCAAAATTTTGAACGCGGCGACAATATTTTCTTTCGTCGCGCCGCCGCCCACATCGAGGAAGTTGGCAGGCTCTGCGCCGTAAAGCTTGATGATATCCATTGTGGACATGGCGAGGCCCGCGCCGTTGACCATACAGCCAATATTGCCGTCGAGGGCAACATAGGAGAGGTCGAATTTGCTGGCTTCGATTTCTTTGGCGTCTTCTTCGGTCTCGTCGCGAAGCTCAGCAATGTCCGGATGGCGGAAAAGTGCGTTTCCATCAAAGCTGATTTTTGCATCGAGACAGTGAAGACGCTGATCTTCCGTCACGATGAGCGGATTGATTTCCAGCATCGCCATATCTTTGGCAAGGAAGCCTTCATATAAAATCTTACCCAACTTGCCCGCTTGCTTCGCGAGGTCGCCTTTCAGGTCGAGCGCTTTTGAAAGCGTGCGGCCGTGATGCGGCATGAAACCAGTCGCGGGATCGATATCAAAATTGATGACTTTTTCCGGTGTGTCGTGC
>ENA-ORXR01003127-ORXR01003127.1-marine-metagenome-genome-assembly--contig:-NODE-3127-length-15025-cov-22.710797_pt1 | contig 15025 bp, 15 predicted proteins | sample MGYA00237866_ERZ511479 | MGnify/ENA metagenome assembly ERZ511479 | reverse complement strand
GGGGGAACGAGGGGTGCTTGCCGCGGCATCGCATGGATGCGATACCCCTGCAGTGGCCAGCCACGAGCGGTCGCTAGAGGGGCGGCGAGGCGCAGAGAGCAAGGCGCGCCAGGCATGGCCCAGCGGCAGGAGGCGCTGTGTGGAGATGGTCCCTCGTCCAGACCGCTTGGACACACGCTCCTAGGCGGGCAAGTTTGCCGGGCCCCTGTCGAAAAGGGCGCGCAAACCTTGTGATGGACGTGCGTGGCCGGCCACATGGGCCGGTCCATGTGGCTCATCTGGGGTTGTCGTGACGGAGAGGCTAGCCCCACTTTGCGCGCCACAATCTCGCTGGTGGTGTCCGGGCCACGACCGGGAAACATTCGGCACTTTTCCGGCGGGTGGACGGGTGATGATCTCAATGGAACCGCCTCCAAGTGGCGGGGCAGAGGTGCTGGAGGGGGTTGGTCTCGCAGGGCGATTGTCGAGACGGCCGCGAAAAAGTGTCGCTGGGACCTGCCCGTGCGCTGCATCTGCCGCATCTGCAGCGGAGGTGGCTGCGAGAGGAGCAGAATGTGGGGCGCCACGATGCGCCGGTGTTGCGTCGTTGAGCGGCGGGACCGGGGAGTTTTTGAATTCGGGCCACGGGCCCGAACCCGGATGGGTACGGCCAATTTGGGCAGCTGGCGGCGGACAGGACGTGTTGAGCGTGCCTGATCGGCCGGGTGGCTGACATTTGTCGTCGGGGCGTGGCTATGGGTTGGAAGATTGTCCGATTGGGATTGCGGCGGCATCGTTCGAAATGAATGATAAAGGGGTGCTACTGCAAGAGTGCCCTCTGTAGACGGCACCGAGAGAATCCTCAGTCTCGCCCTCTACCACGAAACTGAGTGAACCTGACCGAAACTGGGCATGCCCTCCTGAGGGCGGGGGCGTGTGCGCCAGCCCGGTCGCGGGGCGCGGCCGGTACAGAAGGTAGCAGTGGAGCTGCCACTGGCGGTGGCGCCGGCAACGCGGTGGCCAGGGCCGGTGGCGTCGGCGCCGAGTTGGCCTTGGCAACTTGTGCGCGGTACTCCGTGGCGTTCGTAGCGAGCCTCGACAAAAGGGCGCACGCCCCCCACGACCTCTGGCAAACGGCAAGCCGCGGCTCCAGGTCCTCGAGGAACTCAATAGCAGAGGCCAATGTGGCCCGCGGCTGGTTACAAAACGTTACCTTCTCGAAGTAGGTTGCCGCCCTCTTGGTCAGCCGATGCAGCTCCTTCTCGTCTGCGGCAGAGATTCCCAGCTCTGGGGCGCCGACGACCTTCATCCGGTTCACGGATTTGCCGGTCGGCATTGGCACGGAGCGGCGCCCCGCGTGCTTGTCCTTGTCAAACTCAAACCCCCCCCGTCCACTTGTGCGCCCCCGGATGCGCTCCGATTTTTTAGGTCGGGAGCGAGCCGGCATCGGGGCCTCGGGTGAAGCTTGCACAGAGCCGGAAACGGCCGCCAACCTGCCCACACCGCCTCCGCCAGGGGACTGGGAAGTAGCCCCCTGCGTGGCCGGATACGCCGACCGCACCCCAATCGGCCGCCGCGGAAGAGGCGGAACCGGCCGCGCCGACAATCGGTGGGGCGCCCGTGCCGACATGCCCGTGGGGGAGGGGCCGATTGTTGAACGAGTGGAAGGCGCCGGCGGATTCCCACGGCGGTCCGGTCCGGATCTGAGCCGTAGACGACGCGGGGCGGTGGGGGGCGGGGGGGATGTCGCCGCCGATAGGCATGCGGCTGCCGCCACGGCCGCCGCCAAATTTTCTGGGACACAGTTACAGAACGTAAAGAAACCAATCGAACGAAAGGGAAGGCAGAACGAGGGGATAGCAGCTCGAACCATAATAACACGTGGGGATGTCAGTGACCATATGCGCTTGAGAATCCTTCCATACGAGGGAAGGTCGGCGGTGCGACAAAGAGAGAGAAAACCCGCACACCCACACCACCCGGCTCACATGTGAGACATGTTGTGGACACGCAAGGTTTGCCGGAAAGAGATGGGAAAATAGAAACTGCAAAGCACGTACCTCCGTCAACGTCAGCGCGTGTACGTTTGACCCGCGCCATAGCGGTCCGTACGCCACAGAGACAGCGGTGGGGACAAGACCCGAGGGGGACGTGGTCGGTCAAGCACAAGAAGAGCACAGGAATACAGAGCGCCAATGCGGTGGCAGGGATAGTGGGGACATGCCCGGTCGCGGGCCACGTGCCGTCGGCACGACGGCGGTGGGAGTGCCGGGGCGCGACGACGATGAGCACGGTGGGCAGTGTGAGGGCGTGGGCGCTGCACGCACACTGACGATCGCAGGTCGTGAGGAGCCTTCCAGACGCACTCGCCCCGAATAGACTGTGGGCATTCAACCCCTCCAGAAGCACCCGCAAACGGTGGTGGCGGACGCTTGCCCCTCGCTCGAGCCCTGTGTGCGCCACCCCCCCTCGTGGCCTCGTCACGGGCCCCCCCCCTGTGATCGCCGACAAGCTGGGTGAGGAGATATCCCACACACTCCACCGCGAATCCCAGATTCTGGGGCGGAGAAGCTCCCTCACGCTGGGAGAGAGCAGAATAGACGGCGGCTGCTGGCGGCCGTCGAAAGTCCCTATGAAGAGATCCTCAAGTCAAATTTCACGGCGGGCAAGGACATTTGCGGCACTAAGTAAACTAGCACAGCCTGCAAGGTCCTGGCTTTCCACCTTGTCAAGTTGCCTTGATATAAGTGAGTAAGCAGCCAGTTGCTAGTTATTATTCCAAAAATAGAAGTCACTTCGCGACACAAGCCACCCTGCCCTACTGAGTGATAGAGAACGGCTCTCGACTAAACAAAACGAAGTGCACCCCCTCCCTCTCCACCGTGCCGACCACTTCGGCCAAAGCCCCGACGGGCACATGGTAGCGCGTACCTCCCAAACCAGAGATGCACTCAATGCCAAACTTGGTCGCAGCGTATCCGTAACGGCCGGGGCGGTCCTTTGCCGACTTAACACGCTCCACGTAAGCAAAAGCCATCGGACGCCCATCGATGAAAACGGCCGCGTAATGCAGGGCCGCCGCAAACGTGGAGACAGGCCGCTGCTCCGGGGGGCCCCCTCGACGGCGCACCATCTCGGTAGAGTTGATTCGCAGAAGGTAGTTCCTGCGCCGGTGCTTGTGACAATCCGACCCCATGGGCTGAGATCCTGCAGTTTTCCCTGAAGCCAACTCCAAGCGGTAGTACTTCATCGCCAGAATCTCTTGCGGGACTTCGTCTACCGCTTCTTGCGCCAGCACAGCCCGCATGCTGGCCAACTCCGCGCCGCAGAGATAAGCGGCCGCGCTCCTGGGCAGGAGCAAAGTGCAACTGGGACCGATATCCTGGAGAATTTTCAGGCCGCCACGAGTAGGCCCGGCCTCCTTCGGGGGCTTGCCAGTTGCCGCGGCCCACTCTTGCGGTAGAAATTGTTGACCGAAGGAAGTGATCAAATCGGCCTTACATTGCCGCGTTAAGTTCTCCTCGAGGCTTGCATGAGGTCTTGAGTGCGATCGAATTAACTTACCCAGCGTCCCAATCTTGCGCTCCATAGGAAACTGCCAACAAACCCAGGCCGGTCCGCATGCCCGGAGCAAGGGGACGATGTCCAGCAGTGTCGAAATAGTGGACAGACACAGCGGTAGCCGCTCGACTGAGCCGCGGAAGATCTTAGCGTAGTAGTTTGAGACAAAGTACTTGATGTCGTCATCAATCGACTTAATCTCGGCCTCTGACAAGCCACTTGGCCGAAAGAGGAGACGGCAAGCCCGACAAAGCGCCATGAAGATGTTGTAATATTCGCCGGGGATGCGGCCAGCGAGTAGAACTTCTCCCGTGCACAGAATGATGTGCATCCAATCCACTGCCTTAAACGACTTGTGATGAATGTCAATATTCCTTAAGGACCTTGCTTGTGCCCGCGGCACAGTCCGTCGTGCGTTACGGAGCTCCCGGCCCACCAATGCCACGGTAGACCTTGGCATGATGTAGGCCTCGTCCCTGTCCTTATTCACCAGCTTTAAGCCAGCAAAAAGCTTCCACAGATGTGGGACGACGTTCAACAGAACGAGGTGCATCGTGTCGTATGGTGCAGCTGTGGGACCCATGTCCCACAAGTCCTTGAGGTACGGATAGGCCGTGCGCATGTCGGGACTGGGAGCGAAAAATAGAGAATAACCCTTGATACCGCTCTTTTGTTCCAGACTTGTCTGGTACGCAACAGTACTGCCGCCTGCGCGTGCGTCTTCGACGGCCTTCGCTTGTGCCGCAATGCTTTCTGCCGTCCGGCGGGGCGCGGTGCAGTTGTGCACAGAGAATAGCGTCTTGTTGGCCCTACCCGGTGTGGGATCTTTGGGCGGGTAGTAAATGTGGCTACTTGCCGCCGAGTAGACGCCCTCGAATTCTCGAAGGCGGTTGTATGCGTAGCTGTTAACGCCCTTAGCATTGTAGAGCTTGTCACCACCTGGTTGGTCCGTCGTAAAGTTGAGCACCCCCGCCCTTAAAACCTGAGGCGTTGCCGAGTTAGCAACCAAAAGTCCGGGAATACCCTTGGCAAGCTCGTTTAACTCGCCAGCGATCGGGTGTAGAAAGGACTCGAGGTCGACTGGCTGCCTTGGTCCAGGAGTTACTACGAGAAGCAGCTGGTACTTGTTGCCCGTCCGCTGGTCGGGGCTCACACTAAGCGGTGTGGCGACGATTGGCCAGCCTTCGAATCCGTTTTGCCTCCAAAACTGGAAGCCATCCGTGCCCAAGTTTAGTGGCACGAAGACGCCGTCGAGTAGGCCCCGCTCGCGAAGGAAGCGCCATTTGTCTCCATGGAAGTAGTCATGGACGCCGTCCGGGTCTTCGTCTGCGGCCTGGCGGGCGGCCGCCATATTCTCGAGCATGGACTTTCCAATGATGGGATCGCCGAGCAGGTGGGCTAGCCAGGATGTGAGCGAAAAGTAGGTAATCTGTTTCGCTGGTCTGCCGCCGGTTTCATGGCGCGGCGCGCCGCAGGCATCGCACTCCGTTTGTAGCGCGCGCTTGTGCGTGTACGCCAAACACCCGTTCCGACAGCAGTCGACCTTGCGAGTTTCCAAGTTTACACTGGCCTTGATGAATTGCTCCAGAAGATAGGGTGTACGGTACTTGGCGGCGGAGGTACTCAGCCTAAGTAGATCCGCGACGGCCGCTTGCGTTAAATTGTGTTGCACGGCGAAAGCATACAACGCCAAATCGGCCCTGTGATCCTTAAACTCGCCAACAGGGAGGCGAAGTTCATTTGTGGACACAGCTGGCTGGTAGATTGGTGAAGGGGGTGACGCAATTTCATCTTGTGCCTCGGGCTCGACGAGAAACTCGGGTGGTGGAACATTATTCGCAATATCTGCCTCGTCGCCTTCGTCAGAATCGCTAGATGCGACGCTTGACTCGGGCGTCTCTTCAGCGTCGCATCGGCAACCGTCGCGGGCAGGCCCTGACGCCCCGGCGCCAGCGCTTTCCCGACTGGCCGAAGCCGGTCGGGCTTGCCCCCCCGAGGGCCCCCCACCCCCGTGCTGGGGGTGATCATTTGCTGGCCCGCCGCCACCCCCACCATATTCGATGTGGCGACGCTTTTCTGGCTGCTTGTGCAGGTAGAACGTCGACCTGGACACTTGCGGAGGGTCTCTACGTCCGCCATCGGTGCAGGCGTAGCAGTCGCAAAAAAACACCCCTGCACGGCCTGGTGTCGCCATGGTGCTGCTGGTAGAGAGAAGATGGGGGGGGGGGGGGGGGGGGGGGGGGGGGTGGGGAGAGGAAGACGACGCGGTGGCGGTGGCGAAGCGTGCACCCGGCGGCGGGCTTGTGCGAATGACTGAGATGAGTTGCCATCGAGAAGTCAATAGGAGGTGCTTTTATAAGCAGTTTGGGGGAGCCACTGTCCAATCAAATTGCAGTAGGACCCTCCAGCGTGTCGAAGGTACTGGAAGTCTCGATTGCTTTCCGGATCTTTCCAGTGCTTTGTCGTTTGATCGCCCGTAAGACGCAGAGTCACCCTCCAGCTTACACTCGAGAGTCGCGCGATTCATTGCTGTGTCGAACCTTCCACCCGTGTCACAGTGCCGCCCCGCTCCCCCCCTCAGAGGATTCCCACACGCCACTTCCCGAACGGAGGAACAGTCCTCTCAGACACGACCGTGAGGGGGGGGGACACCGCACTGGCTGGCTTGTCAGAATCGGTTGGGGTGCCGCCGCGGGGCGGCCCGCAGGTCTGGTGGGCTCCCAGGAATCGGGTGGGTTGCCGCTGGCGATCAACACGGGCACCTGTGTGCGGATCAACCAGGGATTTCCGCGATCTGCTCCACACGGCGCCCCGAAATCCAGGGTAAATCGCTCCGTGGAAGCCGATTTGACCCGGGATCCCAGGTCTCCTGGGATTTTGAGTCAGAAAACCCGGGATATCCCGGCTGTTTTTCTTGTAGGGAGGGTTGGCTGTGTGCTAGCGTCGAACCTGTTTCGGCTTGTCTTTTCAGCTTTTCTTGGATGGATTTTGTTTTGCGCCCCCTCGTAGGGTCGGCCAAGCATTGGCAACAATCGCGACACCGGCGCCAGCACAGGATAGCGGCCGGTCGCCGGCCGACCGTTTCGAGGGTCTTTTGCCGTCGCCGTCGTTCCCTTCAACAGCGCTGGCGGCTGGCAATACTGACGGCATTCTCGGCCGCTTGCGGCGGCTGGCCGTAGTGGGTCCACAAAAGCAAACACGTGGTGGCCCTGGCAGTCTCCTGCACCTGCTCGGCCACTTCGACGCCACTCGGGTCATCCCGTGGTGTTGGTGTTGAGCGCAGACGCGTTGCTCGTTGCTGTCTTGGCCTTCAACACCACGCAGACAGCGACTAGACGCCAGCCACCCACCAGTGGGCTGCGTCGCCGCCGTCGCCATACGAGCAATCCCAGCCATGTCCACCCCATCTCATATTCGTTACAAGTTGCGCCACGTTGCAGAACCGTGTCTGTTTATTAAGGATATGGGGCCAGTCGACTTCTCCGTCAATATGGGCGACCCCAATCTTGTGCTGGTTTTCAAAAAGACAGCTGTGTGTGAATGAATTGGGGGCTCGTAGCGTTCCGAGTACAATTGACCCCACTGCAATACTCGACTTGTATTTGTTTCTGATGACGACGCACGGGCGTGGAGAGGCACATACTTGTGTCAGGACACACGGGGGTTACTCAAACAAGCCTTCACGCAGGGGCTTCATGCGTGCAAGCGTGCAACGCCGGCCACCTCCCACGTGCTCTGCCCCACCACAGCACGTGTGCGCGCTCGAAGACGGTCGTTTCCACGCCCTCCGCCGCCTCCCATCTGCTCGGTGCTGCCAGCGCACCGGTGCACCATGGGGAAGAACAAGGGGAAGGGCGGTAAGAACCGTCGTCGTGGAAAGAACGACAATGACGATGAGCGGCGGGAGCTTATTTTCAAGGAGGAGGGGCAAGGTATGTGTGTGTTGTTTCCGGTGTGGGGTGCTTGTAACGTGGCCACGTGAGTGTTGCTGGTGGTGTGTATTCTTGGCGTGTGGTGGAGTGTTGTGTTGTGGTGTGTGTTGTGCGTGCAGGACTAGAGATGCGGCCGGTGTTGGTGGATGCGTCGGGTGTTCTGTAGAATCTGTTTTTCGGACGGGGACTTGTATCCCGTTGCTGTCGTTGTCTCGCCACCACCACTCGCTGAGGCACTTTCTCGTGAGCCGTCTCTCACTTTTGTTCCTCTTTTCACTGTCGCTCTTGGCCATACCTGTGTGTGTTTATGTTTTCTTGTGGTTGCCCACCCGGTAGAGTATGCCCAGGTGCTCCGCATGCTCGGCAACGGCCGCTGCGAGTCGGCGTGCTTTGACTCGGTTAAGCGCCTGTGTCACATCCGCGGCAAGCTGCGGAAAAAGGTGTGGGTTAACGCCGGCGACATTGTGCTGATTGGCCTGCGGGAGTACCAGGACGAAAAGGCCGATATCATCCTCAAGTACACGGCTGACGAGGCGCGGTCGTTGAAGCAGTATGGGGAGATCCCGGACACGACGACCATCCATGAGAATGCCGAGGGCGGCGAAGGCGAGGACGGCGAGGAGGGTGTGGTCTTCGAGTTTGACGACATTGACGAGATCTAGGTCGCCCCGCCATCGGCTCTGCTGGGCTGCTGTGCGGCCGTGCCGCTCTCTGCCCTCCCCCCCCCTCTTTGCGCCGTTGCGGCCGTGGATGCCGTCAAGAACCGACGCCATTGGTGTCGATTTCGGCGCGGACGGGCGGCGCCTGTGTTGGTGCGCAGCCGCGGCTGTGCGGCGACCTGTACTCTGAGGAGCGGCATCCCCCAGGAGGGCCGATCGGTGTCTCGGTGTGTGGCTGGACAGTGTACTGCCCCCGCTTTCTCTTCCGTACAGGTTGCTGAAACAAAAGAGCAGACTTTGCGTGTAGAACCGACCTGCATGTCTCGGCCCTTTAGCTCCTTTGATACTTGACCCCCGTCGAAAGCCGTATGACACCCGTGGCACAGTAGGTCCGAGCGGCGCCCTCGTCCAAACGGCTCGTCCCATCTCGTCAGCGACGAGTCCCCCACCGCGCGCACCCCTCACGGCGGGTAGGCAAACCCGTCCACACGTCGCAAGTGCACCATGGCCTGCGGCACGGGCACGCCTTGCGTCGCGCAGCGCGCCAAGTACCGCCCCGTCGCGGCTTCCGCGTCGGCCAAGGGGAGGGCCACCCGCCCACGCTGGCGCGCGCCCCCGCCGCTGCCCGCCCCATACTTGTCGACGCGCACGCCCGCCACGGCGGCTGTGGCCGCAGACGGCGCCAGGCCGAGCTCCGCCACCAGCGCCAGCGCCCCCGCCCGCCCGTACAGCACCTCGGCGCGGGCGTCGACGACGCGCACGCCCGGCACGGCACCGTAGCGGGCGGCAACGGCGCGGCCGACGGCCTCGGCATTGACGGCGTAGGAGAGGAGGGCGTCGAGGGCGACCGCCCGGCGAGCGCCGTCGTCACCGCCGCCGCCGCCACCGCCGCCGCCGCCACCGCCGCCGGCCGCAGGCGGGTCGGGGGCGGGCGCCCGCACGAGCGCGTTGACCCCGTCGCCCGTCTCCATCCACGTGTGGCCGTCGCGGGAGGTAAAGTAGCCCGTTTCGTAGAGGCTCTTGACGACCGCGGGGAGGTACTTGCGGAGGTGCACCACGTCGACGGCGTAGCCGCCGTCGCCGGGCAGGGCGTCGAGGACCACGTCGTAGATCCACGCCTTGAAGTTGGGGTTGGTTTCCGCATAGAGGACGGGCGTCCAGCGGAAGCAAGCGCGGCCCCGGGCGCCCTTGGGGCCACCCCCCACGCCGTTGGCGGCGGCGCCCCACACGCCCATGGACGAAACGGGGGCCGGGCCGCCGCCGTTGCTTTCGCAGGCGCCCCCGCCAACGCCCGCCTCGGCCGACACGTCGGTCCACGACCGCGCGACGACGCGGTGCCCCCCGCTGGCAAACGCCGCCGCGACCGCCCCCGCCAGCGCGTCGCGGATCATGGGCAGCTTGACGTCCCGCCGCCGCTCGTACGACGCTGCGAGCGCCACGTGCTGCATCGGCATCCCCCCCCCCCCCGAGCACGCGCCGCGCGGGCAGCGGGGCTCGTGGAGCGCCACCGACACGCCCTCCACGGTGCCCAGGACGCCCGCCAAGTACCGGGAGCCCGACCGCCCACAGTTGAGGGAGAAGAGCAGGCGTGCGACGGGCGGGACCGCCGCACCAGCCGCAGACGAGCCGCCCCGCGAGCGCCGTTGGTGCCGGTTTTCCGCCTCGACGACGGCGAGGACCCGCCGCCAGTCGACCGCCGCCGCCGCGTCGGGCGGGCGCAGGGAGGCGGCGAGCGCCGCGGCGCCGCCCAACGACAGGAGCGCGTCCACGTCGACCACGGCGAGCGTGTGGGGGGTGCCCACCGACGCGGCAACGGGCGCCCAGCGGCGCGTGGCGAGCGCGTCGACGGCCGCCCGCCGGTCGGCAGGCGACCACACCTCCCCGTCAGCCGCCGCGTCGGCGGCGGGTGCAAAGGGCGCGGCCGCCGACGTGCCGCCGTCGCCGCGCGCCGGCAGCACCAGGTACACAACGTGGACGTCGGCAAGCTCCCGCTCAACGACCGCCGCAACCTCACACGCCAGCCGCCAAACGGGCGGCGCGACAAACGCCAGCGCCGGCGCCGGCGCCGGCGGTGCACCGCCGCCCACAGGTGCCGCCGCCGCCGCCGCCGCCGCCGCCGCCGCCGCCGCCGCTGCCGCCGCCGCGGCTCGCAGCGCGGGCTCCACCACCGCCCGCCGCGCCTCGTACGACGCCTCGTCCGCGTCGCCGCCCGTCAGATGACACGCGGTGGGCGGCGCCGCCGCGGGCGGCAGCGCCGCCGCCACCCCCCCCAACGCAGACAGCAGGCGCGCGGCGTAGGCGCGCGCCGCCGGCGACGCGGCGGCAACCAGCACGAGCGTCGGGGGCGGTGCCGCCCCCGCCCGCCGCCGGCGGGGCACCACCCGCAGGGGCCCCACGGGCACCGCCGCCGCCGCGGCGGGGGGCACCCCCCCCCGCACCGCCGCCACCGCGGCGGTGGCGGCGGCCAAGACGGCCGCGTCTTCGGCGGCCGCGTCGGCGGCGGGCGCCGCCAGCGCCGCCCCGAGCGCGCCCACGTCCACCCGCGACAGCGCCGGGGAGGCGTCGGCCGCGGCGGCGGGGAGGGCGGCGGCCCACGCAACGACCTCCCGCGCGCGCCACGTGTCGACGCCACCATACGCGGGCGCGACGGGCAGCGGGGTGACACGACGCGGCCACCCCGCACGCTTGGCGGTGCCCCGCTGGCGCCGACCCGCCCGCTCACGGCCACGGCGTCGATGTTGCGGCGCGGGTGCGCAGGCGGCGGCGGCCGCTGCGTTGCTGGTGTGTGTGAAGGGGGCCGCGGGGGGGGAAGCGGCGGCGGACATGCTGGCGGTGGTGTTGGTGGAGGCGGCGGCGGTGCGCGGTCACCCCGACGGAGGGTGCGCGGAGTGACGTTGGTGGCCGGCCGGGTGTGCGTTTGCCGACGCGTGGGCGACGGTGGCAGCGGCGGCGGCGGTGGTGGCGGCGGCAGAGGCACGCTGCGGGGGGGTTGCTTCCGTTGTGGCGCGTGTGGCCGTGCTCGGTGACCGACGCACCTCTGTCCTGCTGACGGCGCGGCCGTGTGCTCCGCCGCTGCGTCGATGCGCGGCGGGGAGCGCGGTGCGGACAATTTCCATGAGACGTGGTGGCCGCCGCACAAAACCACATGTCCAAGGAAAACAATCGAGTTTTAATCGCGTCGGCGTGGCGCGCGGGACGCACACCCGCCGTGGATGCGTGGGCGGCGGCCCGCCGGCTCGGGGCGGCCCTCAGTTCCAGATGCGCGGGCGGATCCACTTCAGCTGCTCGTGGATCTTGAGGAAGACCGCGATCGATTGCGTGATGCACCCGCAATCGCCGAACCTCGCGTCGACTCGGCACAGCGCGTGCCGTTGCCAGCCGTCCTGCGCGGCGGGCAGGCAGATAAATAACGCACGAGCACCGCGGCGAATAGTTTGTAGTCTGTTAGTCTGGTGCTCGTCGGTGCTGTCCCGCCACCCCACGGCGGGTGCCCCCCTCGACGTCGTTTCCACGCCCGCGCCTACACGCAAACTCCTCCCATGTCCCCGCCCCTCACGCCTCCCCAGCTCCCTGCCATATGCGTCAAGACGTACCGTATAGATGCCGTGAACAAGCGCAACCGTCTTCCCGCCCTGCTTGCCGAGGGTGTACATGGCGCCGCCGCTGTCGCCGCCGCAAAACTTGACATTGGTGGGCCTGACGCAAAAGTCACGGCTGGTCCTGTAGTAGTCTCCACCTCTCCGAGCACTTTCTTTGGAAAAGCTCTCGCAATACTCGGCGGTTTGGACGACCGCCTTCGCAGTTTGTAGGCGGAAGTCGTTACTCGGCGGCAGGCGGAAGCCAAGTCGTGGGGGGGGCTTACCTGCGGGGCCAGAAGCGAACCATGGAAGAAGGGCGGACAGCAGCGAGCGAACGGAGCACGTGTCAGTGTCAGCCTCAACGGCACCTGACGTTGTGGCGCCGTAGTGCTCTCTCCCAACGCATGACACGGCCGTCGCACCGACGCGCCCTCAGCTGGGAGAGACCCCCCCCTCGTATGAAACGTACCCGTGAACGAGACAATTTGGCCATCCTTGATCTGACCGGGCTTGCCCAACCGGGCAATCGCCACATCGCGGCGCTTGCGCAGGTTGACGGACTCCGTCAGGTACAGGATGGCGAGTTCGAGGGGCGAGCGGAAGAAGATTAGAATAGGGGAGATGGCTTGGGGGTGGAGAAGAATTTTTCGCACCTGACGCGCTCCGTGGCAAACGCAGAGAAGAAACCCAGGCCAACAAAAATGTCACGCGCAAAGGGGGAAGCCACAAGGTCAGTGCAACAATTTTCATGGTATCTCCCGGAGAAGTCTCAACCATGAAGAGGGGTGTACTACTTACTTTATACCTTCGCGAATTGGTGTTGCCGCCGAGTCGCACAGAGCCAGCCTTGACCATGGCCGCAGTCGGTCCCAGCAGACGGGTCTCAACGCAGTGGGCGGCAGTGAGAACCGTGCGGCGGCCGATCAGCACGCCTATGCAACAGAGAAACCAGAAAGGTCGATTGAGGACAGGAACGTGTGCGACTCACTCGAACAAGTGGGTTAGTTCAGTGGGGCTCTTTGGGCACTGTCTGCGTCCCTCAGCACTCGAAGTGAGGACCTCTTCCCGGCGACAAATGGCTCCACAGCGCACGGAAAGAAGGTTCTCAACACATCTCCGCACACATAGCCAAAGGATTCTGCGATGATCGCGGCATAGCTGCTCATACGAATGCTCAGCAGAGAGATGCATCAAAGAACAAGGAATAGGCACAAAAGGGCACCTTTTGGTGAGTCAAAGTCCTCCGGCGCCATGCCCATATGATCACGTCAGGTCGATGCAGCATAGGCGAGCGGGCACGGCAGTCAGCGCGTTGGGTATCAATGGCCTCACCCGCAGAAAACAAACGTACAATGGGGCGCCCTGTGCGAGAACTCTGTTGTTCGTCACGGGCTTGAGTTGCGGCCCCCTCATTTGAGGCATGGATACGAGGCCATCCGCTTCCCCATCCGATGGGGTGATCAACGAGACGAGGGAGGCAAGAAGTATCGCCTGCACAAGCAACAATGCACGAGCGACGGCCATTGTGAAGAAGCAGGCTGGAGACGGAAGACGAGCTTGGGGCAACCACAGATGGACTGCACCCAGACGAGTCTTCCGCAGGCGAGGCTCTCTATTTGTGCGTCACAGCAGCATCGGGTTCATACGACCAAAAAGGTGGCGTCTGAGATCCGAAATGCATCTCGTGAACCCCCGCTCCTACCCGGGCAACGGCATCCACTCGTGGATTCAGGACACATCGGTGGAATCGGGCACCAGCGGTACTTCCGCAGCGGCCACCAGTTGTCCCTGAGGACACGCTCTCTGCTGCGTACAGAGGGACCACCCCGCCGCTTCGGATGCAAACAGGGCATCCACTCCATACCACCCACATGCGGGAGGCGCGCGTCCATGGCTGTATCAGGTCTCGCGTGCCGGTCCACCGGCGGGCGGCCAATGGCGCGGTTTGCCTGTTCCAACACTAGAAACGATTCCAGGGGTCTGAGAAAGTGTTTAGAGGAGGGAAACAGGAGGGTCCTTCGAGGTCCAGATGGATCTACGCTGTTGGGCATCGGCCGGAGCTTTCGCCGGACCTCCCGTGAGGTAGCTTCCCGAGGCAGATGCGTTCCGATCGCACCATGGCGCCATCTGCCGCGGAAGCGCAGACCGAGAGCCTTGTGCCATCCCACACAACGCCTTCCACGGCTGCAGGGGTCCCCCAACCTATCATACAAAGGCGCAGCGGCATGGGCGTGGTGAGCAAAGCCGACGGCTGTTTTGCTTGGCACCTGCCAGCGGCCTGCAGCCGAGGGCCCACGGCGGATACGTCTCGTCACGAGTCCTGCCACCGTGCGTGGCCGCCATCCACGCAGGCGATCTCGATGTATCGGCAAGGTGGGTAATGGCGGGGTGAGCTGAGCGACGCAGCGTGGAAGGAAGCGCCTCGCACGAGGCATGGACGATGGGGCACCACTGGCTCCCTGCCACGGGTTGCGCAATGACGCGCGCTGCAATGGCCTCGACTGTTGGAGCAGAGCCAGGCTGGGGCTGGGGCACGTGATAATTTGTCCCCGCCCTCTGGCGGGGCCGGGCTCTCCTCGGAAGCACAGCACCTGCAGGACGCTGCTCCTGCCCGGGTTAAGGACTGACAACGGTACCAAGGGGGGTGTTCCCCCTCCTGGGGGGCTCGGCCCTGCCCGTGGGCTGCCACGTACGGAGGGGGCCTGCGGGAGGAGGACAGGGCCGGCACCGGGACGATGCCTGTCTGGTACCAGGCGGCCGTGGGCGGCAGGGTCGGCGAGACAGAGAGCTACTGCGTGCGTGTGTGCTGGGCGGACGAGTGGGCTCCTGAGGGCGTATATATATAGGGCCGAGCCCGGGGCTTATCCCCGGGCACGGAGGAAAAGGGACCGACTATCGATCGTCACGTCTCATCCCCGTGAGGAGCGCGCGGGCCAAGGGCACGCGCGACATTGTAGCGGTTCCGCCAACATCGACAAACCCGTGGTCGGCACCACCGCAGCAGGCTGGGCGACCAGCCACTGCTGCGCACGACATGCAGTCGGCTGGCTGTGGGACTGGGGCTGTACCGGCCAATGGTCAGGAGACGCTCTGAAGTGTCCGCCACGCCGGATCCAGTCCTTGCATCAAATGTCCATACAGCCGTTCTCCCAAAAATCCCGCACTCCAACTGTAGCAAAAGAGTTCCAAATCGGCCTCTACGACCCCGCCGAGGCCGACTTGGAACACTTTTGGAACTGTTCCCTGGCCTTTAGGACAGGGTGCTCTCAAAGTGTAGTGATGCACACATATACTTAGATCACGGGACTTGCTCTCC
>ENA-ORXR01003126-ORXR01003126.1-marine-metagenome-genome-assembly--contig:-NODE-3126-length-15026-cov-115.413874_pt1 | contig 15026 bp, 13 predicted proteins | sample MGYA00237866_ERZ511479 | MGnify/ENA metagenome assembly ERZ511479 | reverse complement strand
AAAATAGGAGAAGAGTATCGGAAAAAGACAATGTTAGCTGCATACAAAATATTTCTAAATAAAGTCTATTATATAAATGACTTTTCGTTCGCCCTAATCGACTAATAACTTTTTATGCTGAGTATATTAGCTCAAATTAGTCATTTTTCGTGAATTACATACTACAAAACGTAAAATTCGTACTTTTGGCGGAAATTTTTAAATTTTGACTAACATAGAGGGCATCCAATTGTTATAAAAGTCTGTACCTTTGCTAAACTTTGTGTAATTGGGAAAACAGGTAAGGGATGAAAAGATAATGACACGAAGAATGTACATTTATTTAATTCCTGATACTAATTGAGAAATTAGGAAAATGGGCTAATTCTCAATTCATAAATACTTAATTTTCAATCTAATTAACGGTTCTCCCAAAGTTCAGATATATAAATCGCATGAGATATTTTTCGACATCTTTCATTATTATTTTATTTCTTTTTTCTGCAAAAAACAGCCTTGCAAAAACAGATAAATATCGTTGTATTTGGAATATGGATCCTGCCACGATGACTACCGTGGCTTGGAATCAAACTTCTGGTACCGGTGCTGTTATTTATTTTGATACGCAAGATTATGGCAATGATTGGGGGGCTTATGCCAATGCCCAAAAAGCCGATCACAACGTTGTTTCAAAGGGGATGAACAACCACTTTGCGCGACTGCGGAATCTAATACCGGGTACGACCTATTATTTTGTCATCAAAGACAGCGAAGGGGTCAGTCGGCGAATGTATTTCCGTACTGCACCCGACCATCCTTACGAAAGACTTTCTATCGTTGCAGGCGGTGACTCGCGCAATAATCGCAAATCGCGTCGAAATGCCAACCTTTTGGTTGCCAAGTTGCGCCCGCATTGCGTTATGTTTGCTGGCGATATGACCGGTGGCGATAACGATACGCAGTGGCCTCAGTGGTTCGATGATTGGCAATTGACCATTTCGGACGATGGACGCCTGACGCCTATCATCACCGCCCGTGGTAATCACGAATACTCAAACGAAACACTCGTCCACCTCTTTGATGCACCCAATAAGAACGTGCATTTTGCCTTCACAGTTGGTGGCAATTTATTGCGCATTTATACCCTCAACTCGATGATAGCCGCAGGAGGAAATCAAGCCGCATGGCTCGAATCCGATTTGCAACAGCATACCGATATTACTTGGAAATTTGCTCATTATCATCATCCCATCAGACCACATACCGGACGAAAACGTGATAAGGATAGACAACGTACTTCATGGGCTTCTCTATTTTACGAGTACAATGTCGATTTAGTTATGGAATGTGATGCCCATACTGTAAAAACGACTTGGCCCATACGCCCTTCGAGCGGACCGGGCAATGATGAGGGCTTCATTCGAGACGATACCGATGGGACAATTTATGTTGGTGAAGGCTGTTGGGGTGCGCCCCTCCGCCCAAATGACGACGATAAAGCATGGACACGAAATAGCGGTAGTTTCAATCAATTTAAATGGATTTTTGTTGATTTTAGTGGAATAGAAGTTCGTACCGTAAAAACAGATAACGCAAACGATGTAGGAAAAGTAGACCCGACTTATGTCTTTGAAGCACCACAGAATCTTGATGTTTGGAATCCCAGTAATGGTAGCGTAATATACATTAATAAAAAGGATAATGCTGCACTCCAACAACCTCTAATTGCGATAGTACCGCCTTCGCCATCCAACCAATCAGTCTACACGCCTCCAACTTACACACCACCGCCGACTTACACGCCCCCAAAATCAGAACCCAAACCTGAACCAGTAGTCAAACCCGAACCCATACCCACACCTGAGCCTAAACCAATAGTGAAGCCCGAACCAACGCCAACACCAGTGGTCAAGCCTGAACCCAAACCAGAGCCAGTCATCAAGCCTGAACCCAAACCAGTCGTCAAACCTAAACCTGAACCCATAGTAAAATCCGAGCCTAAATCTGAACCTGAGCTTGTCAGGGTTGCGCCATCGTCGATAATCAAAGCCAGTCCAGCACCGCTGCCATTACCGCCACCGCCGCCAAAACCTAAGCCTATACCTGTTGTTAATATCAACAACTTAGAGAGTTTTAATACGCAGGTGAAAGATGAAGTGGTACATTTTATGTTGAATATAAAAAACGAATCTCAGCAGATGTTTATCGAACTACAACGCTCTACGGATGGTCAGTATTTCAGCCAGATAGCTGTCAAGCCAAGTGCTGCTCCCTCCAAAGAAGGAAAAGATTATAAGTTTATGGATGCAGGGGCTTTATTTCTCAATTCGCCCAAAGTGTATTATCGCATCAAATACGGTTCGAATGATAGCGAATCTCGCTATTCAGCCGTCCGTTCGGTACAGCTGACGCCGTGGGCAGATTATTACGAACTCCAACTCGACCCCGAATCCAATTTATTGCGTATCCATTATTCCTTGCAGGAAAAAAGTGATGTGTCGCTTTATATTTTCAATGCGCGTGGCGAGGGAGAAATCGAACAGAATTTTGACGGACAACAACCCGGCGATTACAACCGCCTCGTAGATTTGCGCGGCTTGACATCGGGTACTTATCTACTCCAATTGAGTAGCGGTGACGAACGCGTTATTCGACGTATCGTTATACCTTAAGAGTATGTTTAAACATACTCTTAAAAGGTGACAAAACGAATCACTACATTATATGAAATATCTCACCATCTTATCCTTTTTTTCCCTTCTCGCATTAGCTTCCTGCGAAAACGATATGTCAGCCATTCAGCGTGTCATTTCGCAAGAAGAGCAAGCCGTAGAACGAGCGCGAGATGTCGAAATACTATACAGCGATTCGGCGATTGTTCGCGTGAAAATAAAGGCATACACCATGCTCAATCACCTCGACAAAAAAGAACCACGCCGCGAATTTCCCGAAGGTTTTATCGTTGATTTTTATGATGAATATAAGCGCGTAAGCAGCAATCTATCCGCCAATTATGCAATGCAATATATCAATGAAAGCAAAATATTTATGCAGGATAGCGTAGTCGTGTGGAACAAAGAAGGCGAGCGACTCGAAGCCGAAGAACTGACTTGGGATGAAAAACAAGAACAGGTATATTCAGATGAATTTGTCAAAATTACGACCGCCGACCAAATCATTTACGGCTACGGCTTCACGTCTAATCTCGAATTTACCCGTTGGAAAATCAAACAAGTCACCGGAGAAATAGCTATTGAGGAGTTGACGGATTGACGCATTGACGGGGTGTAGTTCGTCAACTCATCAGCCGTTTCGTGAGTTCAAATATAGCAATGGAGGTCGCTACGGTGACATTCATGGAGGAGTTGACACCGCGCATCTGAATGTGTACTGCGGCATCCGAAGCGTTCAGTAAATCATGTCGGACACCCCAACCTTCCGAGCCGATGACAAGGCAGATTTTATCGCTTTCGGCTACTTCAAATTTAGTGACATCAATACTCTGCTTCGTGATTTCGAGGCTGACGATTTTATAGCCTGCTTCGCGCAAAGTGGCGACGACTTCAAGCGGATTTTTGCGGTATTCATATGCTACGACCTTGACCGTAGAACGAGCAGTCCGACTGATTTTTTTGCCCGGCGGCATGGGCGTTGTGCCACTCAAATATATCTTTTCGACCCCCAAAGCATCCGCCATACGAAACAAACCACCTAAGTAATGAGACAAAAATATCCTTACTTTTTGACGGTTTCTTTTTCCGCTATTTTTCCCTACAAAAATCCTTATTCCGAATCAAGTACGAGACAGGCTGTAGCGTAGGCTATATGCGGTTTTCGTAAGAAAAAATATCGAAAAAATAACCACGTCAAAATTGTAAGCCTATTTTTGTCCCACTACTTACATTCATCGGTGCGTCCAAATCATTTGGCAATAGACAAATTGGGTATTTTCTAAATTTTGGCTTACTTTCGTCATGCCCAAGTTAATAATCCATAGTTTCGTTGATTCGTTTACCCGTTATTCGTTGATTCGTTTCATTATTCACTCATTAAAAATTCACTCATTCACTCATTGAAAATCACCGTCATCACGGTCGCTTACAATGCGGCGGCAGACATCGAAGGTACGATACAAAGCGTACTGAACCAGACTTTTGCAAGCATCGAATACCTGATAATTGACGGTGCTTCGACAGATGAAACCGCGAATATCGTGAAAAAATACGACTCTGAACTCAGTTGGCACAGCGAACCCGATGAAGGACTCTACGATGCCATGAATAAAGGCTTGAAACATGCTACTGGAGATTTCGTTTTATTTCTCAATGCCGGTGATAGATTCTACGGAAATGATACGCTCGAAAAAGTGTTTGCCAAATACACGCCTGATACCGACATCCTCTACGGCAACGTAATGATGGTCGGCGAAAACCGCGAACATTTAGGTTTGCGTAGTGAATTGACGCCCCATAAATTGCCCGAAAATCTGACTTGGAAAGACATGAAACACGGCATGGTCGTGAGTCATCAGGCGTTTATCGTCCGGCGCGATATTGCGCCCGAATATATCGCCGATAATCTGTGTGCGGATATTGATTGGGTGATTCAATGTTTGCAAAAAAGCCGCCGCACGATACACACGCACACCTGTATCGCCGAGTTCCAAACAGGCGGACTGTCACGCCAACGCCACAGCGAATCGCTCAATGACCGCTATCGGGTATTAGCAAAATATTTTGGCGCAAGAGCGAATTTTTATAATCATATTTGGATAGTAGCGCGAGGGGTATTTTTTAAATTAAAACGTGGAAAAAAAAGTTATTAATCGTAACACAGACATTCTTGTCTGTGTTACGTAAAAGACAGGCAAGAATACCGCCGTTCGTCGGTACAAGTTGTCTGTGTTACGTTTATTATGAAAAAGGAATTTATCGACCAGTCTATTTTTCGTTTGGAGGAAGCGTTGCCCCGTATCGTAAAATGCCTCAACGAACTCACCGAAGCCCAAATTTGGCAACGCCCGAATAGTAACTCCAACAGCGTCGGCAACCTCGTGATGCACCTCTGTGGCAATGTCCGCCAATACATCATTTCCAATCTCGGCGAAGACCCCGACACCCGCACCCGCGATGCAGAATTTGCGATGCGAGACGGCTATGACCGACAACAACTTATCGAAAAAATAACGGATATTATTGCTCAATCGGTGGAGGTGATTCGTGGATTGAGCGAGGCGGATTTGATGCAAGTACGCAGTGTACAAGGCTTCCAACAGACGGGTATCAATTCCATCATTCACGTCGTCGAACACTTTTCTTACCACACCGGACAAATCGCTTTTTGGACGAAATTGCTTCAAGATGTTGACCTTAAATTTTATGGTGATATGGACTTGACGGTGCGGAATGCTTAGAATGAAATGGGTAAATGGTCTCCAAAAAAAACGGTTGTTGTTCCCTGATAGGTAGAGAGAATTCATGAATTCTCTCTACATATCAGAGGAGCTAAGGGATGTAACGTTTATTGTTTTTTCATCCCTAAAACAATAGACTTTATTTAGAAAAATTTTGTATGCAGCTAACTTTGTCTTTTTCCGATACTCTTCACCTATTTTTCGCCCCGTACCGTAGGGTATGCGGCTCAAAATGAGGCTCGATTATCGAAAAAATACAAAAGTTCCATGCATACAAAATATTCCTAAATAAAGTCTAATAAATGGTCTTCAAAAAAATGGTTCTTTGACAAATCCCGTGATTGTTTGTTTTTCTGCCTCGCGATTGTTCGTCCCTTGCGTAAGGGATAGTAGGTGTTGTTTGAACGTAAGGGAAGACGAAAAAAATAATCTACCCGTCTGAATTGTTCTTTTTCTTATATGTTTTACTAAATCTTCCTTACGTAGCTCGGCTATGCGCGTCAAATTTAGCCAAACATATAAAAAAAATAACCGCTTCATTTGGGGTAGATTATTTTCTTCCTCTTCCCTAACGTAGCGATAGCGGAGTGGAGAGAGTGCCGGATAGCCCGACCCCCGACTGATAAGGAGGGGGATACGCCCAAATTTTCATTCACTTCACTGGATTCGTCAAAGAACCAAAAAAATTATACCTCCCCGTTATTTTAACATTTCATTAAAGCGGTGACGCAAAAAATACACAAGAGGTACATTTTTTTTTCATAAAAAATTACATTACTACAACTTACTGATTTTTAATTAGTTAGAGATGAAAAATAAATACAGATACGCGCTTGTTTAGTAGCCCCCTATGCTCAATTGGCACGAAAAGTGAATAATGAGTAGTGTCAATGTAAAACAGTCGAATAAGATTAACCCATAATTTTATCCGACAATTTATCACCACAAAACGTATATTACTATGAACAAGCATGTTTTTTTACCTATCACACTATTACTTCTTTTTCTCAGCCTGAATACCTTTGGACAGCGCAGCGATAAGCGCATATATACCGACTCCGGTTGGTGGACACTCGGCATCAACGGCGGTGGCGCGTGGCAACAGGGCGACATCTGCGCGATTCCCGGTTGGGGAGCAGGTCTTGACCTTGCTAAAAACATTTACCATCAGCCGGGTGGCTTGCTGGATTTGGATTTGCGTGGACGCTTGCTTTATACACAAACTTATGGCGCAGACCACGAGCGTTCTTATGGCATCCTCGAGAATCCTGCGCTCAATGGTACGAATAGCGCAGTCGATTATACCGTGCCAAACGGACCGGGTTTTACTTTTATGAATAATAAAACACATTTAGGCGAAGCCTCTATCGAAGCCGTACTGACTGCCAATCGCTTGCGTGAAAATACGGGCGTCATCCTTCAGGGTTTTGGTGGTCTTGGATTGAATGGCTATCAAACGTACACCGACCAGCTCAACTATAAGGGCGAAATGTATAATTGGGACGATATCAATACAGACCGCCGTAGGCTTGATGTATTGAGTCAAATCGGCACTTACGGCTACTACGAAACGCCGGCTAATGACTATGATAATGCGCCGCGTATCTCCGTCATGCCGTCTTTGGGCTTGGGTTTGGGCTACCAACTCACTCGCAATTTCTCAATGGGCATCGAACACAAAACTAACTGGGCATTGCATGACAATCTCGAAGGACAACTATACAATCGCGAAGATAATACACTTTCAACAGATAATGACCTGCACCACTATACTTCACTATACTTGCGTTGGAGAATTGGTGATAGATACAAGCAAGATCCTACGCCCGTTTATAACGACCCAATAGGCGAAGATGAAATGACGACCTATTCAGGAAATGGTAATGCACCGATTATTACATTTACAAAACCGAGAAAAGAAGTCAGTACGGTTACGAATGACCGCGTAAGTGTTGCTGCGAATATCGAACACATCGACGGACGCAATAATATTGACGCAAGACTCAACGGGAAGCCCCTCACGAGCTACACATATAATACACGCAATGACAAATTTTCGACCGTGCTTGTCCTCCAACCCGGTACTAATGAAATCGAAATTACAGCGACCAATAGATTCGGAAAGGATGTAGAAAGTCGCGTCATTAATCTCGAAGAAAGAGCCGTTGACTACGTACCGCCAACGACGACAACACCCACTACCAACACACCAAATAACACCCCTGCGAATACAAGCATGAACAAAAAACCTCGTATCAACATCACGCGCCCTTCAGCGAACCCGTATAATAGCGAATCGCAAATTGTAAAACTAAAAGCGAACGTAGAAAATGTATCGAATAAAAACGATATTACATTCAAAATCAACGGCAAACGTAGCTATAATTTTGAAATGGGTGGCTATTTTGGAAATACTATTACTGCCGATATTCCATTGGAACGAGGGACGAATAATGTAAGTATCACTGCCCGGAATGCGAACGGCAGCGATAATGATACGCAAAGAATTATTTTTAATGAAACGACAAACACTACTGCACGTCCGCGTGTACGTATTGATTCGCCTTCGGCAAATCCATATAATTCAAGTGAAACAAATGTCACTGTAACCGCCAGAATTGAAAATGTAAACAGCAAAAACGATATTACTTATACGGTGAATGGTCAGCGTAGAACGAATTTTTCTTTCAATTCATCTACCGACAAATTCGCTTCGAATGTCACGCTGAACGGAGAGCGTACAGAGGTCATTATTAGAGCCGCGAATAGTGGTGGAAATGATTCGGATGATTTGACGATTGTATATTGTCCGCCATATCAGCAAGCACCACAAGTTACGATTACTAAGCCGATGAGCAACTCGCATAACACGCAAAATGACCGCGAGCGTGTCACAGCAACCGTCACGAATGTAAACAGCAAAGCAGATGTTAATGTAAAAATTAATAGTCAGCCGATACTCAATTTTGAATATAGTAATTCGAGAAATGAGGTCACATTCATGGCAAGTCTACGCCCCGGCAACAACAGCGTTCGCATCAAAGCGACCAATAATGTAGGCACTGATAGCGATGATGTTGTGATTAATTATAATGCTATCGAAAAGCCACAAGTCGATATTATCAAGCCTAACGCCAGCCCTTACACTTCCACAAATTCGAGTGTAGGCATCGTAGCTACCGTCACGAATGTAGATAGTAAAAGCGATATTACATTCAAGGTCAATGGTAGAACAACAAACAGTTTTTCTTACAGTACTTTCAACGGAAAAGTAACGGCAAATATCGACCTTGAAAACGGTAACAACACCGTCTATATCAAAGCCACCAATGAGGCAGGCAGCGATAACGACCAGACGATCATCAAGTATAACAAACCCAGTCGCTCGACGAATACTTCGCAGTTTAGCGGAGTAGAAACACCGACGGTTAATATCACCAAACCCAGCACAAACCCTTATACCTCAACGAGTGAGAAAGCTGTCGTAACGGCAACTATCACGAATGTATCGAGCAGCCAAGGCATTACATTTACGGTGAATGGCAATGAGATAAGCGACTTCCAATATTCTGCCAGTCTCAAAAAATTTCAGGGTAGAGTGAACTTGGTAGATGGTAATAATAAGGTAGTCATCACAGGACGCAATGGTAGCAAAACTGCCAGCGACAACATCACTATCAAGTATCAGGGGCGCACCAGTACCAACGGTCAATTTGGCACGACTTATAATAGCACAGACGATGGCGAGAAAACCACTCGAAGTACGACTACGCCGCGTCCGCGTGGTGGTTTGGGCAAAAAAGGAAGCCGTAAGTCTTCCGGTAAAAAAGCAAACAAAGCGACTGTCTCAAAACCAACAATTAAAGTGCTAAGTCCAGCAGGTTTGAGGGGCAAAACTACACGCGAATCGTCTGCGAAAGTAGAGTTAAAACTCACCGATACCGCACGCGACAATATAGAAATATATTTGAATGGTAAAAAAACGAACGAATTTGAATTTAATGCAAAGCGAGGCGTGCTCAAAGGCACTTATGATTTGAAGAAAGGCGTAAATACCATCGAAATCAAAGCGAAAAATAAAGGCGGAGAAGCGACTAAGAAAATTAATATCACGAGGTTGTAATTGGGTTGATTGGGTAATTGGGTAATTGGGTAATTGGGTAATTTCCAATCACCTAATTTCCTAATCACCTAACTCACAATTTTCGTTGAATTTTTTCGCTGCTCAATATATGAAAGGCGTCCGTTGTTTTGCAGGAAGTATCACCATATTTAACCGTAATTTCTCCAATGACATCCGCTACTTTTAGAGCTTTTGTATTCAATGCCTGATTGCGGCAGCCAATGGCAAGAAGGGCGTGATTTTGTCCTTCTTTTACCCAATTTGAGGCGTCTTTTATTTCTATTTCAATGATAGTCAGGTGCTTGGCAAAATAATTATTGTCTAATGTTTTACTACTTTTTGCCAATACGCATACACAGGCGTAACCTACGCGCCGCACAAATGCGGGTTGTTTCATGCCCGTCCATTTATTAGCTTTTTCGAGTAAAAAATCTGTTTTAGCGACTACATTTTTCGCAAAATAATCTGCCAAATCAAAACTACGAACCTCCCTCACTTGCTTATCCAGTTGCTTTGATGTCACTTTTTTAGGTTCTTCCGTTAGGGTTGCCACCAATTTTCCTTCATGCACACCACTATCCCACAAGGCAAGCGCACGCTCGTGGTCGCGCCCGGCAGCGCGGGCAATAGCACGCAGTTTCATCAAGCCGACTGCATAGATTTTATCCGAAGTTTTCGAGTCTTCGTCTGAAATCCGTGCATGTTTCGGATTAGATAATTCAATAATTTGTCGTAGAATATCTTTAGTCGTCAAATCAATTCATTTTTTTCTCAAAAGCAAGCGAAGGTAAAACTTCTCGTGCAACGAAAAAAATCTAATGTGTAATAATTGTGAAATTAATTTGAAATTGGGGTGGAATGGGTGGAAAGTCGATAGTCCACAGAGCCGAATATTCTCGCACGCTTGATGTGGTGCTTGTGTAGGATGGGAAAGATTTTTGATTTTATGGTTTGTAGTTGTGTCATTTACGTATAAATTATTGGTCTTTTTCGCACAGGTTTTTTGTCATTTAAAAAACTCAATGTTAAATCAATATCTGCAAAGTATTCTATGTTTTTTAATGATTTCTTGTAAAGAATCGTCAAAGGTTTTTCAAGGTTGTTAAAATAAGAATCATAGGTTATATGATATGCTTCATTCACAGGAATTGCAAATGTATGCCCAAGTAAACTAAAAGTGGAAAACCCAAATTTCTGAAAATCGTCATCTTCGCTATCCCAAAACATTATTTGGGGATTTATAACATAGTCTTCGGGAAATGGGGGAGTTGAACCGACTCTGTTTTCAAAGTATAAAACAGGGAGATTAGTACCGTAGATGTGTTCATACCTTACATAATCTCGTATAAAGTTAAATCGTAAGTCGAAGCCTTTATTAGTATTTTTATGATAAGTTTCTAAAAAAACCTTATATAATCCCCGTTTGAATTGTGTGCAAAGTTTTCGCTGAAAGTTTTTTTTGAGTTTTAGGGTTCGTCTCAATTTTAACCCCTTTTTACGATGAAATGAAAAATAGTACGATTTGAATTTCCCTTCTCGTTTTTCGATGACATCATCGCTAAACATTGATTGTAAAAGTCTAAATCTTGAGACATTTAGAGCTTCCTTAAAAACAGAGTCTATTGCAGGTTTTTTACCTTTATCATTAGGATATTGCGTACCAAAGAACTCATTACAAATATCACACTCATTTTCTGACAACAATTTTCCTTTTAGACTTTTAGGAATGATATGAGCTTTCTTCTCAAAAGTAACTTTACCTTCCTCTTTCAAACACCAAAGACATTTTCTAACACTCATTTATGTATTGATTTAAATTTACTTCAATACACAAGATACAATGTTAATCTCAAAAAAGTTCCAAAAACATCACCTTTTCGCGTACTTCCTCTGATAATTCATCTCCACCACCGCCTCACCAATTCCATGCGGCGTAAGCGGATACATCGGCACGATACTACCCAGTACCGGCACCGTATCCGAGCCATACCAATACTTTTCCGGTAGCGGATTCATCCATGCGATGCGCTTGAAACGCTCGCGTAAGGCTTGCCAAGTGTCGAGGCTTTGTCTGCCGAGTTCGTAGGGCGCCATATCTGCGTCGCCGATGACGAATACGCTATAATTTTTGTCCAGCGAAGTGATTTTATCCATCGAAACAAAATTGCGACGGCGCACATCCGAGTACGCTCCGCCATATATCGTGTTGTGATAATAATAGGTTTTGAGGTCGTGGGCAAAGCGGGTTTTCATCTTAGAAAACAGCTTTTGAACGTGGCGAATATAAGGCGTCATCGAGTAACCACCATTATCAATCATGAGGATGACTTGCACCTTTTGCGTAATTTTTTCGCGCTCGTAGGGGAGGAAAATACCGCCTTGTTTCAGTCCTTCGGTAATCGTGGTCGGGATGTCGAGTATGACCTCTGCCGATTCGTCTTCGATGCCTTTGAGGGCTGCGAGGGCAGCGTCGATATTGTCGTCTTTGAGGATGCTGTGGGTATCAACAGGGAAAAATTTGGCGTCGTTGAGTATGGCACGCGCCATTTTGCCGCCGCCTGTACCGCCTGTACGCACGCCGCCGGGTGCTGCGCCGTTGTTGCCATAAGGCGATGTGCCGCCGCTACCTATCCAATGACTGCCGCCAAAATGCCGTTCGCGCTGCTGCTGCGCCACGCGTTTCATGCGTTCCAAAATTTCTTCTAAGGGGATGTTGCTGTAATCTACGGCTTTGTCGAGATTGGTGGGTATTTCGGGGTTTTCGTCCGTTTGGGTATCGGGTGCGTCGGGATTGTCTTGGTTGAGAATATCCGCGCCGTCTATTACTTTTTTGATGTCGAGTGTCGTGAGATGCACTTCGTCTAAAAATCGGTCTATTAAGTCTTTAATATCGGGAATAAGGTCATCGTCAATGCGTTCTTTTTTCCAGTCTTGAAAGGTTTGGGAGCGTAGGAGTGCCGTTTCGAGGCTCTCGCCTTTACCAACTTCTACATCCAAAAAATACTCGTAAAATGCGGTCGTATATGGTCCAAATTCCTTCGGGTCATTGGTCAGCAAGCCCTTCAATACGACGTATAAATCGCCCGTCGTATTGACCAATCCCTTCTCTATCGCGCGACGCAACTGCAGCAAGACTCGCACATCAGCTTGGATGTGGTGCTTGCGAAATGTATGTGGTAGGCTTTGAAACATAAAACTCGTGTTACTGTGTTATAGTGTTTTCGTGTTATTGTTGGTTGACTAGTCTTTTGGTGGATGTTCGCCGTCCAATTTGGTGAGTCTTCTTAAATTGACTACCCCTTTGCGATTGAGTTTCAGGCAGTCAATCGTCGCTCGTCCGATAGCTGTTAATCCAATCATTTGAAGGCTATCGTCACTCCATTTGAAGTGTTCGTGCCAATTGTCGGTTCTTGGATTGAAAATGACAACAGGTTCATCATGTAGCGAGTCGATAAAAAGTATTTTGTTTGTTTTTCTCTTATTACAACCGTCACAAGCCAATGCGAGATTTTCCAGTATTGTTCTACCGCCTTTACTAAACGGATGTATGTGTTCCACATGGAATGTATGCAAGGCATATTCCTCAGAACATCGGCAGTACTCGCAGCGTCCTTTTGCACGGGCAAATACTTTGTGCCTGATTATGACGGAAACGTATCTACCAGACATATAATTCGGGTGTTTGGATATTCAATTTAGTTTTTACTTCTTCCAATGAAATACTCCACATATCCGCTAATTTCATCATCGCCTCAATCCGTTCTGCATCTTTTACTTCAAGCGTATCGCTTAATTGCAGGAGTTCTTCCATTTCCGTTTTGGTAATCGTTTCTTGTCGCTGCTTGTTTTCTAATTCGAGGAAACGTTGCCATTTATTTTGGGGTAAACCTTCTTGTGCTTGCTCAATTAATACTCGTTCTTCCTCACTGTAACTCGCAATATCATGACCATTATTGCCATTTTCAATACTATCGACATGTTTTTTTAAACTATTTAAAGTTTCTTTATTATCAATACGTTGAACCGCATCAATAATTTCTGATTTAATTGTTTGTATAGTCATATTCGATAATTTTTTTCTGAATTATTTACTGATGTTACGCAAAATACTTGTTTTGTATATCCAATTGCATTTTTTGCTAAAATAGTCCGCAGCTTGTCAGTCCGCAGACCGCAGACAGACGTGAAACACGCTCGCGTTGAGCGGCGGTCTGCGGTCTGACAGACTGCTGACGTGTTACTGCGTAACGTCAGTTATTTACTCAAAATTTCTCTCATAATAATTACTTTTTTAAACGTCTTTTGGTGGATGTTCGCCATTCATTATGGTGAGCCTTCTTAGATTGACTACACCTTTGCGGTTTAGTTTTAGGCTGCCAATTGTCGCTCGTCCGATAGCAGTTAGCCCAATCATTTGTAGGCTATCGTCGCTCCATTTGAAGTGTTCGTTCCAATTATCGGTTCTTGGATTGAACAGACGGATTTCCTGTTGCGTTTTTGGGTCGATTGCGATAGTTTTATCCAATTTAAAACCATTGCAACCGTAACAGGCATAAGCTAAATTAATGAGAATGGTTTGCCCGTTTTTACTTATTGGAATGATGTGATCAACACAAAACGTATAAGTAGAATTGTGCGCCCAACACTGACAATACTCACATTTTCCTTTGGCTCTTTCAATGACTACTATTCTAATTTTAACGGGAATATATCTAACAGACATAAGGCGCAGGTATTTGGATTTCAAGTTTGGTTCTGACTTCTTTTGTGGTCACACCCCATATTTTGGATAATTTAATCATTGCTTCCAGAAATCTGGCATCTGCTGTCTCCATTTTGTAAATGAGTTCTTCTAATTCCTTCTGTTCTACATCCGTCAATTTCCTTTCACGCTGTTCACGATTTAATTGATAAAATCGCTGTATGATTTCCGGTGATGTATCTTCTTTAATTTGCTTTATCAACTCCCGTTCTTCCTCATTATAACTCACAGAGGAATGTCCGTTATCGCCAATCGTAACCATATCTTTTGCCTTCGTTTTCGCCAAACTAATCAACAAATCCAAGGACAGATAACGCTCCAATTCTACTGTCTCATCTACACTGATATTACCATCTTTTTTCTTATAAACCAATTCTTCTACACGTTCTGACATAGATTCTAAAGACGGTAAATTTGAAATTTCCAACGGATTTACCCTCGCCAATCTTTCTGCAACTTCGCTATATGCTTCTGCTACGGTCATAATAAATTGTTTTAGTTAGGGAAGACGAAAAAAATAATCTACCCGTCTGAATTGTTCTTTTTCTTATATGTTTCACTAAATTCTCCTTATCCCGAAAGCATTCGGGACGCGTCAAATTTAGCCAAACATATAAAAAAAATAACCGCTTCATTTGGGGTAGATTATTTTCTTCCTCTTCCCTTATTTCTTCAAAAATACAAAAAAACAGCATCAAAAACAACAAAAGGAAATCGCTGCGACCTCAATTCAACTTCACACGCTGCAC
>ENA-ORXR01003125-ORXR01003125.1-marine-metagenome-genome-assembly--contig:-NODE-3125-length-15027-cov-3.132308_pt1 | contig 15027 bp, 9 predicted proteins | sample MGYA00237866_ERZ511479 | MGnify/ENA metagenome assembly ERZ511479 | reverse complement strand
ACGCTTAATTTGGTCAAGGAGGACTAAGAGATGAAAAGGATACCTTTAATAGTTGTTACACTACTAGTGCTTCAAATGATACCTAGTGCTCTAGCGGCAAATAATGAAGTTAGCTATTCTTTAACTACTAGTGTTTATAGCGACCCTTGGACTTCGATCGTGGAACCTGAGGAGCTTTCAGAGATGAGTTTTGCAGCCTCGATTAACCTCAGCCCAGGTTACGACATTTCATTAACAACTGTTTTATCTGGAACAAAAAATCTTAATTTTGAACGAGCTGAAGAAGTCAGTTCTTTTGTTGTTAATGCTTCAAGACCTCTTACGGAAATTGCTAATCAAAAAATATCAACAAGCCTAACTGCAGTTGTTCCATTGGATAAGCTTAGTAGAAAAAGCCAATACACAAGAATTAACTTTGTGGGAAAATTAAGCGCAAGCACGAAGTTAGGGTTACCTCAGCTTGGTTTGAGTTACGGCTTAACTTTTCAAAAAAACTTACATCGATATAAAGTCAAATCGACTGGAGCTTCAAATAAAAGCTTTAGCTTCAGCCCGAATGCCAACCTTAACCTAAATCTTTTCAAAGTAATCAATATGGGTGTCAGTCTAGCTTACCTGGAAAGCTGGTCCTATAAGTATAATCGATTTCGTCCCAAAACAAGTTCATCACAATACATTTCTTGGGATATGACAAAAAACTTTAACCTTTCATTGGTAAGAAGTTATGGAGGTAACAGTTTCAAGGATACTGGTACTTCAGTGAATTACAAACTCCTTGAGGATACGGGAACATATTACAGCTTGGCTCTAGCGGCCAAATTTTAAATGGAGGAAAAAATGAAAACATTAACAAATAACACAAACGGCCACCCAACTCTTTACGGCAAACGCTATATTCCTTTTATTGCGATTTTAAGTTTATGTTTTCTATGGTCTTGCGCCAAAGACAAATCCTATGAAGAAGTTTACAAAGAAACAGGAACCATATTTCAAAAAGGCAATCTTGTTAATGACAATGGTCTTGTCAAAGCAAATGCTCAAGGAATTCAAGTTCAAGGAGCTGATTTAAAGGATTCTAACAATCTTTGGATTTACGTTCCTTCACAGGGGGCGGCCTCTAGAACATCTGAATTAATCAGACCTTATACTGTTGGCATTGAAAGACTTGTGAAACTTCAATTTACGGAATCAGAACTTCAAATGCTTGAATTAGAGCCCGATGATCGCTATAGAGACAATGAGTTTAACGCTAAACTAGCTTTAAGCATACCTGTTAAGCATCTAGATTATCGTTGTCAGGAAAACTCAATACGCGAGTGCTCCAACAAAGAAGAAGTCAATAATGAAATTCCTTGGCACCAAAGAAAGTATTACAAACCAGACGTCAAAGGATTAAAGGTGCACCATGTTAGCGTGCTTTCTGCGGATATCCAAAAATATTTTAATAGTTGCTCGCACTCAGAGACTAGTAAAAAATTAGTAAAATATGAAATAGAAGATGATAGAATCTACGTTGAAATCGATCGTTCATATAAAGTAGATCCTGATTGTGCTAATTTAGCTAATTTGCACTCTGTTGCCGATTTAAATTTTACAACAAGATATACTTATTCTTTAATGAGATTGAACAAATTAAAGTCAGCTAATTTTGAAGCTACTGAATACAAAAAAGGCGACAACAATGTTTTTGGATTTTTCTCAACTTCACAAAGAAAACTATCAATTGATGGTAAAAATGAAACCGGTTTAACAAAAACTTTTATCAACAAATGGAATAATAAAAATAAAACAGTTACCTATCTTTTGGATAACAATTTTTATAAGCCAAAAAATAAAGTTGTTTTATCTGAAACAGTAAAAGCCGTTAAAAAGATTAATGAATCATTGACCAAGGCAAATGCTGGTTTTGAGATTAAACTTGAAAAAGCTGGCGATAAAAAGCCAAATGACGTTAAGAATACAACAATTATATTGGTGGAAGACCCAATAGCTTCGGGCTTACTGGGCTACGGTCCTAGTATCGCTAACCCGCTTACAGGTGAGATTCTTTCAGCTCGTGTTGTTATGTATCTTGGAGTCCTCAAACAGCAGATTAAAACAGCTTACAATGACTTTGTCGCTGTTCATAACAAAAAGCTTGTTAAACCAACTGCGCCTAAAAACACTTTAAAATGGAGTGAGGAGCTTATCAATCAAGGCCTAGTGACTCCTTTGGCTAAAAGCGAAGCTTCTGATGTCAATGCTGAGACATCAGTAAGAGTAGATAAGCAATTTGAAAAAGCGCTTAACTCATTAAAGAAACACCAGGATGGGCATAATCACGGTCACCAGCATCACGAGCATTTGGATTTTGCACATGACAAAAAAGCTGGTCAAATTCCAAATCAATTTCAATTAGCTCAGCTTCAAAAAAGAATTTATCAAAAGCGTATTGTTGGGCAAGGAGAAGCAAGTTTAAGAGATAAGTTTGATAAATTTTCTAAGATGAATTTTTTCCCATCTGAATTCCATAACTTTGCAGCAACAGTTAACAATGCTTTTAGTGATGGAGTATTAAAAGTTGTTCAAGGCCAAGCTTCGTCTCCTTGGGACGAGCTTTCTGAAGAAGAAAAAGAAGACATCATGAATAAGATGCTTCCATATGTCTGGACATCTACTCTTGTTCATGAAATTGGACACACAATTGGATTAAGACACAACTTTGAAGGATCTTCTGACAAAGCTAACTTTTACTCGCCTACTGAATTGATTCTTAATGGCTCATTGTCCGGTAAAAAAGTAACAACGTCATCAGTTATGGATTACATGCCAAGTGACCTTAACAACCTACCTTTCATGGGTAAGTACGATATTGCCGCTTTAAGATTTGGTTACGCAGGTGAAGTCGAGCATGTTGATGCCAACACTGGATCTAGTAAAGGCTTTAAGAAGGTTGCTGACAAATCACTTTTTGAGCTAAGATCACAGGGAGTTAACTTAAAAAGCTACAGCTTCTGTACAGATGAGAATGTCGGAGGATCTGCTCTTTGTAATCGTTTTGATGAGGGTACGACTATATCAGAAGTAGCTTTGTTTCACATAGAACGTTACAAAAAGAACTTTTCTTTAAGAAACTACAGAAACTGTCGTTTATTCTTTTCAAGAACTAGTGATGCTGCATATGCTAATTGGATCTATGGTAGTTACATGCTTCCATTGAGAAGTGCTTTTGAAACACATGATACCATCAACAATCTTTACCCAGGTCTTCCTGCTGAAGTTTGGCAGACAAATGATTTTCTTAAAGAAATCAAGCAAGCGACTTTAATGGGAGCAGATCATCTGTTGAGTATCTTGAAAACCCCAACGGTACATTGTGCTGTAGCTTTGAAAGCTAATACTGCTGAAGTTGCCGTCACCCTTCCATTGTCTCAGTTGTCCCAGTTTGCTGTGTCTTGTTTTGACAAAAACAATATTAGATTACCTGAACAATTCACGATGATTGGTGAATTTGGAAATCATTTTAATCATAAAAAAGATCCTTACGCAACTCACGAAAGTACTGGTTCGCAAAATCAAATTGATATTCGTGGAATGTGGATGGATAAGCTGTTAGCTTTAGATACTCTGTTTCAAAGAAATGTTGGCCATCCTGCTGAATCAGTTAATCAATATAATGGTAATTACCTAGATATCCCTGAAGTTGCACCTAAGCTACTTAATACTTTAGTTGCTATGATCATGGATAAGAGCCCAACTGATGTCACTATAAAGGATGAATCTGGAGCCGATGTCTTATCGGGGACGGCTACTGTCGAGAATGCAAGCGACAATAATATTGAGTTTTCTTATAGCTTTATGGCTAACTATGCTTTTGGACTTTCTGAAGCTAAAAATCGTTACCTTGAAAAAGTTATTTTAAGAGTGAAAGGCCATTTAAGAAATAATTTAGATAGTGGCCAAGGTCATCAGCTAGCTGAGAATCTTCATGTTTACACTAAGATGAATCAATTAAGCGGAGTTGAAGATCCTAGTACTTTAAATGTTATCAAGACCTCTCGTGGAACTTTTATTGCAACACCAGAAAATGTTATAGCTAATATGGTTATAGCTAAGCTTCAAAGCTCAAGTTTTGTTGATAGTTTAAGTGAAGAAACAAAGAAATTGTTAATAGCAAAAATAGTAGACGGCACTTTGGAGGCTCTTCCAGCAGCTGCAACACCTGAGTACACTGCCCTTGTTGAAGAATTTGTAGCAACTGGAATTGATGAAGCCGCAAGTTTAAACTTAGTTGAAACGCTTAGATCTGTTAACCCTACTGAATTAGTCTCGGCTTTAAGTGGCCAAAACAAGTCTGTTGATTACTACACAAGCGTATTAGATATTCTTTCTAAAAATCCACCTCAATTCTTCATTGAATTGATTGGACAAGGAGTTATCTTTCCAAGCAATTAATAATTTCTAAATTACCTTGATACGCAAAGCCCTGCCTTCAATTGTTGAAGGCAGGGCTTTTTAGTGTTGAATTAACAGCTTTAAACCATGGAGTAGTCTTAATTTTTGATCATGCTTTGAGTTATTAGTTTTAGAAATTTATGAGTCGATTTGTCATGCTCCTGTTCCTTTTGTAAGCTCATTATTAAGTATTTTGAAGAATGAAAAGACATTTTTAAATATTGGCTCAAATCTAAAAGAGCTCTTTGTGCATCCAAAAGGACGAAATAAAAGCTTAGATGGTTTAAGAGCTTTTTCAATGCTTTGGGTTCTTGCTTTTCATATGATTTATTTTTTAAGTTTCTTTCTTAAAAAAGACGCTTTCCAAGTCATTTTAGATATTCCTTTTTTGAACTTATTTTTAACAGGACATTATGGTGTCGATATTTTTTTCACAATGAGCGGCTTCCTTATTGGCAGCATTCTTTTAAAGGAATATTTTAAAAAAGGTAGTATCAACTTAATAAAGTTTTTTGTAAAAAGAAGCCTAAGACTACTCCCAGTTTATTATTTAGTTTTAATAATTGCACTTTTCCTGCCTTTGCCCAACAAAGAAAACATATGGGCCAACTTCATTTACGTTAACAACTATCTTCCCTTCCCAGAACAATTTTTTGGTCCTTCATGGACATTAGCTGTTGAAGAACAATTTTATTTAATTTGTCCCTTTTTGATTTTGTTTCTAGGGAGATTTAAAAAATCAAAAGTCTTTATATGGACACTGATTTCAATAATCATCAGCTCTATTGCTATTCGTTTTTATTTAGTGCTTGATCATGAAATGTTTCTTCCTGCTCCCATACATTCAATGTTTGATACATCGTTATACTATGAATATTGTCATACACTTTATTTGAAAACCCATACGCGCTTTGGCCCCTTAGTTCTTGGTGTTTTGGCGGCTTTCATTGTTCAAAGGAAGAAAAGTTACTTAAACAAGCTAAGCCCTTGGATCATTAATTCTACAATAATAGGTATAATTTCTTACATTGTATTTGGGACCTACTTAAACACTGCTTATTCATTCTCACTTTTCTTTAGTAATGTTATGGCTAGGCATTTATTTTCAGTAGCTATAGTGCTAATTATTTTCAAAAATTTCACTGAAACAAAAAAACAAAAATCAAAATTAATATCTGTTTTGTCATCAAAATGTTGGTTAGCAATTTCTCAACTTTCTTATTCAATGTATTTGTTTCATATATTTGTAATTATGGGTGTTTATCAAATATTCTTTAAATATTACTCTAGTATTGAGCTGTATCAGATATTAATCCTGTCGGTTGTTTGTATTTTCTTAACCGCAATAATTGCGACTCCAATCTGGCTTTTTGTAGAAAAACCCTTTGTTAACCTTTATCGTAAAAACAAACTAGGAAACTTTAAAAATAAAGATTCACTTAAAGAAGCGACTGTTTGACCTGAAAATAAAAAGCTAACTTCATTGTTCGAAATTAGCTATTTTATCGGAAAGAAAGAGATGGTACCCGAGGCCGGACTTGAACCGGCACGGTATTGCTACCGAGGGATTTTAAGTCCCTTGTGTCTACCAATTTCACCACTCGGGCATTAGAATCTCAAAGAGAGTTTTAACAGCGAAGCCAGGCCTAGACAAGTCTGTAAAAAAAAACTCTAAAACATTGAAATTGCTGATTTTTTGAAGTTATTTAGCCTCGGCCCAATTACTGCCAATACTAAATTCAGTCTTCATATGGACCTCAAAAGGCTCGACATCAATCTTTTTGAGTAAATCTTTATGTTCCATAATATCTTGGCACAATAAAGCTATTTCTTGAGATTTGTCGCTTGGGCATTCGACAATGATTTCATCATGTACTTGAAGAAGTATCTGAGTCGTTTTGGGGAGCTTTCTATGAACCTGAATCATGGCTGCTTTCATGATGTCAGCAGCGCTTCCTTGAATCGAGGTGTTGACGGCCATTCGCTCAGCCATTTCTCTGAGGACACGATTTTTTGAATTGATATCTTTAAGGTATCTTTTTCTTTTACCTATAGTTTGAACAAAGCCCTTGTCTTTAGCTTGTTCCTTACAGTCATCCATATAATCTCGGATTCCATCAAAGTTATCATAATAAGTATCAATAAAGCCTTGGGCTTCTTTATTGGATATATTTTGGGCCTTAGCGAGACCATAAGCTGTTTGACCATATATAATTCCAAAATTAATTGCTTTAGCCATTCGCCTTTGTTCAGAGTTAACTTCTTCAAAGTCGACGTCAAACATATCAGCAGCGGTCTTAGTATGTATATCAACACCGTCATGAAAATACTGTTTCATAACTTTTGAATCACTGAGCTCTGCAAGAATCCTAAGTTCAACTTGCGAGTAATCCAAACTAATAAGCTGACGATCTTCTGGAGCCACGAAAGCTGAGCGAATTTTCATTCCTCTTTTTGTTTTTATGGGAATGTTTTGAAGGTTAGGATTGGATGACGAAAGCCTGCCCGTTGCTGTCAATGATTGACTAAGATGAGTGTGAATTTTTTTAGTATCAATTCGCCTAAGTTCGGACAAAGCTAAAACATAAGTTGAATTTAACTTGTTGAGCTCTCGTGATTCAATCAACAGTTCCACTATGGGATGTTGATCCACCAGTTTATTTAAAACTGAAATGTTTGTAGAGGGACCAGATTTAGTTTTTTTAATGATCGGAAGATTTAAGTCCTCAAATAGTAACTTAGCCATTTGCTTTGGTGACTGAAGGTTGACATCTTCAAAATTTTCAATGCCATCGTTTTCAAGTAAAGCTCGAGCATCTTTCTCTAAGTTTTTTAAATCTTTATCAAATTCACTTCTTAAGCTTTCAAGAGTTTCTTCACACAAAGACATTCCAAGACATTCCATTTTGGATAAAAGAAGACAGAGTGGCATTTCAAGCTCTTTGAAATATTCGGTAAATCCAGCGACATTAAGCTCCTCTTCAAAAATAAGAGCTAGCCTTAATGTGGCCCAGGCATCTTCAGCCGCATAATGTTGTGCTTGATCAAGACTAACAAAACTAAAGTCCTTTGCAGAATCAAGGGTTTCCAGAAAACCAATCATTTTATGGTTGAGGTATTTGTCAGCCATAAAATCTAAACCTTTTTTCTGATCAGGATACAAAAGAAAAGAGGCTATCATTGTGTCGAAAAGATCGACTCCCATTTCTAAAGAACCAAAGTAGTCATTGGCTAAAACATTTAAATCAAACTTCGCATTTTGCATCACTAAAGCTCCTTTAAAAGTATCGTCAATAAAAGCTCTTAATAATAATTGAGTTTTTTCAATTCCTGCTTCGCCTTCAGGCCAGTTATAGCCTTGGTGCCTTAATGGGATGTAAAAAGCTTCTTCTTCATTAAAAGCAAGTGATATCCCTACTACATTATTTTTTTCTTGGTCATCAAGGCCAAAAGTTTCAGTGTCTAAAGCTAGGTAGGAGCTTTCATGGTGTTCTTCTAGAACTTCGCTTAACTGCTTATCATTTAAGATGTTTTGAGATTTAAATTTGAGTTTCTTGCTAGGTGAAGCTTTTTTCTCAGGGGCTGAGTCTTGATCTGCCAATTGAAATCTTGTCATTAACTTATTAAATCCAAGTTCTTTGCAGTATTGGCTCAACTCTTCGGGTTTCCAAGTACTTCGATTAAGTTCATATGGACTAAGATCAATGTCTCGCTTTAGAGTCACAAGTTTTAAAGAAATTTCGGCCTTATCAAGGTTTTCTGCAATGTTGATTATTTTCTTCCCTTTTAAAGCATCTTTGTATTTTACTTTTTTATCTGTATTTTTAGCTCTTATTTGAGCTTCCTCAAGAACGGCATTAAAACTGTCAAATTCTTGTATTAAAGCAGCAGCTGTTTTGCCACCTACTCCAGGGATACCAGGAATATTATCAACGCTATCACCACTTAAAGCTTGAACATCAATAATCTTATCTGGTGTAACGCCAAATTTTGCCAATGCTTCAGCTTCGTGAAGCCATTTATTCTTCATAGTATCAAGGAGATATACTTTATCATTGATTAATTGCAATAAGTCCTTATCGCCGGTTGCCACGATATAACAGGGCTTATCAAGTGTATCTTGATCGACTACTGAAGCAATTAAATCATCTGCCTCATATCCTTTGACACTTAACTGTTTAAGCCCCATATACTCGATGAAGCGTTTAGAATTTTCGATTTGAATTCCTAGGTCCTCAGGAGGAGCCCCTCTATTAGCTTTGTATTCAGGATAGATGTCATGGCGAAATCCTTTTTCTTTTCGGTCCCATAAAAGCAGAACTTCAGTATCTGGTTCACATTTATCTAAAAGATTGAGCATCATTTGGCAGAAACCAAAGGTAGCATGTGTTGGTGTCCCATCTGGCGCCATAAGATTGGTGTTCAAGCCATAATAGGCTCTGAAGATGAAGGAAGAAGCGTCTACAAGATAACACGCTTGCTTTAACTGTTTGGAGTTTGGTTTTGATGACATAATTTAATCCTTATTTTTGTTCAATAACGTGAATTCTTTTGTATTAATGTTTATAGTTTTCCAATAAGCGCTTTTTTGAAACAGATAACTATAAGGCCCTAGAGACTTACTGTTCTTCTGTACACTATCTAATATCCCGTCATAGTTTTTTAAAGAAATAAGTTTAATTTCTTGTTCTTTAAGCTGCGGACAAAACTCATTTAAAAAATCGGTGTTCAAGCTAGATTGCTTTAAATCTTTATCCATTATAAAACGATCGATTTGAAGCCAACTGTAATCATCATCAATGGGAAGGCAGAGTACACGTATAACAAGTTGGTTATGCATTATTGAATGAAATTGAAATGAAACTTCTTGATCGCTACAAAAATCCTGAATAAAATAACTACACTTTTTTAAAGATGGAACTGTATTTGTTAAAACCTTTTGACCGTAACTTTGGATATAACTTTTTTGCTGAGTTTCTTCCTCAGTTTGCTCACCAATAAAGACAATTTTTTGATATTTTTTAGGTTTTAATGGCGCAGCAAAAAACAAAGCAGGCTCTAAAGCATCTACTTCAGCTTTTTCGTAAACATAATTGTCATAAGGTAATAATTCTTTTTGAGACAAATAATGATTAATACAAGCTCTGTAGGAATATATATATAATTTAAAATTTTGATTTGAAATTGTTGGATTTCTAGGAAATCGGTTCATTCTTGGATAAGGACTTTCTGATTGATTAAGGTTAAGATGATCATTTCCAACTACACTTATGAAACAAGCTTGAAGTAACAAGTTAAGCTGTTTATTAGAATACGGAACTTCGTTGTTTTTTTGAATATCTTTTAAAGACAACTTTTGTTTTGAATTAAAAATAAAATCAATATCATTAGCTTCTAAGGCTTCATGGGGTAATGTGGACTCACTTAATGGGCGTATAAAAGCGCTATGAAAATAATGATCTTTTTTAAGATGCCAGCTGTAATTATCCCAAACAAAGTGAATATTGTTTTTATTTTGACGATAAATTTCTGAAGCACATTCGTAACCAAAAATCGAATTGGCTATAATGGCAATATTTTGATGTGTAATAGGCGATGAAGATGACAAAGACATAGTTTGGCCTTAGGCTAAATTTAGGCCTCTTTTCTGGCAATAGGAAAGGATAAAATTCTTATGAAAAAAAAGTTAAAATCACCTCGACAATCAAAAGTTGTCATGACTGAAATGGTCTTGCCGCAACACACCAATGCTCTAGGAGGTGTTTTCGGGGGAGTCATCATGAGTTGGATTGATATAGCTGCTGCTATATGCGCTCAGAGACACAGTGGACGCACCTGTGTAACGGCTTCAATCGATGATTTACATTTTTTAAACCCTGTCAAAGAAGGAATGGTTGTTAATATAGACGCTCAAATAACTTGTGTGAATACAACAAGTTGTGAAATCCTAGTAACTATTGGGGGCGAAAACCCCTTTATGGGCGAAAAATTTAAGGTAGCAAGTGCTTACTTGACCTTTGTTTCACTGGATTCCAATGGGCACCCAGCGTCCATGCCAGGGCTTAAAGTGAGTTCAGAGAAAGAAAAGAAACTTCTTAAAGAGGCTAAAATAAGACGTAACAATCGATTTAGACTCAAAAAAAAGCTGAAAGAATCTCAATAATACCTTATATTAAGCCCTCACTGTTTATGGATTTAATAAATAATATCTATGCTTTAATAGCCATTGTTGTACTTGGAGCTGTATTTCTTTTTCATTGTTATTTTGCCTTAAACCAAAGACGATTTATTTTTCTTCCTTCAAAGCATATTGAAAATACTCCAGAGATTTTTGATATGGATTACAAGGAAAGTATTTTAACTCATTCAAATGGCGATCAAATATATTCTTGGTCTATATGGGCTAAGAATACTGAACCTAAAAGAGATATTATTTTTTTTCATGGAAACAAAGGCAACATGGGTTCTCGCTTGGAAACCTATAAAATGCTTTGTCATGAATTAGGTTTTAGAGTTTGGACTTTAGACTACAGAGGATACGGTAAGAGTTCTTCGTTTGCCTCACAACACCATATTGAAGATGATCTTGTATTGTTTTATCAACACCTTAAGACGCAACTCTCTGTTGACGAATTAAAGAATATCCCAATTTATGGAAGGTCCCTTGGTGGAGGCGTTGCTTGTTTATTTTGCGAAATTCACAATCCAAAAAAACTTATTCTTGAGGCCACTTTCAGCTCTGTTGTCGACGTTACACAACGAAAGTACCCCTTCTTACTTGGTGTCAAAACTTTACTCAAAAATCAATTCATCAGTACTGATGTCACTAAAAACTTAAAATGCCCGATTCTGATTTCACATTCTCCAAGTGATCAAGTAATCCCTTATGCTTCAGGACAAAAACTATTTGAGTTAACCCACGGAAAGCCAAAAGAATTTTTTGAATTAAAGGGTGAACATAGTTTGGGTTGGAAACAAAGTTCTAAAACTTATGTCCCAAAACTCAAGAAGTTTTTAGAGATAGCCGATTCTTAATATTTTAAATTATTTTAGATCGATACTAGGTTCTTATTGTGTGCTGTTTATTGACGATAATGGTGCGTCTGGAGGGGTTCGAACCCCCAGCCTTCAGGGTCGAAACCTGATGCTCTATCCAGTTGAGCTACAAACGCTAGTACTTGTAAAGATATATTAAAACAAATAATTTATGTCAAATTGTCAAAATAAAAGAAGCGCTTTTTCTACAGACACAGGTAAAATAAGAAGCATATGAGAGCATTAACCGTATTCTTCTTTATTCTTATCAATATATCGTGCTGGTCACAGCAATTACGGGTTGGTTTCTCAAAATTAACAATAAATCCAACTGTTGTAGATGATTTTATTGATGTTGATGGAGATTCTCACTGGAACTCAAAAGTCGATAAATTCATAGATAACAATAATAACGGCAAATTTGATGCTATTTGGATGGCTGGGTTTGGAAACAACAGACCTGTTAGCGGGATTCACGACGACCTTTATTCCAGCACAATGATAATGGATTCGGGAGAAACTCGTGTAGCGATAATTGCTATTGATGCAATTGGATTTTCAAGACAAGATTACCTCGACGTCAAATCTCGGTTAAAGAAAGAATGGCAACTTGATCACATAATTATAACAGCCTCACACAATCATGAAGCTCCAGATTTAATTGGTATTTGGGGAAAAGAAGACAAAAGCGGTGTTAACAAGGAATATTTAAGATATGTGAAACAACGAATTTTAGATTCTATAAAAAATGCAGTTGGAAAGCTTCGCCCCGCTAAGGTCAAATTGCTGAGTATAAAACATGACCCTACAACAATATTTAACGATACTCGAAAGCCAAAAGTATATGACCCTTACATAAGGTGGATGTATTTTGAAGATCTTTACACGAAAAAATGTTTGGGAACGCTTAGTAATATCTCAAATCATGTAGAAACTGTCTGGGATAAAAACAATTTAATCACCTCTGACTTTGTTTACTATCTACGTGAAGCCTTAAGTAAAGGCATTCGTTATGGAAACAAACAATATTATACTGGTTTGGGAGGCACACACTTATTTGTTCCAGGCTTGGTGGGGGGACTTATGACGACGTCATTAAGCCAAACAGTGACAAACCCGTTTACCGGGACAAAAGTTAAAGCACCTACTTTTGAAAAAGCGAAAATTGTTGGTCATCAGATTGCGAAATGGATATTTGATGCTCACCTTAAAAGTAAAGGCCAGTTTGAAGAAAACACAAACTTAAAACTATCTTTTAGAACTTTCAAAATGCCAGTAGCGAATAAGGATTTTAGAAAAGCAGCCCTATTCAAATTAATTAAAAGAAAAATTTATTGGTACCGAAAAGTCAAAACTGAGATTAGCTCACTTAAATTTGGAGATTCCATCATTCAAAGTTTTCCTGGTGAGCTGTATCCTGAGCTTGTTTTTGGCGGCGTAGAAAACCCGCAGGGCGCAGATTATAAAGTCGATGTCTCAAAACAAGTCAGCTATGAAAAATTACTTAATGCGTACAAGCATAGATTTTATTTCGGTTTAACTAACGATTTCATTGGATATGTCATACCTAAAGCAGAATGGGATAATAAATCTCCTTGGAATTATGGGCGCAATCGTCGTTGGTACGGTGAAAAAGTATCCATGGGGGTAGAGACAGCCAAAATAATCTACAATAATGTGATCGAAAACATTAAAAATACTGTTGATTAAACAAGCTTGATTTCAGTAGACAGTAATTATGTCTACTAAAGCAATTTTCTTTATTCTTCTTAATTTAATTTCTTGGGACCTTTTAGCGAAGCCTATTATCATTGCCCATAGAGGAGCTAGTGGTTATGTTTATGAACATTCTCTAGAGGCCTTAACTTTAGCTCATGGTTTTAATGTCGATTATATCGAACCTGATTTAGTGCTTACTCGGGACAATCAGTTAATTGTACTACATGATATCTACTTAGATTCGACTACCAATGTTGCTGTAGTTTTTCCTAAAAGAAAAAGAAAAGATGGAAGATATTACGCCATTGACTACAGCTTAAAAGAAATAAAACAGCTAAACTTAAAGCCAAGAAGCAACTTTAAAACAAAAAAGGTAGTTTTTCCAAACAGATATTCAAGCAATATTAAACTTAAAGTTCCGAGCTTCTTGGAATTTATAACTCATCTTGATGCTTTAAATAAAAGTAGAAACACCAACATTGGTTTGTATCCTGAACTCAAAAGTCCATTTTTCCATAAAAATGAAAACAAAGATATGGCACACTTATTTTTAAACTTTTTAAACAAACATAAAAAGTTATTTAAAAATAAAAATATGTTTATACAATGTTTTTACCCACCCACTTTAAAGTGGCTGAAGGGGAAAGTAACTTGGCCACTTATCCAGTTAATTGGTAAAGATACCTGGGGACACCCTACTACTTACAGCGATTTAATGATAAAAAAGGGTTTAGCTGGAATAAAAAGCTACGCTCACGGAGTTGGCGTTCCTTTTGATTATTTGATATCTAAAGAAGGTGGACAGCTGCCATTGATGCAAAAGTTAAAAGAAAAAAAACTAATTGTTCATGTATACACTCATAGAGTTGAAATTTTAAAAAAGATAAATATTCCGGAAGAAAAGTTTTTTAATTTATTATTTAACAAGTTAAAAATAGATGGAATTTTTTCAGATTTTCCTGATCGCGTAAAAAAGCATCTTTCTTTATAAGCTTATTGCTGAGCTTGCAGCCAAATACTACAAGAACCTACTCCGTGATATTGTTCCCAATTTTGCGGACATTTCAGTTTTGGCAGTTCACCTGCAAGTGGATTCTCCCATATTTGCGAAAAATCCCATGATGCATAAGCATTAGATAGCTGATTAAAGCTACCTCTATTGACTTTATTGCTTCCATTTTCATCACAAGAATTATAACTACACTGATTCCAGTTCCCAGCATATTCAGTACCTAATTCATTTGAAAATGAAGTATCTGGTTTAAGTCCTGAGCTGTTTTGACTTTCACATTGAGTTGGATTGTTGATCCATACATTGTTGAATTTAGGGTATCTTTTAAGAAAATCACTGCCTGACGAATCTAGCATATTGAGCTCATATATGGGGTATTCAGCTGTTGTAGAAGCTTCCGAGGAGTTACATTTTAAAATTTGGTCTCCAATACAAGCATCAAGACCTAAACTAGGTTTTTTAAAAATTTTATATTTTTTCAAATCACTACCATTTGTGCTCAACGGTTGCATACTTGGGCTCGTCAAACTTGGGATGTGTGGAGTTAGCTGTCCCATGTTAACAAAAGAATTTTCAATTTCAAGAGCTCGTTTATCTAAATCTATTACTCTTGGTGTTTCAGTTAATCCTGAAATACTATTTGGTGTTTCTGAGGCACATCTAGAGAAATGACGAAAACGAGTTTTTTGTGAATCGTAATCCGTTATTGTTGTCATCCAATCATCATTAGTTGCAACAGGAGTTTTCATATAGTCCCAAGAATTATACGAACCCATTACCCCCCCAAACTTTAACTTAAAATCAGTTGAACTGTAAGCGGTTTTACT
>ENA-ORXR01003124-ORXR01003124.1-marine-metagenome-genome-assembly--contig:-NODE-3124-length-15031-cov-22.782266_pt1 | contig 15031 bp, 15 predicted proteins | sample MGYA00237866_ERZ511479 | MGnify/ENA metagenome assembly ERZ511479 | reverse complement strand
GTAACCTCCCAAAGGGCGAGCCACAAGTCAGTTCAATCCTCCACGTGAATACTGACCAGTCAGGGGGGCTACCGGGCCCAATATCCGAATATTAAGGAGATATGCTACATTGGCCGTGCAGAGGGTCATCTTGCTGTGCGACGCTGTCGTCAACAAGCAGGCAGCCGCTCCTTGTTGGGTCCACCACGAGTGGAAGGTGACGACGTCCGCGGGCCCCATCCAACCGGAAGGTCACAGTTGCGGAGTGTTTGCGGTGGCTCATGTCGTTTGAGCTTTATCTGGATATCCTCTGAGTTCCGTTTGCCCCCGCGCGGACCTTCTGCGGCTCGCATTTATCCACCATGTTCTATCTCGCGGGCGACAGTACAAGAGCGCGCGGTTGGCATTGGCTGGCCCGTCGCAGGCCGGTACCTCGCGACTGCGTGGCGGTGACAGAACAGTCTAGATTCTCTCTGTTCATATTCTTTTCTCTTTCTTCTATAAAACCGAGCTCAATGACGTACAAAAGAGTTGCTTCCCTATCTCCAAAGGCAATGAGGCAGTGGCGAGACAGAGGCGGCTGCCAAAAAGAGGCGAAGCGGCCGGTCGGGCGATGTGTCAGACGGAGTATGCTCAACAGAGCCATGCCTGCGCGGGGGATACACCGCGCTGACGGGGCTGTGCGCGGGATGGAGCCGCCGCCGGCCACCACTGCCACCGCTGATGCCGCCGCCGCCGCCGCCGCCCCTTCGGCTGCCGTGCGGGCGGGCGGAAAATCGGTCGACGGCAGCAGCGGTATCTTTGGGCGGCTGTGCCCGGGATGTCCACCGTCGTCGCCCCGACCACCGCGTTGACGCGGACGTCTCTCGAGGGTCGAGAGTCCCTCCCACCCGTCCGGCGGCGATGGCGCCCCCCCCCCCCCCCCCCCCCCCCCCCCCCCCCTCCCCCCTGAACAGCACCATGCAGTGTGTGCGAAAGGGCAGCCCCCGCGACCGTGCGAAATGGGCTTGCCCCCCCAACACACCCACTGGACGGGCGCCCGCTCGGATGCAGGTGGGGGGTGCACATGCCGTCGCCACCGCAGCCTACGTTGTCTCTGCATGTGAGGATGGCGGCCATGGCCGCTGACAGAGACGCACAGTGGTGGTGGTGGGGGTCCGACGATGGCTGTGCGGAAACGGATGCGGGGCGGATGGGCAAGCTCTCCTCTCCTCTCGGTGGTGGAGAGGCAGCGCAGGGAGCAGGCACAGCAGTCGCTCTACGAGGCGGCAGACTTTGGCCGCTCATCGCTGTGGCGGCGGATCAAACGAGCTGACACTGGACGACAAAAAACGTGGCGATACGTGCGGCGTCCAGAGGTCTCCGAATGGCACGAGATCGAGCTTCTGGCGTCCTATTGGCCCACGCAGCATGGAACACTCTCTGCTTTCAACACTCTTGAGCGAGATCATTCGTATGGAAGGAGAGGCCACGGGATGTTTTGGCCCGACTCCGTCCGTTGACGACGACGAGACACCGCGCACGGCTGGCACGTCCCACTCCGACGCGCCCGCGGCAACGTTCTCGTCTCGAGTTCTGCCCCACTTGGCGCAACGCCCCTGCGTCTATATCATCTCACTCTGTGCCCCCCCCCCCCCGTACTCCACGTCTACCCGAACACCCCCGTGCTTAAACTGACATTTACGCACCCTGTGGAGCGTCTGTCGGTCGCTTATTCGAGCCGGGTGCTTCGCAGTGGTCGCTGACGCCCGCTCGCCAATTTCTGGACCGGCATGGCCAACATTTTTACTCACGGCGAAGGCGGCGACGACGGCGGCCGCAACGGCGGCGGTGACGGCGGCCGCAAAGGCAGCGGTGACGGCGGCGGCAACGGTGGCGGCGTTGGCGACGGAAGCGTCGGCAGCCACGACGGCGTTATCGGCGGCAGCGACGGCCGCTCCGCGTCGCAATCGATAGCCACCGTCGCGGGTGACATGGATGCGGGCGCATCTTCCCCCGTGGAGCCAACGGACGCGGACGTGGAGCGCTACGACGTGCTTATGCACGGCGCCTGCGACTTTGGGTCGGGTTGGCCCCAGTCCCCGCCGCTGCCCCTGCGGCCGCCGCTGTCATCGTTTCCGTCGCCGCCGCCGTTGTCTTCACCGCCTCCTGCACGGCCCCCGCCGCCGCCACCGTCGCAGTCGCCGCCTCCCCCGCCGCTGACGACGCCGCTGCAGTCCCCTGCCTCGTCACTGACGTTGGAGTTTCCGGCGGCCGCGCCCGTAGGCGAAAAGCCGTCCAGTGGAGGCAGCGGCAGCCAGTAGCGGCTTGTCTGGTGCTCGGGGTGGCCCGCGAGGGCGTGGCGGGCGATGAGGCGGTGGGTAGAGGGGGGCTTTTGCGGTAGACGGTTGTTCCTCAATCACGACGAGGCGGGGAGGTGGTGGCAGTGGGGTGGCGAGGGGGTTGCGATGGTGCGGGGAGGTGGTACTAGTGAAGCGGTCAGGCTGCGGCAGTGGGGCAGGGAGGCGGTAGCGGTTAAGTGAGGAGGCGATGGCGGTGGGGCGGGGGGGCGGCGGCGGTGGGGCGGGTCGCGGTGGCGGTGCAATGGGCAGGCGGCGTCTGTGGGGCGGGGAGGCGGTTGCGGCGGAGCGGGAAAGGCGGCGGCGGAGGAGCGGGGAGGCGGTGGAGATGGGACGGGGTGGTCGTGTCAGTAGCAGCCATCGTATTCTTTTGTGTGTCTCGCAGTTTCTGGCACTGTCGGAGTGTGGGGGGGGCACGAGGGAATGGAGATGGGACGGGGTGGTCGTGTCAGTAACAGCCATCGAAATCTTTTGTGTGTCTCGCAGTTGCTGGCACTGTCGTGAGTGTGGGGGCGGCACGAGGAAATGGAGATGATGGAGCCGCGGTCGGTCCTCCCCAGCAGCGACAGCGACCATATGCCGGGGCGCTCACAGGCATACGAACGGTGGTCAGAAAGCCCATGGGGCATATATGTGTGTCCAGATGTGGTCATATGTGTATTCCATGCTGACACTGCACCATCCAGTGGATCACGTGCCTGCGCTTCGTTCATACTCGCTGTGATGACAAAGCTGTCCCCATGAGTGCCTCTCAGAACTAGAAACACGCGGGGTGTCTTTTGGCGTAGACAGCATCCTTGTACAACAAAGTTTGCAACTCTTTGCTTGGTACCGTCATGCCTGACGGTCCCGCTGCTAAGGTGCCCCACAAGGGCTGTGTAAGAGCATACCCAAGCCCAACTTGACCAAAACACCATCGGGACAAAACTCCCGGTATCAGTCCTCTGAACGGTGCTTCAGGTGGCCATGTTGACCATTTCTTGAACATACTCCTCCTTCATATCTTTTCGGGCCCGCCAAAGTGCGGGGGGGGGTCCGTTGAGTGCCACTCCCGTTCGCGCTACGTCTTCTCTGTTGGATTTTTCTACACCATCAGCATCCATACACTTACGGAAACCTAACGCGCACAGTTTCCTGGAAAAAAACTGACCCATCAAGCTCCAGGGGGTGCATCGCGTTTTGGTGCTAAAGCGGTGTTTATTGTGTCCATTCTGAGCACCTCGTCGCACGGCGCATCACAGTGGTGCACCAATGCAACAAAGGAACCCCCCCGGATCTCCCTAGGTCCTTTTTGTGTCGTGGGCGCGTTACCACCAAGAGCGCGCCCCGTTTGAGACAAAAATGGACCCATCTCATGGCAGCCGGAGCGTGGAGCCACTTTCTGGCACAGCGACTCGAAAACGCGCTGAACTCTTCATGAAGTCACCCTCAAGGTACCTGGCTGTTGTTGTTTCTCGGCGGCGCTCCAATGCTGCGCCCAGGCAGCGGAGGGAGAAAATGTACGAATAGGGAATGTATTACCCGCGCAACGTGCGCCCCAGAGGCGTAGCCGATCCGGACCAGTTCCAAACCATACCTGAAGACCACGCAAGAGTGCTGGGAAAAAAAAATCTGGCAAGAAGGCGACGCCTGAAGCGCACCGCGACGCCTGGAGATGACTCTCAAGCACCTTTGAGAGGGAGGGGGTCATTTCTGTTGACGGCTGCCATGGCGAGAGCCACTTGACGTTTCCTGAGTGCGCGTACACATCGGGCGAGGGCTTTTAGAGTGCGGGGTAGGAGCGAGGCAGGCCTCTTGCGGCGTGGAGGTCGGCGAGGAAGCGCTGCCAGGGCCTATACCTCATGGACCAGGAGGAGGCGAAGCGAAGAGAGGAGCACCTTAGATCACCGTGGGGGGGGCCCCCAAATGCTAGATGCACTGAACATTGCCATGAGATGCAAATTCTATTTCTCGTTCGCCGAATCGCTGGCTCTTTTCGGAGTGCTTGCATTGTGGCGAAGGAGACGCTGTGCACTACATCGAACATGGTGTGTTTTCTGTCTTCTTTCCGTCTCCCACAACTGCAAAAAGTCGACGGAGGCACCTGCAGCGGTACACTCGTGGTCCCGGTCGCTCCCGCCGCCAGTGGGCAGTCCACGTTCCATCCCTTCCTGCGAAACAGGTGTTCGATTTTTACTCATATTTCCAAAACATTTGATAGTAGTATTTGCGGATGATATCCGCATTGTAAGAAGTAGCACTGCTTTTGTTGGAATCAACTCCATTCCGATAGGGAGAGTTCTGTCGCCACCCAGTGGTTGTGTCCATCTCGTCTTGCTGCTGGGCCTGCCGAGCAGTGAGAGGTGTACAGGACGTCCTCGTTCTGAGTCTCGTCGAGGCCCGGGCCAGACCATGTGAGGAGTGACCGACCTTCGATGCTGCTACCCCTTTTGAGTACTATCGTAAGTGGCAGTCTTGGTTCTCTGGGCGTCCGCATTGCTCGGTTCATGTGTGGCTGTGGGGTGTCTGGTCGTCGCGAGGTGGCCGCCCCGCCTGTCGAGCAGCAGTCCGACGTAGGCGGCAGGCAGGCCCACACCGCGTGCCATCACGGCATGAATGCCCGTGTGAGTAGGACCACGCCAAGTCTGGCTCCTGGCCTGGCCTGTTCTGACGGAACCATGCGCCTTGATGTATCCTTTCTGCGACCGCTTTGGCGTGTATCTTGCGCGTTCCTTCGCGTTTCGGGTGTCTGCGTCCACCGCCTCGCTTTTGCGCACGTGCCTCGGCCCCGTTTTGTGCGTGTGCCATTGGTGTGCTGTCATGGCACCCCCAGCCGAGGTCGCCATTGTAACTGCCCTCTTTCTCGCGGCGTGGTCGTCCTTCCCGTGGTATTTGTTGCTGCTCGTCGTCTTTTTCGTCCTGTGCTGGTCGTCGGCGGCGGCCGCGACCGGAAACCATGGGGGTGGCTCGTCCCCTTTGACAAACGAGGAGCCCTCCCCATTGTCGTACGTGACGGCGCGCAGCATGGTGGGCAACGAGCTCTTCTCTGCGGCGCGGCCGGACCCCCCCCACCCTCGGCGGCCGCACCAAACCACCCGCGTGTCGAGCTCTTCGTCGCGCCACGCGGGACGCATTGGATACAGCCGCGCAGCGGACTTGCTCGCCGATGGCGGGGAGGCCGTTAACGACCTGTTTGGATCGGAGAGACCCGTTGACGCGCGGAGGCCCGCGAGGCGGCGGCGGCTGGCGGACGGGCGCCCGACGAGGGCGGGGCAATACAAGGGCTGGAAGGAGCCGGGGCCTGGTCGCGGGCGCGGACGGGGTCTCAATGTGCGTGAGCGTACCTGCTCCGTGCTGGTTGCGCTCTTTTGCAACGAGCTGCACCAGAACCTGCGCGAGAACTACGAGTCAGATTCTGTCGCTGCGCGCGCAATGGCTGGGTTGGAGGCGCTGCGGCTGGGGACGGGCGTCTCCAAGAAGGCGCTGCGCACGCGCGGCTGGTCGCTTTCCCGCAGCGGGGCGGTTGGCGTCCTCCTGAAGCTGGGCCACTCCAAGTCGCGGACCGACGCATGCAAGCAGCATTCCGTGGCCATCACCGTCTCCCTCGAGGGCGCAGGCGACCACAAGCGCCCCGTGTGCGCTTGCAGCGGGCCCGAGAAGTGCTTGGGCACGGGCTGCTCGTTCCAAGCGGACATGGCCATGGCCTTGGAGGACGTCCGGGCGTCGATGGAGATGGCGCTGTCGGAGGTGTTCGAGGTGTTTGAGTCCTCCGTGCGTGGGGTGGCCCGCACAGCCGGTACTGCGGTGCCGTATGGGGCGATGCTGTGCACGGTGCCTGGGGGAGCGGGCAGCTGTCCGTTTGCCGTCGTGCGCCGGACGTTTTCAAAACGATGGGTTTGCGTGTCGTGTGTGACCGCAGACGGAGATTGCATCCACCAGGCGTCAGCCGTCGCTGTGGTGGCGGGCGGTGGCGAAGGAGGGTTCAACTCGGGCGACGACGGGACGCCGCATGTGCGCTTCCCCGACGATGACCCAGTCGGCGACGGCGAGCCACCCGTGGCCCCCGGCAACCCCTACTTCCTGTACTCCCGCTTCAGTGAGGTGCACCAGTCGCGCCTCTTTCGGGACTTGGTGCCTCCCACAGCCGCGCAAGAGACGCGCATCGACCTGATGCGAGCCGCCGCGTCGCACGAGACCACCCTCGAGTTCCCCGCCGCCCCGATGTGTCCCTACTGCGAGGTTGGACCGAGCCCCAACAAGCCGCCCATCCCGCACGAGTGCCGTATTGAATTTGACGACGGCTCCGTGACGGCCAACGTCTACTCCTGGCGGTGCCAAAGCTGTCTGCTGCGGGTCATGCCCGACGGCCGGGAGCACGGCATCGTCTTCTCATCGCCGTTCACCGCCTACTCCGAGGCGTTCCTGTTCGAGGTCGCGGTGAACTTGTCGCGCAACGGCTGCTCGTTGCGCTCATCCTCCGATTTACGCTTGGGGTACAGCGAGCTCAAGGCGTCGCTCAAGTACGCGCCGCGCTCCAGCCGGTTGCGCAGTGTTGCCACCCTGCGCAAGGCGCTGACGCTGTACTTGGAGCTCGTCATCAAGGGCCTCCCGTTGGCAGTATCGACGTGCTCGCGCTGCGTCTCGCCGGGCGGTGTCATTGACGTCGTATGCTTCGACGGGCTGCAGTTGGGGTACAAGCTCAAGTACAAAAAGAGATTCACGCGGCACACTCTGCGTACGAGTGCCATCGCGCGGGCGAGCGTGCACGCGCACCTTATCACCGACTCCGCCGTGGCCAAGGCGCTCGGCTCGGTCTTTAACACGGCAGTCAAGATGCCGGCCGGGTCCTCCAAGACCGTGACGACGGTGGCCAGCTTGCGCGGGTATGTCATGGCCGTGACCGCGCTGCTCGGCAACGTGTCGGTCGACGGCGAGGAGAACACGTTTGCGGGGACGCAGCAGCACGGTATGACGGCGTCAACGGCAGGAAGGGGTTGGTGCCCCACCGTCGACGGTGGCGTGAGGCCTGCCTTGTCGCTGTTTTTGCGACGCTTTTTCCGCTGTGAGCTCGTCGCCCGCTCCCTGTGCACCCAAATCCTGGCGGCAAGCCTAGACTTGTACCGTCGGGTACCGACCCCGATCATGGAAAGGATCAAGTACGTTGTCCGCGCCCGCCCCGCAGAGGTGGAGCCGGCGCCAAACACGGCCGTCGTCGAGGCGGCGGCAGCGCAGCGCCAATCCTCGGCGGAGACGGAGCGCCCGTCGATGGCGCCGGCAAGCGCGGCTGCCGCTCCCTGTGCTACCGCGTCGGGGGGTGCAAGGCCGGTGCGTGCTGTGGGTGGCGCCGACTGCCTCCCTGCCGCCGAACCGCCCGCTCGCGCCCGAGTGGTCGCTGGTGGTCCTACCGCCGACGTAAGTGGGCTTTTTTCCGATGAGTCCGAGATCGAGGAGACGGACGAGGAGTTGACGTCAGCCGACGACAGGGTGTCCATCGACGGCGAGTCTCCACCCGCGGCCCCGCGCTACTGGGACTCCTTTGCCCCTCTTGTCCGCTTTGCGGAGCTCTTCACTGAGCCCGCCCTGGCAGATACGGGCGGGGAGAAGGGCACAATGCTGGAGGCGGATATGCTCTTCCGCCTTCATTCCAATATCCCAACCACGGCGGCGGCCACCCTTAAGGTCGTTGACTTTGTGCGTGCCGTGGCCGTCGACCCCTGTTTTGTGTGGGCGCCCGACGGGGACTGGGGCGCCATTGACGCACTGGTCGAGGTGTTAAGCAGCGACGCGTTCACGTCGGCCGACTTGGCCGCTGTGCTCGACCGGCCGGACGTTGGGGAGCTGCGGCTGCTACGCGCCGCTGTGGCCTGTCTCGGGCCTGGGCTCGTTCGTGACCCCGGCCTCCGCCCCGTGCTCTCCGACCTTTTGACGGCCATCAAGGCCACCGCCGGGGCGTACGACTCGTTCGTCAGGAACAACCAAGTGTCTCAACCCGGCGGCGACGACGGGATGGCGCCGGGCGACGGCGACCAGCTGCCAGTAGACGACTTCACGAAGGAGCAGATGGCCAGCGCCCACCCGCTCGAGTGCTTCACCCCCGAGCAATACACGGCGACGTGGATTGACAAGCCCGCATCGGTGGCGTCCTTCAAGGAGGCCTATGGGATCACGAACGAGGCGCCCGAGGACTTTCTGGCGTCCGGAGTGTGGGCGCCCAATTTCCCCGTTCTGAGACCCATTCCGCTCTTCTACGGCACCGCTCAGGCTGCTACCGACGAGCCCGAGTGCAACCACCTCATGGGCAGGGAGAACAAGTACACGGGCGGCACGTTCGGGGCGTTCTGCACCTGCACGCACCCGAAGTGCATCGGCGTTGTCGTCTTGGACGGCTCTGAGGGCCAGCGCATGCCCATCGAGTTCATCACGCAGCGGTGTGCGACGCTACCGTCCCAGGTGATTTATGATTTCTCGTGCGCAACGCTCAAGACGGCTTTGTGCCGCTTGCCCTACGTCGCGCGCGCCGTATCCTTCTTCGTTGACCGCTTTCACTGGCGTAAGAACCACGTCTCTTGCACCAAGGCGATGAACCCGGACTCCTACGCCTCGATGGAGAGCATCAACACCTCGTCGTCTGAGGAGCGGAATGCCCTCTCCCGCCGACAGGAGCACCACGTCCGCCTGATGAACCAGGACAACTTCATCATCTTCACGACGTATCAGCAGGCGCTCTCCAACGTCATTGCGATGTACAAGGACGTCGAGACGGAGCTGTCGCCTAGCAAGTGGCCTCGCTGGTACCGGGAGATGTACGTCGACGAGGTGGGGAACACGGATAGAGGGGGGGATGACAATGTGTAGTGTGGAGCAGTGGCATGCACGAATCAGTTGTTCTTCATTGCACACTTGGGTACCGACACAAAAGCGCAAGAGGTAACTTGGCGACGTGAAAACACAGCGTGGAGATAGAGGCGAGGAGTACGAAAAAACTACCGCCGCACACAGGCCCATGGAGGAAGGAACGCCCCCCAGCCACCAGCACAAACGGCAAGCTTCTCCTCCGTGTCCACTCAACGTCCCCACCGCATTGCACAGAGTGCTGCCCCCCAACCCCACCTCACCAGAAGTCGACCGCCCCATCGTGCCCAACACAACAACCGACGACCACCCCATCGTGTCCAACCGGAAAACCGGCGAACGCCCCACCTCGCCCAGCATGCCACTAGGCGCTCACCCCAAGACATCCAAATACAGAAGCACCGCCGTACCGCCCACGATGTCGACCGCCCCCGACCGTTATGGTCCGAAAGGGCAGCGTGGCCAATGTCGGACCATCCCCAGCAACCCCAACAACCGGCGGCGCCGCGAGCGCGCCACTCCCGACGGCCGGCGGCGCGGCGCGCCCAGCACCCCCAGCAACCGGCGACACGACAGGCCCGGCACCCCCACCGACCGGCGACGCGGCGCGCCCAGAGCCCCCAGAAACCGGCGACACGACAGGCCCAGCACCGCCAGCGCCTGGCAACGCGGCGCGCCCAGCACCCCCAGAGCCCAGCAACGCGGCTTGCCCACCATCCCCAACGCACAGTGGCGCTACACGCCGGGCGCCTTCAGCGACCGGCGACCCGGCGCGCCCGACGCCCCAAACGACCGACGGCGCGGCGCGCCCGGAACCCCCACCGGCCGGCGACGCGGCGCGCCCGCCGCGCAAAACGACCGACGGCGCGGTGCGCCCAGCATCCAGAGCAACAGGCGGCGCCCCGCACCCGGCAGACCGAGCGACCGGCGGCGCCGGGCACCCGGCACCCCAACCGATTGCGCGCCGCGCCCGGCACCCCCACCGACCGGCGACGCGGCGCGCCCGCCGCCCCAAACGACCGACGGCGCGGCGCGCCCAGCATCCCGAGCAACAGGCGGCGCCCCGAACCCCGCAGCCCAAGCAACCGGCGGCGCGGCGCACCCGGCACCCCCACCGACCGACGGCGCGCCGCAACCGGCACCCCCCCCGACCGGCGGCGCGCCGCGCCCGGCGCCCCAATCGACCGGCGGCGCGCCGCGCCCAGCATCCCGAGCAACAGGCGGCGCCCCGAACCCGGCAGCCCAAGCAACCGGCGGCGCGGCGCACCCGGCACCCCCACCGACCGACGGCGCGCCGCAACGGGCACCCCCACCGACCGGCGGCGCGCCGCGCCCGGCGCCCCAATCGACCGGCGGCGCGCCGCGCCCAGCGCGCCCAGCGACCGGCGGCGCGGCGCGCCCAGCGCCCCAATCGACCGGCGACGCGGCGCCCCCGGCACACCCACCGACGGACGGCGCGCCGCACCCGGCACCCCCACCCGACAGACGGCGCGGCGCGCCCGGCGCCCCCACCGGCAGGCGGCGCGGCGCGCCCGGCACCCCCACCGACCGGCGGCGCGCCGCGCCCGGCGCCCCAATCGACCGGCGGCGCGGCGCGCCCAGCGCGCCCAGCGACCGGCGGCGCGGCGCGCCCAGCGCCCCAATCGACCGGCGACGCAGCGCGCCCAGCGCCCCAATCGACCGGCAGCGCGGCGCGCCCAGCGCCCCCAGCGAAGGGGGGCGCGCCGCACACGGCACCCCCACCGACGGGTGGCGCGGCGCGCCCACCACCCCCACCGACGGATGGCGCTGCGCGCCCAGAGCGCGCAATCGTCGGGCGTGTCACAAGAAGAGTACGCCCAGTCAAATGTCGCTCTGCGGACAACTGGTGGCGGCCAAAAATGCCTTCGACAGCCAATCAGGGACCTGCTGTAATCCCATGACGCCTAGGGAACCAAAATCGAGCCCCCGCCATTCGTAGCCCAGCACTCCCTCCATGGTGTTCGATGGGCCGCCCAGCAGCACAGGCGAGCAGGGCAGCGCGCCTCCCAGCGGCCCCAGCGCGAAACGCAGCGCACCCCCCAGCTGCCCCAGCGAGCGGCGCAGCGCGCCACCCGGGAGCCCCAGCGCGAAGCGCAGCCCGCCGCCCCGCGGACCCAGTGCGCTGCCCCCCCCCCCTCCCAGCGTGCCCAGCGCGCGGCAGCGTGCTCCGCTCCGCGCGCCCAGCTCGCGGCCGCGGTTCCCCGCGAGCGCCGAGCGCGCAGCCGCGCGTGGCCCCAAGCCGGCCGAGCGCGCGGCGTCCGGCGGCGCCGCCCATCCGCAGCCAGCGCCGCAGCGCGCGGTGCAGCGACCCACCCAGCGCACCAGCGCGGTTGCACCCCAGCGCGGATCCATGGCGCCACCAAAATGCCCGCCCAACCGTGTCCTGCCGCCGCCGGCGGGCCGCCGATGTGGCAGCGGTGCGGGCCAGTGGCGCCAATCGATGCAGTATAAATAGGAGCGTGGTGGTGCCCGTCGCGCCAACGGGAGGCAGGCAGCAGCACATGACCCGCCATCGCAGCTGGCCGCGCGAGAGCCAAGCGATGTAAGTCACATTGACTTCAATTGCGAATATGTCCTTGAACAACAAGTCATCAGGACCTGTCCAGATGACGTGGCGGAGACCCCCACGGAGGATTCTCCGCCAACATACGTGCCACCCCCCCCCCAGTGGCTGGGATTAGGCTCGAACGGACCCCCCTCCATGACCTGGAAATGCATAAATCGCGGCCGATGGGCTTGCTCGAGGCAGAGACTCGAACGGCGATTGCACTGATGAAAAGAGGCTCGAACGGGAACTCGTTTTAGCATGTACCTACGGCGACTGCGTCGCTTAGCCACGCCCTGTGTTGCGGTCAACTGTGCAAGCACCCCCTAGTTTTCGCGACAACCTCGCGGTCGAGCTCGACCATGGCTGAAGCCAAACGCGCGCGCTCCCCCGAAGGGGCCTTGCTCAATGCGGATGCCATGGGCGGCGACCTCCCAGCTTCCGACGGCGTCGCGTCCCGCGGCGCAGCGGCAGCGGCCGAGCCCTCCAAGCGCCCTCGGTCGAACTCTGTCGGAGTGGCCGACGCTGCTGACGTGATACCCATTGGCGGGCCTCGTGCGTCGGATGGTGCGGCCACTGACGAGGACGCGGCTGACACCACTGCGGCCGCTGTCCCCAACGGAGGTGACGACGCGGCTGCCACCATGACCACGGCCACGGCTGTCGGTGCAGACGCTGATGCGGACGCAAGCCGAGTATCTGTGGTCGAAGAATGTGCGGGCGCTGATGCGGGTGCCATCGACGCCGCCGCTATCTCCACGGACGTCGAAGGCCCGGTGCAGGGTGCCGCGTTGGACGTGGACGGCCCGGCTGCCGCCACGTCGGGTGCCGCCGCTGACGCTGTTGCCTACACCGCTGAGGATGCTGACACATTGGCGGCTGCCGGTGCCGCTGATCAAGTCGCCGCGGCCCCCGCCGCCCCCGCCACCCCCGCCACCCCCGCCACCCCCGCCGCTGCGGCAGCCGACACGGACTTCCCCACCCCCCCACCTGATGCCACCGCGGAGGAGCGGGTGCGCTCGACCATCAAAGCGCTCCTCAACCGGTGGGCGGCGGAGCTGGCGGCCCTCCCCGAATCCGAACGTCGCACGTACAAGGTGCGTGCCGAGTACACGACCTGCGAGCAAACCGTCGACCATCTGCGGCCGCTGCTCAAGCGGCTCCGCAAGCGGAGTCTCCCCCGCGACATCCTCCGCGCCCTCGAGGAAATTTTTGCCCACGTGGCCGCCCGCGAGTACGTGCGCGCCAACGACCGGTACCTGCGGTTGGCGATTGGCAACGCGCCGTGGCCGATGGGTGCGACGATGGTCGGCATTCACGCGCGGTCCGCACGGGAGAAGATTGGGGAGGGCAAAGTCGCGCACGTGATGAACGATGAGGAGACGCGCAAGTACATCACGGCTATCAAGCGGCTGGTGACGCTGGCGCAAAAGTACTGGCCGACCGTGCCGTCAAAGATGATGTCTTCCTGAGTGACGCGTGGGCGCGACCATGGCGGGTCGGACGAAGGAACAAGGGATGGGAAGGGTGGAGACGGCTGCACGCGGGTATTGAGGGCAACGCTGGGGCTGCACGTGGAGGTGATACTGTTTGGAGACAGAGGCTTGACGATACTGGCGCCGAGAGCATCTTGGGTGCTTGTCGGCTGTTGATGGCTGTCCTTCAAACATTTACACGCCAACACCACGGCACACCCCGCCTCCCTATCACTGGCGGGGCGCTTACAAGTCCTTTTTGCTATCCCCTGCCGCTAGTGTCGACGATGTGGCAGCTGCGTCGGTGCCGTCCGCCTTGGCGTCCTCCTCCTCCTCCTCCTCCTCCTCCTCCTCCGTGTAGGCCCATAGTTCGCCAAGCTCCCCGCGGCTGACCGCCAATCCGACCGACGTGAGTAGGCACGCGGGCACAATGTACAGGAGCGCCGGCTGGGCAGCGTCAAAGACGTTGAGAGCGACGAGGGTGGCGACCAAGCCCGCAAAGTAACCGGCGAGCACAGTATTGTAGTACGGGCGTGGACCGACGAGCGCCGGCGGCGGCGCTTCCGCGTCGCCATCGGCCGCCGTTGCGCGCGCCGCCTCGGCTGCCGCCGCCGTGTGACGCATATCCCACCGCAGAAGCAGCGCGACAAAGAGCCCCGGGATGACAATGTCCCCGAGGCCGAGCATGGAAAACTCACGCTTGGGTAGCTCCCGCATGGCTGACACCAAGCGGAAGCCCTGCGCCTTGGGGAAGAGGATTTTAATGGGCCCGTCAAACTTCTTGGCGACCGTCACCATGACGTTAGCGCCAAAGACGCGCTTGGAGCCAAACACCCAAAAGATGTCGTAGAAGAAGAGGCCGCTCAGTAGCACTGCCCCGGATTTAAAATCGCCGAGCGCGAGCATCTCAATCGCCGTTAGCGCTAGCGAAACGGCCAGGACGTTGTTGGCAAGCCACAACTTCGTACGCGCATAAAGCACGGCGACGGGGATGGAGCAGACAAGCGAGACAACGTCGACGGCTGACACCTCCACAAAGTCACGGAAGAAGGAGTGCGTGACGCGCGCCCAGTCGGGGCAAGCCGGCACGGCTGCCAGAATGGGGGACAGAACACTACTCAGGGCAAGGGAACCCAGCGACAGACCGTATATGCCAATGAGCACGGCGACCACGGGGGCAGGCAGGTACTTGAAGGCGAGGAACAACCCGAGCAGCGCGCACGAAGCCACGAGCGGGAAACGGTAGGCCGCCGCCCCACTGATCACATCCCGCTCTTCTTTGTCCTCCGACGTGTCGGCTTGCCGCTCGAGCAGCGACACCGCCGCCCGCTCGCTCGCAATGTGGATGACGAGGACCGCTAGCACCAACATCTGCATCGAGACCGGGATGGGCAACAGCACCGGGGAGACAACCCAGGCGGTCAGGAGCGCCACATTCCGCAAAGCTGTCGCGTCGGCTGCGGCGGTGGGAACCAGCGCTCGCGGCGCCGCCGAGGCCGCGTCGGCGGCGGCCGGCGCGGCCGCCGTCTCGGGCGCCGCCTTGGACGTGGTCGTCGCCATGGCACCAGCGTCAGGGTAGACAACAAGAGCACTAGCCGGGCGGATGGAGAAGAACGCGAACCTAGGGGGGAGCACAGCCGCCGCTCAGGAATCGCGGGGCAATGGAGTCAGCAGCACTGGAACACGTCGGACCGGGGACGGCGTCGGCGCGGCGCCAAGAACCGCAACGGACGACCAGTTCGGCGCCTCGTCACGACAGATTCTCCACGCCCAGTTAAAGGGGGACATTAGGATCTGGACACGTTTCGTCATTACAGTGAACACGTAGTGGTTCGTGGCTT
>ENA-ORXR01003123-ORXR01003123.1-marine-metagenome-genome-assembly--contig:-NODE-3123-length-15032-cov-122.419726_pt1 | contig 15032 bp, 12 predicted proteins | sample MGYA00237866_ERZ511479 | MGnify/ENA metagenome assembly ERZ511479 | reverse complement strand
AGCCGCAGGCGATCGTGTCGTTCATCGAATCCCATCCGCCGGTTCGGCCGGAAGAGTTGGACGCGGTTCAGGCGTGAAGATGGAAGATGGAAGGTGGCGCGTCCAAAGGCGTTGGTGACCGGTCGATATTCTCGCGATTTGAAATCACAGTGATCCCAAAGCGAACGACTTCACCCGAACGAAGTCTGTGATAAAGGAGGTCGTCCTCAATCGCAATCGGCTCGGGAGGCCCCTCGCCCTCCAGGTTTTAAATTTGAAATTCGAAATTACTCTGGAGGGTCGACTCCTACCGATCTGCGGATCAACTCAACCAGCGGTTGGTGGATCGGTTTGCGGTCGAAGAAAAACGGGTCGGCGCCGTGGCTGGCTGGTTTGTCCATGTCGATCAGGTCGCGCACGTGGGTGTACATATCGTTGATCTCGACCTTGTTCGATCTCATGATTTTGGCGGCGATGAGGTTGTACTCGATTTCCGAACCGAGCTCGAAGACCTTGCTGCTCGAGGCGCGGATCGGAGTCGTGCTCGCCCAGACGAGTTTCGCCCTGGTCGCCTGCAAACGTTTTACGATGGCGCGCAGGTTTGCTTCGTACTCCTTTGCTTCGGTGCTGCGAACACCGCCGGCTGGAATTGGCAAGATGCGGAACGATTGCATGTTCGCCGCCCGGTGGATCAGATCGCCGAGTCCGCAGTTGAAATGAATCAGATCCCATGTCTCCTCGCCGAGCAACTCGTCGAGTTCGGCAAGCAGGTGCGTGGAGTGAAACACCTCGCCGGGTTCGGTGCGCGGCATCACCAATTCGACGGATTTGCCCAGTTCCTTTTGCAAGTCGCGGGAGAGCTGATGGTAAACCACATCGCCGAGAATCAACACGCGCGGAGGCTTCTGCTCCTTCGGCTTTTGCGCCTCCTGCGCGTTGGCCATCCCGTCCGTCCATGTTCCGTTCATATCTTGAAGTACGGTGCCTGCTCGATTTCACGAACTCCCTTCGGTCGCCCGTCATGCCCCATTTGTGGGCACGTTGATCTCTGGGCCCTTCGTGTCACCCTTTGAACGAACCATGGCCATGGGCCCAAGTAATCTGGTGTTTTAGCTCACAGCATTGATCGAACAGTTGCAGTCTGGGAGAAAATCATCCATCTTCTGGCAACGCAAATCCGGCACCCGCCACCCGTCCTCAGAACCTCCGTATGTCCTTCCGTTCCTCCATCCTCTTCCTGCTCGCTTCCGCCATGCTCCTCGGACTCGCCTGGGCGCACCGGCCGATCGAGACCAATCTGTTTCTCACCACCCGCCTCAAAGACACCCACTTCGAACTTGAGATCGACGCGGCCAGCTTCTTGCTCGAGCCGTTTCATGGCATGGATTTCAAGGATGACCTGCCCGAGGACCTCGACGCCGAGAAACAAAAGCTCGCGGACTGGCTCAGCGCGAACTGCCCGGTGGTGGTCGACGGCAACGTGATCGCCCCGGTAATTGAGAAGTTCGAATTTTCCAAGCTGTTCGGTGCGACCCACTTGGCCGACTTCAAAAACATCATCATGGTCTGGGCGGTGGTTCATTATCCGCTCGGGTCGAAACCGAAACTCATCGACACCATCTGGGATGCCTACGTGCCCGAACCGCCGTACGGCTGGGGCGGCATCGCCGATCCCGACCAAGAACCCGACGCGGTGAACGTGCAGTTCAAGGTGTACAACAAGTTCCGCTACTACAATCTCTCGCCGCGCGAACCGCAGTACATCTGGCGCGCCCAGCCCGAAGTCCCGCCCCAACTCGAACTAGCCGTCGCCGAAACGCCCCCGCCGGTTCGCGTTCCGCTGGCCTCGCTTTTGTTGCTCGGCGCTGGATTGGTCGGCGCCTTGTTCGCCCTGCGTGGTTCGAAGAAGGACGCGGTTGGCATCGGACTCGCCGGTCTTGCCGCCGCCGCGATGGCCTTGCCGACGACGGTCGAGTTCGGCGGCGGAGCACCGGCCGTGCCGTCTGCGGATCAGGCCGAGGCCGGGTTCGACGCGCTGTTGCGCAACATGTATGCCGCGTTCGATTATGCTGAGGAGGAGGACATCTATGACGCCCTCGCCGGCAGCATCGACGGGCCGTTGCTCGGCAAGCTCTACAACGAAATCCACCGCAGTCTGGTGCTCGAAGACGACGGCGGGGTGAAGTGCCAGATCAAAGAACTCAAGATCAGCGAGACCACGTTCGGCGAGACGATTCCGCTGGATGACGGCACCGACGCCTATACGGTGGAGAGTACTTGGTCCGCCTTGGGTTCGGTGACGCACTGGGGGCACACCCACGAACGCCTCAACAAATACACCGCCACCTTCCAGCTCGAACCCCGCGGGGCCCAGTGGAAAATTTGTGACATCAACATCACCGAACAAAAACGCATCGATCCGGCGGAGAAGGCCGAGGCCGAAGCGGAAGCGGAAGCTGCCGGCAAAGGCGCCGATGAACTGGATGCCGAGGCGGGTGTGTTGGAAGAAGATTTCGAACGCGAGTTCGATCCGACCAAGCCAAGTCTTTGAGAGTAGCCAGTAGCCGGTAGCGAGTCGGGAAGGGGGAGGGGAGGAAGGCCCTTCGGTTTTTGCTCTCGCCGTGGTGTTTTGCTTGGAAAAGGAACGGATTCCCAAATCCTAGATCCTGACGCCTATCCTGAAGACTGACTACCGACTACTTTACCAACCTACCGGCTTCCGCCAGGCGTAACCGCGCCACCGATACCGCTACGGATGCGCCGGTTTCTGAACCCGCTGTTGTTGGCGTCGCCAACGCTGCGTCGCGGTTGTGTCGCGGTGCGCTGAGAATAGTTTTGTTGGAGGCTTTTTTGAACTTCTTGGGCGCGTTGATTCTGGAGCATTTGTTGGCGTTGCTGCTGCGCGACGGCCGCGTCGGCACGGGCACGGAAATCGACGGAGCGGGTCGGGGCCGGCAGGTTTTCGCCTTCACGGAGGACGACGCGGTGGGTCTTGGACTCCAGGGTAACGGCGCGGTCGCGACCGACTTTCTTCAGTTCGAACTCTCCGACCGTGCCACCCACTTTGACAAAATAATCTTGGCTGCTGCGCCGGTTCGTCAACTGCGCGGTATAGCTGGCGCCGGTGCTGCTGGTGGCTTTCAAGGCGAGATAAAACTTACCGGGAGGTACTTCTAACTTGCCGTCGAGTCCGGCTTTGAACTCGCTTGCAGCCTGACCAACTTTGCTGTTGGCGGCCGCGCGAGCTGCAGCTTGGGCTGCGTTCTTGGTCGTCGAACCCGCCTTGCCGACTTTGTCGGCGGCAGCGCCAGCGATACCGCCGAGCTTGGTGTCGCCGAACGTGTTGGAAAGAGCACCGGCCACTTTATCTTTGGCTGCGCCCGCAGCTTTCCCTGCCACATCGCTCACCGCGTTGGGGCGGAGTTCACGGGCGTCGGTGCCGGACTTTTTCAGGCCGGGTTCGTCGGCGTCGAGATCGAGTTCGACGGTGCGCCGTTCGGACAGAATTTGCGCCATCGACGCCATGCCGAAGGATAGAATAAGGAAGGATGATAGGAGATAAATTTTCATGGGAATGACCGCGTCCTACGTGGATTATACCCACAACAGGGTGTTCTGATACAGAAAAATCATGGAATCTTGAGTTCCTTGCCTCTCCGTTCAATAAATCGTAGAACGTGCCCATGAAGCGATTCACCACATTGTTCCCCTCCATTTTTGTTTTGCTCTGCCCGCTGATGCTTAGCTCGCTGCTCGCGCAGAATCCGGACAAACAAGATCAGCCACAGGCCGAAAAAACCGCAGAAAAGCCTGCTTCGGAAAACGAGGTGCAGGAAAATCTGTTCATCCGCCATGTAGAGGTGGGCCGCCGTGCTCAATTACAGACCTCGGTGATTCAGTATAAAAAAAAGAAGGTGACGGTGGACCTGATCGGCGCGGTACACATCGGCGACGCGAAATATTACGATAAGCTAAACGACCTGTTCAAAGACTACGACGTGCTGCTCTACGAACTCGTGGCACCGGGCGACGAGGAAATCGGCGAAATCCAAAAGGCGCAGATGAACCAGATCCGCACGTCGCAACTGGCGATGAAAAAAGCGCTTGGGCTTGAGTCCCAGATGATCGGGGTCGATTACAGTCCGAAGAATTTCGTGCACGCCGACATGAACATGGATGAATTTCTCAGGGAGCAAAAGCGCCAGGGCGAGTCTTTCTTGAAGTTGTACATGCAGACGGCGACCGCCGAGCGCAAACGTCAACTCAGCGGCCAGGCGGTCGGCGCCCCGGATGTCGGTGACTTTGCCGACTTGGTGTTCAGTCCGAACCGCAGCATGTCGCTCCGCCTCTTGCTGTCGCGGCAGCTCGCGGACCTCGGCGGACAGTTCGAGCAGATGGACAACAGCGTGATCATCGCCGGCCGCAATATCAAAGCCTTCGAAGTACTCGACCGCGAACTCAAGGAAGGTCACAAGCGGATCGGCATTTTCTACGGCGCGGGGCACATGCCGGACATGGAAGAACGCTTGCTGGAGAAGGGGTTCAAACGCAAGAAGGTCGAATGGCTCTCTTGCTGGAACATGTACGTTCCTTGAGCGGCTGATGCGTTTCTCTGAGTCAAAATCTGGCCCGCGGTCCGAGTCCGAACTCGGTCCAGACGAGCAGCGCCGCTACGCCCGTCACATCGTTCTGCCCGAAGTCGGACGCGCCGGGCAGGAGCAGCTCAAGCAGAGCCGTGTGCTGCTCGTCGGCGCCGGCGGACTTGGTTCGCCCGCGGCCATGTACCTCGCCGCTGCCGGGGTAGGGACCCTCGGCATTGTCGACGGTGACACGGTGGACGTGTCGAACTTGCAACGGCAAATTCTCCATGGCGAGTCCGACATCGGGCGCCCCAAGACCGCTTCCGCCGCGGACGCGCTACGGCGGATCAACCCCCATGTGGTTCTCGAACGCCATCCCGTCTTTCTCGACCAGACCAATGCCTTGGAACTCGTCGGCGCCTACGACATCGTGGTCGATGGCACCGACAATTTCACCACCCGCTACCTGGTCAACGACGCCTGTGTCATGACCGGGGTGCCCAACGCCTACGGCAGCATTTTCCGGTTCGAGGGTCAGGCCTCTCTTTTTGCTGATCGCGGACCTGATGGCGCCGCCGGCCCGGGTCCCTGTTACCGTTGTCTCCACCCTGAACCCCCTCCGACCGGCCTCATTCCCAACTGCGCCGAAGGGGGCGTGTTCGGGGTGCTGCCGGGGATCATCGGCACCATTCAAGCCACCGAGGCGATCAAGTTTTTGCTCAACCGCAACCGTGCTGAAGACGATGTGCTTGGCGACTCTTTACGTGGCCGCTTGCTTTTGTTCGACGCGCTGGGCATGAGCTTCCGCACGCTCAAACTGAGGCGCGATCCGAACTGCCCGGTCTGTGGCGACGCGCCGACCATTACCACATTGCAAGCGGTTCAGGCTGAATGCAGCACGGAAAACACCATGAACGAACTCACCGTCACTGACCTTAAATTTGAACTTGATTCTGAAACGGCCCCGGTGCTGCTCGACGTCCGCGAAGACGTCGAACGCGCGGTCAGCCACATCGAACCCTCGCTGCACATGCCCATGAGCGAGATTGCCGAACGATTGGCCGAGTTGCCGCGCGACGGCATGGTGGTGTACTGCAAGGTGGGCGGGCGCAGTGCGCGCGTGATTGCCTTTCTCGAAGAACAGGGCTTCACCGGTCTGCGCAATCTCACCGGCGGTGTCACCGCCTGGGCGCGCGAGATCGATTCGTCGATGGAGATTTATTAATGTCCCGCGATCGCTACGATCCGAACGCGGATGAAATCCTCTACGGACTCAACCCTGCGTTCGAGACGATCCGCGCCCGGCGTCGAACTATCTTCCGAGCCTTTCTGTTGGAGGACTTTGACAACCGGCCACGCCTTGCCAAGCTGGCCCGTCTGCTCGAGAAAGCCGGGGTGCAGCCACAGGAAGTGGACAAACACTTTCTCTTTCATCGTTCGGGAACGAAGCAGCATCAAGGGGTCGCCCTAGAGGTATCGGCCTATCCCTACGAGGACGAGTCGAACTTGCTGCTGCTCAATCGCCTGTTGCTGCTCGACAATCTTGAGGACCCGCAAAACACCGGCGCGATTATGCGCAGCGCGGATGTGTTCGGATTTCATGGCATCATGCTGCCAACGAAAGGCGTGCCGCCGGTTTATCCTTCGATGGTCAAGGCCTCTGCGGGGGCGGTCGAACACTTACTGGTGTCTCGCCGCCGCACGGCGGTGGCGAGTATGCGCGTGGCCAAGGAGGCTGGGTTCAAGGTGGCCTCGTTGGACGCACGCGGCGACACGCCGATTGGCAATTTTACGCCACCCGAGGAGCCGCTTCTGTTGGTGATTGGTGGTGAAGACAAATCGGTCGGGCGCTACATTTTAGACCAGTCCGATTGGGTGTTGTCGTTGCCAAGCGCCGGACGGGTGAACTCACTGAACGCCTCGGTTGCGGCCGCTATCGCCATGCATGTCATCTCCAATGCCAGCGCCGACTGCCCACCAAGCCCTCCCAAAATCGATGGATTGACGCCCTAAAACCCTCTTGACCAAGACCTTGCCCACAGGTTATCAACATCTCCCGGAATTATCTGCATGGTATCCCTTCCTCACAATCCGTTATCAACCCTGCTAGCAACCCCGCTAGGACCCCCGCTAGGACCCCCGCTAGGAACCTCGCTAGGAACCCCGCTAAAGGCGCGTCTTTTGCCCCTTGGCCTGCTTGGCATTCTTACTTGGCTTTTTGCGATAAGCGCTTCCGCTCAGAAAACTTACACCGTTCGTTCTGGAGATACGCTCACGACTGTCGCCAAGCGATTCCAGTGTGTGGTTGACGAATTAGTCGCGATGAACGGACTGCGTTCGGCGAACGCCATCAAAGTCGGCCAGCAGCTGCGGATTCCTGGTAGTACCGTGGAATACGCGGTTCGAAAGCGCGAAAGTCTGGTCGATATTTCCAAGCGCTTTAATGTCAGTGTCGAACAGATCGTTCGTTACAACGGCTTGCGCGACAAAAACCACATTTTAGTCGGACAGAAATTGAAGATTCCGCGCAACCGTTCAGTGGTGTCCACGGTCGGCAGTTCCTCGTCGACTACGTCGGCGCCGCGAACCTACATTACCCCCAGTGGCTATCCAGCCGCTCCAGCTCCGAGCGGCGAGTGGCGGCCGGTTCTACCCAAGCCCACCCCGGCTTGGAACCGGGCTCCTTCCCTGCCGGCGGCGGTCAGGGCCACATTGGACACGATCCGCCTTCGTCGCAGTCCGTGGAACTACATCATCATCCATCATTCCGGCACCTCCACCGGACACTGGAAAGGCATGGACCACCATCACCGCAACGAACGCAACATGGAGAACGGCCTCGCCTATCATTTTGTGATCCACAACGGTGCCAGCGGTATTCCCGACGGCAACATTCATATCGGCGACCGTTGGTTGCGTCAGCTCGACGGCGGCCACATGAAAACCGATCCGCTCAACCACAAATGCATCGGCATCTGCCTGGTCGGAAACTTTGAAAAAACGCGGCCCACCGCGCGTCAAAAGGATGCGCTAGTCCAGCTTACCCACTATTTACTGAAACAAACCGAATTATCGCCCGACAGAGTTCGTGGACACGGCCAAGAAAACAGCGTGCCTACCGCCTGCCCAGGGAAGAATTTCAATCTTCCTCAGCTGGTAACCCAACTCAAACAGTACGAACGATAACTCATGAACCATCTCAACCGAAGCGGCCTTTGCTTCCGAAGCGGCCTTTGCTTCCAAAGCGGCCTTCGCTTGCAACGCGGCCTTTGCTTGCAACGCGGATTCCTCCTCGCGCTTCTCACCTTCTTTTTTGCCCTCTCCGCGTCCGCGCAAAATCCCGCCCTGAACGGGTACGACCGCTTGCTCAAAAAGTACGTCAACGCCAACGGTCTGGTGAACTACGATGGACTAGCGACCGAACGCGCCGCACTCGACGCGTACACCGCCTACCTCGCCGAACTATCTCCCAAGGATTATGAGCGGTGGAACGACAAGGAGAAAATGGCGATGTGGATTAACGCCTACAACGCCTATACCTTAGTTTCGATTCTCGACGCGACCCCGATCAAGCGTACCAGCTTCGCCCACCCAAAGAACAGCATCCGCCAGATCAAAGGCGTGTGGAAAGTAAAGCAATGGCCGGTCATGGGTTCGGGGATTACCTTGGACGACATGGAGCATAAGCGTCTGCGCAGAGACTGGATGGAACCGCGCATCCACATGGCCATCGTCTGCGCCTCGATCGGCTGCCCCAGCCTGCGTCCGGAGGCCTTCCGCGGAGCCATCCTTGAAACCCAGCTAGCCGAACAAACGCGTGCCTTTTTCGCCGACCGGCAGCACTTCAGTGTCGACACCAAGCGCAAGCAACTCAACCTCTCCAAACTGTTCGAATGGTTCGGCGAGGACTTCGGCGATGTCGCCACCTTTGCCGCTCCTTACGTCGACGCCCCAACCGCCGCGTTCCTCAAAGCAGGCGACTACAAGACGGCGTATCTCAAATACGATTGGACCTTGAACGCGCAGTAGTTCGTCGGGCCACACGATCACCGGACCTGTGCCGGTGGAGAGCTGATCTCACACGCAGCGTTCAAAATCAAAAAGCCTTGGAGGGCGAGGGGCCTCCCGAGCCGGTGCGCTTGAGGACGACTGAGATGGCCGCAGACCTTGGTTCGGGTCACGCTATTCGCTTGGGATCAAGCGTGTCCGTAAATATAAAAAAACCAGAACACGAGCAGGCTGTTGATCTATTCGAATCTGCAAAACCTTGGAGGGCGAGGGGCCTCCCGAGCCGGTGCGGTTGAGGACGACTGAGATGGCCGCAGTCGTTGGTGCGGGTCATCCTATTCGCTTGGGATCAAGCGTGTCCGTAAATATACAAAAACCAGAACACGAGCAGGCTGTGATCTATTCGAATCTGCAAATTCTTGGAGGGCGAGGGGCCTCCCGAGCCGGTGCGGTTGAGGACGACTGAGATGGTCGCAGTCGTTGGTTCGGGTCATCCTATTCGCTTGGGATCAAGCGTGTCCGTGAATATAAAAAACCAGAACACGAGCAGGCTGCTAATCTATTCGAATCTGCGAAAGGCAGTGGCTGGACAAAGCGGATCGTTCGGCGCAGATAGACTGTGTGACTCAAAAAGATAAAGATACCCTTATAGCTGTTGGCCTAGCCTCTCTCGAAGCCGAACTCGCCCGTGTCATGGGCTGGCTTGCCGAAGCCTTTGAATCCCTCGGTCGCCCCGAACTCGCCCGCGCCATCCCGTGGAGCGAGACGAGCAACACGGAGGCGAAGGACACGGCGAAACTCGACCCAGAAACGACAGCCCAAGTCTATTCCATCGCGTTCCAGCTGCTCGACATGTTGGAAGAGCAGGTGGCGGCCGAAACCCGGGAACGTCGCATGGCTGAAGACCCCTCAAAGGAAAAGGGACTCTGGCCCCATGCCTTGGCCATCCTCCTGAACCAAGGCATCGAACCCAGCGACATCGCCAAGCACCTTGCCGGCGTCTGCGTCGAACCCGTCTTCACCTCGCACCCGACCGAGGCCAAACGCCCCGCCGTCCGCGAGCGCCACCGCGACGTCTATCGCTCTTTGCATCGCATGCGCCAGCAGCCGAACGCCGCCGCGCGGCTCCAGCTCCTCGCCGATCTTGAGAGCCTCTGGACCACCCGCGAAATCCACAGCGAACGACCGACCATTCGCCGCGAACTGCGCAACACCCTCTTCTATCTTCGCCACGTATTCCCCGAAGCGATCGCCGGCCTTCACGCCAATCTCGACGCCGCCTGGGAATCTGCCGGACTCGATCCCGATATTCTGAAGGGCAAGCACCCGGCCGTGCAGTTCGGTCTTTGGATCGGGGGTGACCGTGACGGCCACCCCTTCGTCACCGCCAAGGTCACCCGTGAGACCTTTCGCGAACTCCGTCGCCAAGCCGGCAAAATGCACGTCGAACGCCTCGGTAACGCGGCCCGCCACCTCACGCTTTACGGCGTCGAACACCCGCCCCCCGAGGCCATGCGCGTGCGCATGAAGCATCTCATCGCCGAACTCGGGGAGCAGGGCGCGGCCATCCAAGAGCGCAATATTGAAGAACCTTGGCGCGGTTTTGCTTTCCTCATTCGTTCGAAGATCATGAGCGACCCCGAGTGGTCGGCCGCAGAGTACGAGGCCGACCTGCGCCTACTAAACGATACGCTTGAGGACGCAGGCGCCAAGTTTATGGCGGAATGTTACACCGCGCCGCTCCTGCGTCTACATGCGACTTTTGGCCTCCATCTTGCCCGCCTTGATATTCGCCAGAACAGCGCGTTCCACGACCGTGCCGCCGCCCAATTGCTCAGCGCCGCCGGCGTTGAAGAAGGCGCGTCGTTCGCCGACTGGCCGGAAGCGCAGCGCGTCGAATTTTTGAACCGCGAACTGACCTCCACTCGTCCGTTGCTATTCGACCGGATGGCCGCTGGCGAAGAGGCGGACGCCGTTCGTGATTGTTACGCGGTGTTGCGCGAGTGGTATCAGCTGTATCCGGAAGCCGTTGGCAGCCTCATCGTGAGCATGACGCGTCAGCTTTCCGATCTGCTGCTCGTTCATCTGTTTCTGCGCGAAGCCGGTCTCGGCAATGCGCTCGAAGTGGTTCCTTTGTTCGAAACGCTCGACGATCTTGTCGCCGCGCCCGACATCCTCGGTGCCTACCTCGACCATCCCGTGCACGGTACGCGTTCGGAGGAAGAGTCGCGAGAACAGCAAGTGATGATTGGCTACAGCGACAGCAATAAAGACGTCGGCATCCTCGCCAGCCAGTGGGGACTGTATCGTGCCCAGCGCGCGCTGGCCGAGGTCGGCAAGAGCCGTGATGTGAACATCCGTTTCTTCCACGGACGCGGCGGTACCATCAGTCGCGGCGCGGGTCCGACCAATTGGTTTTTGCGTTCGCTGCCGCACCATTCACTGCACGGCGGATTCCGCATGACCGAACAGGGCGAAACCATCGCCAAGAAATATGCCTATCCCGAACACGCGGTCTACCACCTCGAAAGTTTGCACGCCAGCGTCGCCCGCGAAACGGTGCGCCACAGCCATCCGCCGCAAGCCTGGGATGGCGTTCCTGAATTCATGGACATCGTCGCCGATGCCAGCTGCGCCGCCTACCGCGGTCTGCTCGAAATGGAGGGCTTTATCCCATTCTTCCGTCAGGCCACCCCGATCGACGCGCTGGAGCTTACCGAAATGGGATCGCGTCCGTCGCGCCGCACCGGCACCGCCACGCTGGACGACCTGCGCGCGATCCCCTGGGTGTTTAGTTGGACCCAGTCCCGCTTCTATCTGGCCGGCTGGTATGGTTTCGGTTCGGCCTTTGATCTGCTCGAACGCGAGCATCCCGACTTGTACGCCAAAGCGCCCGAAGCCATTCCGGGTTCGACCTTGGCGCGCTACATCTTAAACGGGGTCGAGACCAACCTGATCAGCAGTCATCCCGAGATCATGCAGGCCTACGCTGGCCTGGTTGCGGACGAAGCGTTACGCGTTCGGTTTATGGACCGGATTTTCGCCGAACGCGAGTCCACCCGCCGCCATCTCGCCCATCTGTTTCCCAGCCCCTTGGCCGAACGCCGTCCGCGCTACAGCAAGACTCTCGAACTCCGCGATACGCCCCTCGACCGACTCCATCGTCAACAAGTGGAGATGCTGCGTTCGTGGCGGGCCGCCGGCGGCGGCACCCTCCCGGAAGGCCTCATTTTCTCGATCAGCGCCATTGCCAGCGGCCTGCGGACCACCGGTTGATTTTGCTCGGCTCGTATTCCTCCCGAGAATTCCCAACTTGAGGACGGGAATCATCCACGGTATATTGAAAACATGAGCTCGATCGCCGAACAAAAACTTCTCGATGAGTGGGATGCACTTTGCCGCGATCCGCGGTTCGACAATTTCCCGTACAAAATCGAACTGACCGAGCACGGAAAGATTATGATGTCACCTGCCTCGAACGACCACGCAATGCTTCAAGTTCTCGTGATTCAGCTTTTAACCAAATTGCTTCCGAACGGATTCGGCGGTTCGGAATTGGCGATCCTCACTTCCTCAGGCGTCCGTGTTCCCGATGTGTGTTGGTGCAGAAACGCCGCAGACTTCCTCCAACTTCGCGGCGAAGTAGCTGCCCTTAAAGCACCCGAGATTTGCGTCGAAATCATAAGCGCTTCAAACTCTCTGGCTGAGATGGACCAGAAGCGGGACCTATACTTCGAGGCCGGTTGCCAAGAATTCATTCTCGTCGACCGGAAAACCTTTGTCACTTTTTTCGGGCCAGAAGGCCAAGTTCAAGAAAGCGCCTTCGCCCCTGGTTTTCCCGCGAAGATAGAGTTTCCGGGTAAAGCATAGAAAGCATGGTTTGAGGGACTTTAGTTCTCGAACGGCCAGATTCTGAGATGGTCTGCCCTGGTTCGGCGGGATTGGTAAGGATTTGAAATTCAATGGTTTGCGGAAAATTCGGTTCAATTTCGGACAGGGTCTGACCGTTTCTTGGCCCGATCGAAATGAAGACGGCCCGCGCGTCCAAAGGTGCCACCGCTACGCGGCTACTTTTCTGAAGTTACCGCTTATATAAATCACAGAAATCTAGCCGCCGGACTCCACCGCAAAATCCAACGGGCTCCGCTGTTCCCGCAACGTCCGACTCGGCACCGTCTGCGTGTAGATCATCGTGGTCCGCACATCCGCGTGCCCGAGCATCGCCTGCACCGTGCGGATATCGTAATTGGCCATCAGCAAATGACTCGCAAACGAATGCCGAAACGTATGCGCCGTCACCCGCTTGGTGATCTTCGAGCGGCGAACCGCCGCCCGCAACTGCTTTCCGAATTTATCCCCATGGATATGAAACCGCCGCATCCCATCCTCCTCGTCCACCCAGGTCAGCGTTTTGGCCGGAAAGAAAAACTGCCACGGGAGCAACGTCGATTTCTTGGCCCAGGCCGCAGGCGCCCCCGACTCCGGCATGAACACCCCCAGCCATCCCTCCACCAGGCAATCGCGTTCGTGCAGCAGACACACCCGCTCCAAATGCGCCTCCAGATCAGCCCGGATCGACTCCGGAATCGGCAACACCCGGTCCTTGCCTCCCTTTCCCCGCCGGACCGTCAAGCGCATCGCGTCAAAGTCGAAATTCTGCACCCGCAGGGAAAGCCCCTCTGACACACGCAAACCGCAGCCGTACAGCAAACTCGCCACCAGAGAATACGGGTACGGCATCCGCCCAATTACCTCGTCCACCTCCTCACGGCTAAAAATCTGCGGGACTACCTTCCGCGTCTTCGCCCGCACCACCCGGTCCTTCAATTCATAGGGACGCTTCAGCACATGCCGGAAAAGAAACAAAAGGGCATTAAACGCTTGGTTTTGCGTACTCGCGGAAACATTCCGCACCACCGCGAGTTCGGTAAGATACCCCACCGCCTCATCCTCCCCCACCTCCGCCAGCGAGCAGCCCTTCGTCTTCACGTAACGCCGAAACTGGTTGACGTACCCCCGATACGTTTTTCGCGTGCTCCGCGCCAGCTGACGCAACGCCATCACCTCCTCCAACTGCGCAAACACGGGATCCCACTCCCGGGCGCGCGGCGAAGGACTCACCGACCTGCTACCCTCAGCTTGTGTCGCCTCCGCCGCCCCCGGACCGTCAAAGCTGGGCACAATCTCATAAAACAAATCCAGACTTCGACCCGCTTCCTCAAGCTGTTCTTCCGACTGCCCCTTGCCTTCCAACTTCTGCAAAAAAGACGCCAAACTAGATCGTTCTCGTGGCGCAAACCCATACTTTAGACAAAAATCAATGTAGAACCGAAGCCACTTCAACCACCTCCGCCTCGCTTGAGGATCCAATTTCGCCTCAACCATTCGCTTTCGAAACGCCCTATCTAACGGCTCCGGTATTTTTTCCATGTTAGTATACGTTAAGTATACTAACGGAATTTTGTCAATATACGGTTAGTCGTGCGGATCAAATCAGGCTGAAAGTAGTTGACTAACTGCAACAGGTGATGGTATACGAGTCCGAAGAATAACTTGTTGTGCCGCCTTTCCGCCTCGCGAACGCGGCTCAAAAAAACCGCTTGAACTGCGGCCCAAGAACCCACAAAATCCGAACTTGTGAACTCGCCTACAAAACTCACGGAAAACCAATCCGCTCAACCTCTCACAGCCAGCGCTTTCGCGAGGGAAGCTGATGCTAAGCTGTAAGTGATGTCGAAAGTTCATGTGTTTCTCAACCCCGATGGCACACAGTCCATCGGTATGCATGTTCTGGTTGAGTCACCCACAGGAATTTTGTATTCCACACAAGCTGGCGGCTACATGAATGCGGAACTCTCGGCTGAAGGTTATCTGATACCTGTCGGAAGCGGCCAGTTAGAGCAGGCGCTTTGCATATTTTTCGCCACTGAGTTTGGAGGACATGGTTACCCTTCGCAGATGAATTGGTCCGAGGATCAAATTATCCGTTTGGAGGCAATCGTTAGCCAGATCGCCTGCTGGGACGAGACAGACGGGGAAGGCAAAAGATATTTATTAGCCCTGGACCTTTCGCGCTTAGACCAGTGCCATGAAGCTTGGGTTCCAGTATCCACTCCGGTGCACAAGGGCTTTTTGCTTTTTGAAAATTCCGATTGAACAAACGAAGTACCTATATGAGCTTGTCCAACAAACGGACGGCGAACAGCCCGCCAGACTCCCACTCACAACAAACGCTTTCGCCGAGTCGAACTCGGCGAAGCTGATCGTTGCCGGCCCACTCCGAACGCGTTCCCGCCCCCGCTGACTCCGACCAAGAAAACCCGCTTGAACTTCGGCCCAAGAACCCCGAAACTCCCCTCATGAACCCGCCCTCGGAACTCGGCCCCAACCACGCCGCCCTGCCCACAACCAGTCGGGTCCGCGAGTCGAACTCGCGGCCCTCATAGTTGCCGGCCCACTCCGAAC
>ENA-ORXR01003122-ORXR01003122.1-marine-metagenome-genome-assembly--contig:-NODE-3122-length-15033-cov-12.053490_pt1 | contig 15033 bp, 18 predicted proteins | sample MGYA00237866_ERZ511479 | MGnify/ENA metagenome assembly ERZ511479 | reverse complement strand
CCACCCCCCCACCCTCGGTCAGCTATACTGGGTTGAAGCTGACGACGGCAGAAGGGACGTACTGCATCCCCTCACTCTTCACGTCGAACACAGTCGCGATGGTCGGCGAAAGGACTGAAGTATTTGAACTTCCCTTCTCCAGAGCGCTTCTGGGACGCGGGACGGCAAGATCGCTGGCTTCGAAAGCGACGTTGCACACAGACGTGTCTCGTCCACATTGGTCGGGCGGTGGAAAGCAACCACCGGGCCACATGAGAAAGTCACTTGTCCTGTTATTCGAAGTGACCTTCCGATTTCAAGCGGCATGTTTCCGCCATACAGCTCCGCTAAACGCTGGGATGGCGTAGATCTCACGCCATACCATCGGACTATAGCGTCAAATCTCCGCCATCCCAACGTTTGGCGTGGATTCCGCCCCAGAAATCTGACCGCTGGGCACCCGTTTCCGCTGTAATTTGGCGTTTGCGGAGATTCTCCGCCATAATCCGAACCGCTGGGCTTGCTCTCTCCCCAACAGCAACCACCGCCGTTCCGCTCAACCCCCCCCCTTCACATGGCCCGGCGACGCACAGAATCTCCGGCGGGAAACGGCCCGCCGGTCAAAGCACAGAAGCAGGCAATCACAGCCACACACAGGGACCCCCCATGGACGCTAGCGGCCGTACGATCACCTGGCACAGCCCGACACGCCAGCAGAGCCACAGCACCTTCCACACGTACGGCCAAAGAGGCACGCGACTGGGCCATCGGCGGCCGACACGGTGAGATTCGCGCGGGGATGTGCGGGCTACCGCATCTTCTACATGACGCCCAGATCTCCGATCAGAGATTCACACTCCCGGCTTTCGGTCATCCGAGCGCGCCTGCTCCGGGGAAGCCGTCTGCGGCAAGGGCGGTGCCGCCGATACCGATGGAGCCTCTGGCGTGATCCCATGGGTCGTCGTCGGGTTTGCTGCCGGGCTGGAGCAAATAATCTACTGCTGCACGGGGTTGTTGTCGACCCCCGTCCGTAGCATCGTGTTCAGCGCGGAGCACAAGCCGGGCTTGGTCAGGCCGTCGGCAATGTTGTGATCCGACTTGACGAGACCAACGTTGGATATCTCGTGCTTGTTGTAGGCGTCTCGTGCGGCTGCGACGTCAATCATCGGCCTCGTCTCGGTCGTGTGAGATGCCCTCGTAATGACGTCAAATATCTGCTTCGAGTCGGTCAGCATTACCAATGGCAACGGCTGGTCGCACACGCGTTCCAAGTCGTGTTTGAGGATGTAGGCTGCGTCGAGCGTGTCTGCAAAGGCGTAGACCTCACCAACCATGATGCTCCTCACGACGCGTCGTGCCTTTTTACTTGCATAGGTCAGCACGTGGCACCGGTCCGCCCCGTCGCAGAGCAGCACGATGAAGCCCATCTGGGACGACATATGGTCGTTTGATGCAAAGGAAGCGTCCGCGTATACGCGCAAGTGGAGCGACGCGCGTTCAAGGGGACCGTAGTGCGGCACGAGTGATCTGGTCGACTTGGCATGCTTGACGGCCTTGTTGTACTCCTTGACGTGGCGCTCGAATAGAAGCGCTTCCGTCACTTGAGCGGCGCGGTTGATGGCACAGCACAGATCTGGCCGACCGTGTGCGAGCCATGCAAATGCAGCACGCGCTCGTTCGAAGTCGGTGAAACCGACTGATAGCGGCAGTCGTGACAATGTATCAATGTAGAGAGTCTGGTCCAGGATGGAATACCTCGGAGGTCCCGGTATCGTTCGCACGGAGACGCCAATGAAGGTAATGTCATCGTACACCCGTGGTTTGGACTCAAACTTGTCCAGAGTAGGCGTCGTCGGGTCTTGGAACCTTTTGTTACCACCCATGCAGGAGTCGTCGACATAAGCTCCTAGCATCCCGTCGGGGTCGCCAGCATCCTTCTTGAGGAAGAGCGCGGGGTCTCCAGTAAACGGGTCCATGACCAGGTCTTCCTTGACGTGGAGCACGAACGTGACGTCCCAGTAGTCGCCGGCGTCGGGTACACCGTACAGGGTCTTGAGCACCCGTAGCAGCTCGTTTTCGTGCAGCCCAAAGTACTTGGCGTCGCGTGGCCGCACCTTCACGTAAAGGTCTCGTGCCATGGCATCCTTACTCTACAGGTACGCCTGATTGACGTCGTGGGAGAGGAAACGCCATCCAAACACCGCACTTGTTGACAAGATGACCTTCGTGGAGCTCTGTCGCAACGTTGACAAGTTGTGTACGATGAACGGCTTCTCACGGTCACCACAGCCCTGGGCAACGTAACGGGCCTTCGCCACCTCCGTAGGGATGTTGGGCTGCTTGATCGCCAACACGAAGCGTCCACCAAGGATGTTGGCGTTGTCCGGCACGTCGTCCTTGTGTACCTTCTAGCAGACACATCGACGCTTGAGGCCGTCGGCCTCCGCTTGTTTAGCGAGTTCCATCGGCTCTGACGTTGCGCGTGGGTCACCGGGCTTGAGAACCTCCGTGATGAAGGTCAGACTGGGCTGGTCGTCGGCCGTTGTAGAGCCGCGGTGCTATCGACGCGCCACCTCCCGGATCCGCCGGCCAAAACTGATGACGAGTGCATCCGCCGCAGAGATACCGTCAGAAACGTTGTGAGCAGCCCGGGACGTCCCGTTAATCACAGCCGACATATTGGCTGTCGTCGTGGCGTTCGTCTCCATGGCTTCTACGGCAGGCGTGGTAGCTCCCGTGCTCCGCGATGGTGCTTCGGCCGCTTCCGTGCCCGTTGGTGCCGACTCGCGTGATGCTGCCGTCTCTTCGGTACCGCTCTTCGCGCTCACTGGCCTTAGCGATGGCTTGTACAATTTAATCTGGTGTATGGAGAACAGCATGAGTTGGTCCTTGATGTTGAGTTTCAGCAACTTTCCATCGCTGCCCTCGACCATGTATGGGCCTTTCCACTTCTGGAACTTCTCACGGAAGACCAGCACGCGCGTGCCGGGTCCCACTTCGAGCTCGGCCGTCCTACGCAGCCGCTCAGGGAGCGCCTTTCTCAGTCGCGCCTGCGCCACGGGCTTGACCAAATCGGCGCGCGCCTCGGCGATGGCTTGGCAGCGCTCACGGTGACCGGGTAGGTTCGCCGGCTTGACAGGAATCCGGGGGTCTCCCCCAAGCACCAGCGACTCCGGAGAGATGCCGGAAGGTCCTGCCGTCTGGTTGATGGCCCAAACCGCCAGAGCGAGCGCCACGTCGAGAGGAGTGATTGCGTGATCCATGCGGACCGTGCGGTAGATCTGCCGCAGCATGGCGTGGTACCGTTCGCCGGCGCCAAGAGAGTTGTGACTCTCAATTCCCGAGTCGATCGGCTTGATCCCCGCGTCGCACACCATCTGCTTCCACTCGTCCGACTGCAGGTTGGTCGCCGGGTTCGCATGCAGCTGCTCCGGGTAGCCCGCGTACACTGCCACCCAGATGCGGAGGAAGGCGTCCCACACCGATTTTGAGCTCACGCGATCACGAAGAAATGTGGCGGCACTAAACAACGTGTCTCGGTCAACGACGTGAAAGACAGGCATCTGCTCCAACATCATCAAATCAATCATCACCCGCCGATTGAAGCAGAGAACCTCTTTCGGCATGGAAACACGGAAGCGGCTTGGCTCCTCGGCAAGACGTTGGCACACGTCACGGGCCTCCGCAACCTTCTCCAGCTGCCGCAGCGTCCCGGGTGTCGCTTCCTTGACCTTATACCGACGCATAAGCGCGTAGAGACGCACGGGCTTGGCATGGTAAAAATGCTTGTGGATGCGCTGCAGCTCGGAAAGGGTGTACAGGACGTCGGACCCCCGGTCGAGGTAGATGCGACCGTACTTACGCACTACAGGCACCGCCACACCTTCGTTGACGCAGACAAGGTGGTTGGTGACTTTGTTGACGTACATGCGATAACGGTCCATGATGTCCAGACCCAGCAGGAACGGCACGTTCCATGCAATGACGTTGACAAACAGCGGCACGAAGTAGTCTTCAGCAATGGGTAAGCGGATGGAAACTGCGCCGAGGGTATCAAACGTGCAGCCACATAGCCGGTAGCTCCTCAGCTCCTTCTCCGTCTCAAGGTCGGCCTCTTGACGAATCGACGCCCTGTATGCCTCGGCCTGCGGCTTTCCAATGACCGTGTGCTGTGCACCGGTGTCGAGGCAGGCGCCTTGGAACTTCTCTTTGGCGGCCAGCAAGGCAACGCTCGTTGGGTCTTCCTCAATGTTGGGCGTGGGCGGTGGTCGTCTGTTTTCGGGGGAATATCGACGGATCAGACCCCTGGCGCAAAACCCGGACCAAAGCCACTGTGCCCAGTGTCCGCATCGCACATAGCGCCAGTAAGGCCGTAGTAGAGCTCCGCGGTATCCGACTTGACACCATCATCGTCACCGGTGCTGGATGGCACATCCTTCTGCTTTTCACCGTCTGCGGCTTGGTCTTTGGTGAGTGCGTCGTTATCTTTCTCGTTGACATCTCGCGTCTCGACTACGTCACTGAGCGACGCGCCGCGCAGCTCTTTGCACATCTCGTAGTAAACAGTGGTCGCGACTTCCTTGGATGGGCGCGTCTCAGCCCAAAATTCAGTCCGTTGTTTGTGGACCCGTTCCCAGCTCACCTTGGCGGGACACACGGCAACAAGGTGAGTCTTGTCCCCGCAGTTCTAGCATCCGCCACGGGGTGGGGGCCCCGCCGCGCGGTACTCGTCCGCTGGACGCGCCGACAGTCGAGTAGCACTCCCCGTGTCGGCGACAGCGTACCGGCCCTGACCACCAAAGTAGACGCTTGTCACGGCTTCGACAGCCGTATCCGCAGCGCTGGATGCGCGATCGCGCGCAACCGCTGCTTCTGCGTCTGTCTTGAAAGACAATGACGCATGGAGCTCCTCGTACAACTCCTGGAAGGTCACGGGCTGTACGTGTTGGCGGCTCAGCGGCTGCATTGCCCAGGGGTAGCCAATGACTGCTCCGCGCAGAAAGTGTGCACGGTGCGCAGCACCGTAAAACTCCCGTGTCAGCACCTTGGCAACACGCGCAATGATTGTGAAGACCTTCTCGAGTGCGTCCGCCTCCGACACATCCGCCTTGATGAAGTCGCTCATGGGCAGGTTCTGGAGATAGTTCTCGGCGCGGCCTTGGTGCACAGCGATGAGGAAGCGTCCTTCGATATTGGCGCGCGCGGTCTCATACGAAACAGTTGTCCGCATCACCTCGTCCAGATATAATCTCAGCGCCTCGCCGTCGAGTAGGTTGTGCAAGAGCACCATCTTTTGGTGCGCCGACACGCCAAAGTAGCGCGTCACAAGATCGTACTTTGTCTTGTAGTGGTTTAACAGCAGGTCCGTCTTGCCCATGAACTTTGCGGCTCGGTCCTTGAAACGTCCACTGATCTCACGCGCCTGACGGCTCTCCATGGCAGAGACCGCCACGTTATCTTGGATACTCGCAGGCCCGGCTCCACCAAGGTGGCCTGTGCCGTATCCGTGGCTGCTCCGGTCGTCGTGGAAGGAACCGCCGTCTCCGGCGCCACCACTGCATTCAGAAGGTTCCAAGGCGTCTCCACCGCCGTCCAGGAGTTTCCCAGCGGTCCCAATGCCGCTGACATGGGCGCAAAAACCTTGGTAGCCGCCAAAACCGACGTGGTCACGGTCTCCTCGGCCGCTGCCTGAAACGCCTTAGGGGTCATCGTGTCGACTAGTGCGATGGTCGCTTCGTAAGGCACCACGACGTACACCTCCCGTGCCACCGATGTCCATCCCGAGGTTTCCACCTGGGGTTCCACGTTCCGGAGAACGTCGGTACAGGCGAACATCTTGGCTGGGCATCCCCATAAAGTCGGGCCGCCTCGTACCGTCCCCCACGAGCGTGCCGCCAAAGTACCGAGCCGATGGGTTCAAGCCGCGCCCCTGAGGCCCGGGCGCGTCGCCTGATACTAGTCCCATGGGGCTTGGAGACGTTGGCTTGCGAGTGTGGTCCCTGTACTCCTCCATCTACAGCTTAATGGCTAAGTCGTGCTCATCATCGTCGTACAGCTGCGACGCCAGCGCCACGGCCGCATTCGGCGCGTCGTCCATGTTGATCTCGGCTCGCCAGTAGTTGAGCCACTCAAGCAGCTCTGCGTGCAGCACCGGAAAGACCATCATATCGCAGGATAACAGCTTGCCAGGCGGAAACAAATTGGCGACCCGACGCTTGACCTCCGCACCCTTTCAAGGCGCCGAGTCATCCGAAGCGTTGATCAGACGAGTGCAGTGCACAAGCCCGGCAGGCACGATGGGCAGAGTGTTTGCATCAAGTGCCGGCATGAATACGTGTACGTTCATGGAGTCCGTGCCCGACACGCCTGCATGCGGCGGCAGAGCCCCCGATGGTGATCCCGTCTCACTCGGCATCGTGCTCGAACGCTGTTGACGAGGAAACTCTTAGCCAAGGTCTTGTTCGGCGGTAGGAAGGCGTCAGTGTGTGCTGAGGCACGACACACGAGCGTGACCGAGAACGGCTCGCACCGGGGCCCTCTGTAGCGAAGTGGGGCGTATCCCCCCAGCGGTGTCCTCGGTTGCGGGTCACCTCTCCGCGGGGTAGGAAATCTACCCCTCCAGTACCAGCCACGGGGGGCTACCAGATTTCGGGAGAGTACCCTTGTGGCGCTGGCGACGACGGGAGACTCGACTGGCCGAAGCCCCAGTACAGCCCCATCGACATACCCAGCACCCCGCGTTACCGTCGCCGCGATTTACTATGGGGCCAGCTTCAGTTCCCCGGTGTCCGCAGAGCTCGTCAGAAGGCTCACACGCCTACTTGTTCCCGCCAACGCCGCCCGTACGGACAAAGGCTCCGACCTGCCCGACCGCACCCACACGGCACACGGGGGCACAAGGGTCGTTGCACTGACCCGTGGAGGCCGGATAGCACCCCCCGACTACGCCAGCCTTGCCAGGAAAGCCCCAGGCTGCCAAACGGCCAGGGTGGAGAGAGCCGCTAGGTCGACAAGAAGGGCGCGCTTCAATCGCGGTCCTCAAAGCCGAAAAAGTCGGATCCGCCTTCCTCATCGGTGCACACGGCACAACAGCGCCCTTCTGTTCGCCGGAGAAAATCGCGATTGTGGATACACGGCGAGAATTGCAAGAAAACACAGCGTAGGGTTGCAGAGCCCCCACACGGCCAACCGCAGTCCCCCCACTTGGGTGACGCGGCAAGGCAGTGTTCGAGGCTACCGAGCCAGCCGCCCCCCCGCTAGCCGGTGCGGAGCGGTGTTATATGCCCGCGCGCGCGCGCATGCGCGGGCCGACCCGGCCAAACGAGCCACCCAGGCGCCCCCCTCCCATCGACGCACACGGGGCGCTGGGCACACACACGCAGCGTGGGCGGGTGAGGCCTCACCAGCAGCAACCACCGCCGTGCCGCTCAACCCCCCCCCTCACATGGCGCGGCGACGCACACAATCTCGGGCGGGAAACGGCCCGCCGGTCAAAGCACACAAGCAGGCAATCACAGCCACACACATGGACCCCCCACGGACGCTAGCGGGCGTGCGATCACCCGGCACGGCCCGACACGCCAGCAGAGCCATGGCACCTTCCACACGTAGAGAGTCTGGTCCAGGGTGAAAGACCTCGGAGGTCCCGGTAGCGTGCGCACGGACACGCCAATGAAGGTAAAGTCGTCGAACACGCGTGGTTTGGACTCAAACTTGTCCAGAGTAGCCGTCGTCAGGTCTTGGAACCTTTTGTTACCACCCATGCAGGAGTCGTCGACATATGCGCCTATCCCGTCGGGGTCGCCAGCATCCTTCTTGAGGAAGAGCGCGGGGTCACCAGTACGCGGGTCCATGACCAGGTCTTCCTTGACGTGGAGCACGAATATGAAGTCCCAGTAGTCGCCGGCTTCGGGTACACCGTACAGGGGCTTGAGCATCCGTAGCAGCTCGTTTTCGTGCAGTCCAAAGGACTTGGCGTCGCGTGGCCGCACCTTCACGTAGAGGTCTCGTGCCATGGCATCCTTGATCTGCAGGTACGCCTGATTGATGTCGTGGGAGAAGAGACGCCAACCAAACACCGCACTCGTTGACAAGATGACCTTCGTGGAGCTCTGTCGCAACATGGACAAGTTGTGTACGATGAACGGCTTGTCACGGTCACCACAGCCCTGGGCAACATAGCGGGCCTTAGCCACCTCCGTAGGGGTGTTGGGCTGCTTGATCGCCAACACGAAGCGTGCGCCAAGGATGTTGGCGTTGTCCGGCATGTCGTCCTTGTATACCTTTTCCCAGACACATCAAAGCTTGAGGCGGTCGGCCTCCGCATTTTTGGCGAGCTCCATCGGCTCTGACGTTGCGCTTGGGTCACCGGGTTTGAGAACCTCCGTGATGAAGGTCAGACTGGGCTGGTCGTCGGCCGTTGTAGAGCCGCGGTGCTCTCGACGCGCCACCTCCCCGATCCGCCTGCCAACACTGTTGACGAGTGCATCCGCCGCAGAACTACCGTCAGAAACGTTGTGAGAAGCCGGGGAAGTTCCGTTAATAACGACCGACATATTGGCTGTCGTCGTGGCGTTCGGTGCCATGGCTTCTACGACAGGCGTGGTAGCTCCCGTGATCCGCGGTGGTGCGTCCGCCGCTGCCGTGCCCGTTGGTTCCGACTCGCGTGATGCTGCCGTCTCTTCGGTACCGCTCGTCGCGCTGACTGGCGTTATCGATGGCTTGTACACTTTAATCTGGTGTATGGAGAACAGCTTGAGTTGGTACTTGATGTTGAGCCACAGCAACTTTCCATCGCTGCCCTCGACCATGTATGGGCCCTCCCACTTCTGGGACTTCTCACGGAAGACCAGCACGCGCGTGCCGGGTCCCACATCGAGCTCGGCCGCCCTAGGCAGCCGCTCTCGGAACGCCTTGCTCATTCGCGCCTGCGCCCAGAGCTTCACCATATCGGCGCGCACCTCTGCGATGGCTTGGCAGCGCTCACGGTGACCGGGTAGGTTCACCGGCTTGACAGGCATCCGGGGGTTTACCCCAAGCACCAGCGACTGCGGCGAGATGCCTTCAGGCCCTGCCGTCTGGTTCATGGACCACACAGCCAGAGCGAGCGCCATGTCGATAGGAATGCTTGCGTGATCCATGCGGACCGTGCGGCAGATCTGCCCCAACGTGGCGTGGTACCGTTCGCGGGCGCCAAGCGAGAGTGAATCTCAATGCCCGAGTCGATAGGCTTGATCCCCGCGTCGCGCAGCATCTTATTCTACTCTTCCGACTACAGGTTGGTCCCATGGTGCGCATGCAGCTGCTCCGGGTAGCCCCGAACACTGCCTTTCCGCGTCACCCAAGAGGGGGGACTGCGGCTGGCCGTGTGGGGGCTCTGCAACCCTACAATGTGTTTTCTTGCAATTCTCGCCGTGTATCCACAATCACGATGTCTTCCGGCGAGCGAGACGTGCGCTGTTGTGCCGTGCGAACCGAAGACGAAGGCGGATCCGACTGTTGCGGCGCTGAGGACCGCGACCGAAGCGTGCCCTTCTTGTAGACCTGACATCGCTCTCCACCCACGCCGTGTGGCAGCCTGGGGCTTGCCTGGCAACGCTGGCGTGGTCGTGGGTGCCATCCGGCCCCCACGGGTCAGTGCAACGACCATTGCTCCCTCGTGTGCCTTTTGGGTGCAGTCGGGCGGGTCGGAGAGCCTGGCTGCACGAGCGGCGTTGGCGGGAACAAGTGGGCGCGTGAGCGTGTGACGGGCTCTGCGGACACAGGGGAACTGAAGCTGGCCCCATAGAAAATCGCGGCGACGGTAACGCGGGGTGCTCGGTACGTCTATGGGGCTGTACTGAGGCTTCGGCCTGTCGAGTCGCCAATCGTCGCCAGCGCCACAAGGGTACTCTCCCGAAATCTGGCAGCCCCCTGTGGCTGGAACTGGAGGGGTAGGTTTCCTACCTCGCTGGGAGGTGAACCACAATCGAGGACACCGCTGGGGGAATACGCCCCACTTCGCAACGTAGGGCCCCGGTGCGAGCCGTTCTCTGTTACGCTCGTGTGTCGTGCCTCCGGACATGCTGACGTCTTCTTACCGCCGAACAAGACCTTTGCCAAGAGTTTCCGCGTCTACAGCGTTCGTTTACAATTCCGAGTGAGACGGGCTCACCATCGGGGGCTCTGCCGCTGCAGGCAGGCGTGTCGGGCACGGGCTCCATGACGGGACGCGTATCCATGCCTGCACTTGATGCAAACACTCTCCCCATCTTGCCTGCCGGGTTTGTGCACTGCATTCGTCTGATCAACGCTTCGGATGACTCGGCGCCTTTAGCGGGTGCGGAGGTCAAGCGTCGGGTCGCCAATTTGTTTCCGCCTGGCAAGCTGTTCTCCCGCGATATGATGGTCTTGCCGGTGCTGCACGCGGAACTGCTTGAGTGGCTCAACTACTGGCGATCCAAGATCAACATGGACGACGCGCCGAATGCGGCCATGGCGCTGGCGTCGCAGCTGTACGAGGATGATGATCACAACTTGGCCATGAAGCTGTTGATGGAGGACTACCGGGACCACACTCGCAAGTCAACGGCTCCAAGCCCCATGGGGTTAGTAGCAGGCGACGCGCCCGGGCCTCAGGGCCGCGGCTCCAACCCATCGGCTCGGTACCCTGGCGGCACGCTCGTGGGGGACGGTACGACGCGGCCCGACTTTATGGGGATTCCCAGCCAAGATGCTCGCCCGTACCGGAGTTCTCCGGAACGCGGAAGCCAAGGTGGAAACCTCGGGATGGACATCGGTATCCCGGGAGGTGTACATCATGGTGCTTCTCGAAGCGATCATCGCACTAGTCGACGTGATGACCCTCAAGGAGTGTCAGGCATCGGCCGAGGAGGCGGTGCCCACGGCGGTTTGGGCGGAGACCAAGGCTCTGGCGCCCATGGCAGCGGCATTGGGACCGCTGGGCAACGCCTGGACGGCGGTGGCGACGCCTTGGAACGTTCTGACCGCAGTGGTGGCGCCGGAGACGGCGGTTCCTTCCAAGACGACCGGAGCAGCCACGGCTACGGGACAGGCCACCTTGGTGGAGCCGGACCTGCGAATATCCAAGATTACTTGGCGGTCTCTGCCATGGAGAGCCGTCAGGCGCGTGAGATAAGTGGAAGTTTCAAGGACCGAGCCGCAAAGTGCACGGGAAAGACGGACCAGTTGTTTACCGACTACAAGACACAGTACGATCTTGTGACGCGCGACTTTGGCGTGTCGGCGCACCAAAAGTTGTTTCTCTTGCGCAACCTACTCGACGGCGAGGCGCTGAGATTCTACCTGGACGAGGTGATGCGGAAAACCTTCTCAGATGAGACTGCGTGCGCCAAGATCGAAGGACGCTTGCTCACTGCTGTGCACCAAGGCCTCGCCGCGAACTATCTCCAGAACCTGCGCACGAGTGACTACATCAATGCGGACGTGTCAGAGGCGGACGCACTCGAGAAGGTCTTCACCATTATTGCGCATGTTGCCAAGAAGCTGCCACGGGAGTTTTCCGGTGATGCGCACCGGGCGTACTTTCTGCGCGGAGCAGCAATTGGCTACCCCTGGGCAATGCAGCCGTTGAGCCGCCAAGACGTACAGCCTGTGACCTTCCAGGAGCTGTACGGGGAGCTCCATGCGTGAATGTTTCTCAAGACAGACGCAGAAAGAGCGGTTGCGCGCGATCGCGCATCGAACGCTGCGGAAACGGCGGTCGATGCCGTGACAAGCGTCTACTTTGGTGGTCAGGGCCGGTACGCTGTTGCCAACACGGGGAGTGCTACTCGACTGCCGGCGCGTTCAGCGGGCGAGCACCGCGTGGCGGGGCCCCCACGTCGTGGCGGATGCTGGAACTGCGGAGAGAAGACTCACCGCCTTGCCGCGTGTCCCGCCAAGGTGAACTGGGAAAGGGTCCACAAGCAACAGACTGACTTCTGGGCTGAGAAGCGCCCAGCGAAAGACGTGGCGACCACCTTTTACTACGAGATGTGCCAAGAGCTGCGCGGCGCGTCGGTCAGTGACGTAGTCGAGACGCGAGATGTCAACGAGAGTGACAACGACGGCCTCACCAAAGACCAAGCCGCCGACGGTGACAAGCAGCAGGATGCGACATCCAGCACCGGTGACGGTGATGGTGTCAAGTCGGATACCGCGGAGTTCTACTACGGCCTTACTGGCGCTACATGCGATGCGGACACTGGGCACAGTGGCTCTGGTCCGGGTTTTCCGCCGGGGCTCTGATCCGTCGACATTCCTCCGGCAACAGACGACCACCGCCCAAGCCCAAGATTGAGGATGACCCAACGAGCGTTGCCTTGCTGGCCGCCAAGGAGAAGTTCCAGGGCGCCTGCCTCGACACCGGTGCACAACACACGGTCATTGGAAAGCCGCAGGCCGAGGCGTACAGGGCGTCGATCGGTAAAGAGGCCGACCTTGAGACGGCAAAGGAGATGAGGAGCTACCGGCTAGGTGGCTGCGCGTTTGATACCCTCGGCGCTGTGTCCATCCGCTTACCCATTGCTGAAGGCTGCTTCTTTCCGCTGTTTGTCAACGTCATTGCATTGAACGTGCCTTTCCTGCTGGGCCTGGACATCATGGACCGTTCTCTCATGTACGTCTAAAACGTCACCAACCACCTGGTCTGCGTCAACGAAGATGTGTCGGTGCCTGTAGTGCGTAAGTACGGCCACATCTACCTCGAATGGGGGTCCGACATTCTGTACACCTTTTCTGAGCTGCAGCGCATCCACAAGCATTTTTACCATGCCAAACCAGAGCGTCTGTACGCGCTTATGCGTCAGTCTAAGGACAAGGAAGCGACATCTGGGACGCTGCGGCAGCTGGAGAAGGTTGCGGAGGCCTGTGACGTGTGCCAACGTCTTGCCGAGGAGCCAAGCCGCTTCCGTGTTGCCATGCCGAACAAGGACCTCTGCTTCAATCGGCGGGTGATGATCGCCTTGATGACGTTGGATCAGACTCCTGTCCTTCACGTCGTTGATCGAGACACGCTGTTTAGTGCCGCCACCTTTCTTCGTGATCGCGTGAGCTCCAAATCGGTGTGGGACGCCTTCCTCCGCATCTGGGTGGCAGTGTACGCGGGCTACCGCATCTTCCACATGACGCCCAGATCCCAGATCAGAGATTCACAGCGACCTCGCAGAGCACGTTGTCCGGTTCACAAAGAATTACAGAATATGTGATGGTCACAGCTGTATCTCCGTTTCTCAGACCGTTGCTACGTACTGCACTGGGAGAGGTCGGTGGTGGTTGGGAGGCCTCTTTCGCCGTGGGCCCTTCCGCTGAGGATTATTCACGATTTAAGCGGCTCAAAATCTGACTCAACAGCTATTTGCATGTGAATGAGCCTCGAGGGGCACAGCCCGACTCAACGAACAATGCAGCTCAGGGACCCTTCCCAGATGCTGAGTCCGTTCAGTCTGTGCCGACTCAACCCATCTTTACATTGCGGACTCTCGGAGAACAATTCGCAAGAGAATGCACGACAGCACTCATCGCAAGCCGCCGCGACCCAACCACGACCCCGTCGCCGCGCCCACTTCCACCGGCCCAGCACCTCACCGCGACCCGCTCCCCACGCTGTCCGCTTTTACCCTGGCTGCGGGATCTCTCACACGTGCTTGCCTCCCCTCGCGTTGGCCACAGACCAGCCTTGGCCTTGTTTACGCTCCGGTGATCTGAGTGACGACGCCATCGCTCGACCGGTCGAGTATCCGAGGGGCGCCATGGACTCTGTGCCGGCCTCTGTCATTGACGCTTTGAGAGTGGCTGAGGAGTCGGACGCGGACCTGCACGAGGTGGCAGGGGTGCTAGAGATGGGTACGGCGTGCGTGACCGTATGTGACGGGGGGGAGGGTGTCTCTTTGATGACATGGGTTTCGTCTGTGGTGGCGCTCCTCCGCGGCTTGGCGCCACATGAGCATGCGCAGTGGGAGGGAGTCTTGGGTACCTTGGAGACCCTCGCGCCTCTTGGGGGGGGGATTGAGGATGGATGGTCGGCCGCGGCGGAGGTGGTGGGTCTGGCCGAGCTGGCCGATGTGGCCATCATTTTTGGCGTGGCCAACCGAGCCGCCCCCCACGCGCGTGACCTGGTGGGGCGTTTTTATCGAAAGAGCATTGAGTAACGTTGCTTTTTTCGTGATGTACGCATGACCACCGCCCATTTTGATGAGTTGGTGAGTCTCACTGCCCCACATCTACCAAGTGCTCTTCGTGGTCCTGTGGCTATCCCACCCACTTTGCGCATTTTTTCTGTGCTCTTCTGGCTTGCGCAAGGCGGTCCTCAGCGCGTAATTGTATGCGCGGTAGACGTAGCCGAGTCCACCTTCTCTAAGTTCTGAAGCCCCGTCGTGCAGGCGATGCTGGCTGCACTGCCGCTCCCGTCCTGGCCCAACCAATTTGAGCGCCGCCGGGTCACCGGCGAGTTTTCGAACCTGAGGGGCGGCGACGCCGTCGGGTGGGAGGGTCTGTATGTTCTCGTGGGCGTTCTATTCCTGTATTGCCGGTGAGCAGAGGTGAGGGGGGTGGCGCAATCATGTTGGGCAATGATGTCCCTATGGACACGTGCACGGCTCCATGCGTGTGTGCTGTGTATTGACTGACGCTGTGCTGATATTACGTGGTTTTCGTACTGTTTTCGGCAGTTGTGGCGCTGTCGATGGTTGTCACACGCAGTTGCTTACCCCTTTCGGGGAGCCTACAGAAGACTTCACGGACAAAAACTCTAACTGTTCCCGCCTACTGCTGGCCATCACCGACACCTGCCGTATTTGCTATTTCGTTGGCGGCATCCCCGGCTCGCAGGGAGAATCGCTGGCGTTTTGGTTCCGCTCGTGGTACGAGGCGATGTTCAATGAGGGCGTCAGTGTCCTCCCGCTGGCCGCTCGGGAGTTCATCCTGGGTGATGCAGGCTTTGCTCTGACAGCATTTTTAGTAAGAATGGACCCATGCCAGTGGGGAGGGGGGGAGGGCATCATGGCATACTTGGGTGTGATGTCGCCAATGCGACGTGGGCATAGGGGTCGTGCC
>ENA-ORXR01003120-ORXR01003120.1-marine-metagenome-genome-assembly--contig:-NODE-3120-length-15033-cov-175.948248_pt1 | contig 15033 bp, 11 predicted proteins | sample MGYA00237866_ERZ511479 | MGnify/ENA metagenome assembly ERZ511479 | reverse complement strand
GATTGGATAGCATCCGATGGTACAGTCGCCTCTGCTTCGCGGTCCGCTTTTATATCTGAATGGATATCTGCATGTAGCTGAGTTAAGAAGGAATCAATCGGAGGTGGTTCCGGGACCGGATACAGCTCTACATGGCGCTCGAAAAGCGCAGAGATGGTCTGGAAATAATCTTGAGCATCTGCCTGTGCTTGAGAACCAGCCTGTGCTTGAGCATCTGCCTGTGCTTGAGAATCTGCTTGTGCCAAGAGCACAGTTTCTTCGGGACTGAAATCAACCGATTCGCCGTCGTATTGCTGGCTTAGCTTTTCTTCGAGTTCGAGGGGTAGGTTTGTCGGTTTCATCGTAGTTCCTCAAGATCGTTTTGTATGGCCTTACGCGCGTTGAAAATTCGGGACATGACCGTTCCCTTTTGACAATCCATCACTTGAGCAATTTCTTCATAACTCAGCCCTTCAATTTCCCGAAGGATCAAGGCGGTCCGATGGTTTTCGGATAATTTATTTAGCGCTTTGTGGAAGGTTTCCATAATTTCGTTACGTGTCATTTCCTCGGCAGGAGAGACAGAAAGGTCGAGTCGGGTCGCGGGAAGCCCTTCGGCTTCCATCTCGTCGATATACGCGACCTCTGATTTCCGTTTCTTCTTACGCAGAAAGTCCCAACTGGTGAATGTGGCGATACGGTACGCCCACGTGTAAAAAGCAGATTGACCCTTAAAGGTATCTAGCTTTTTCCAAATCTTTAACCACGTCTGTTGAGATACCTCCTTTGCGTCTTCTTCATTTTTAACAATGTTATAAACTAATTTAAATAATTTCTCGTGATGCAGGCAGACCAATTCATCAAAAGCAGGCTCTTCACCTGCTACCGCTCGCTTTATGAGAGCTTGCTCTTCAACCCGATTCATGTGGGGTTATGTATGCCTCTGACGGCACCATTTCTTTGAATATTCATTTAACATGTAAGAAAATTGCAAAAGAGCGAAACGAACCGTTTAGCAGCCAATGCATTGAGGATGAGATAGAGACGCAAGGAGATAAGGTAGAGACGCAAGGAGATAAGGTAGAGACGCAAGGAGATAAGGTAGAGACGCAAGGAGATAAGGTAAAGACTCAGGAGATGTGGTAGAGACTCAGGAGATGTGGTAGAGACTCAGGAGATATGAAAGTTACGCAAGGAAATGCGGAAGATACGCAAGAAAATGAGAAAAGGGGTCGTTTTTCGACTGGAAGACGGCTTTTAGCTGAAAGATGACAGGTATGAAGGCATAAAAAAAGAGCAGGCCCATGAAGCCCGCTCTTTGTTGTTGTTTTTTAAATTCCGATGTCGGAAAGAAAAGCACCTGAAGCACTCAAAAGATGTGCTGGCTGATAGGGTTTAGAAATAACCAAGTCAGGGGTCATTTCACCAAATACGCGCTCGGACTCTTCAGGTGGGAAACCAGTCACGATGATGACGGGAAGTTTAGGATCCCGTTCGCGAATTTCAGCGAAGGTTTTTACGCCATCTTTTCCTGGCATGACCAAGTCGAGAATGACTAAAGCGATTTGCGGGTGTTTGACCAGCATGTGCATGGCCTCGTAACCATCTTCAGCTTCAAGTACTTGTACGTTGAGGCGCTGCACGGTCCGGACTGCTAACATACGTGCATTTTCATCGTCATCTACGATGAGGATGGCGGGCTCTTTGTCGGTTTGGCGACTGCGCGGGCCAACTACGTCTTCGTGACGCGGAATACCAGAGCTCGTCGGAACCGCTGGAGCGCTCATCTGCTCTTTTTCAGCAGTGGAACGATTTTGCTTTTCATCTTCTTCCGCCATCTCCTTGAGAGACTGCGGAACAAACATTTGGTTTTCTTCCATAAACCCTTGAAGATCTACGGGACGAATAAGGTACTTTCCGCCTGCGGTGCGGTACGATGGAAGCTTGGAATCACGAATCCAACAACAAATGGTATTGCGACTCACACCACAAAGTGTGGCCGCCTTTGGTGCGGATAGGAAGATAGGTTCTGGAATGTCGTTGGTACTCATACTGAGGAATCGCCTTTTTCTGTTGTATAAATTTTCTCAAATTCTGAGGTAAGACAAGCTAAACTACAATCCAATAAATTACAAATTGCCTGTTTGCCATTATTTATGAAATTATGATAGACGGTGCGTCTGCTTGGTAATTTCGGCACAGGTATCCATGCACTCATCGGTCAACATCGCTTCAAGGTAGCGCCACTGCCAATTTCCCGCAGGAATTCCTGGACGATTCATTCGGCCTTCAGAGCCAATTCCCATCAAATCTTGCAAGGGAAACACCGCAGTTTGTGCCTTTGTCTCTAATAAAATCTGAATTGCGTTATAATGTAAGGACCGAGTTTTACCTTTAAAGTACGGCTCGATCCGTGCGTGTTCACCCGCAATTCCTTCGGCTGAATCAGAATTATTTTCACCAGCTACGCGATGATACCAACCAGCGAAGGTATCATTATCGTGCGTCCCCGTGTAGGCAACACAACGCTCTGGAAAGTCGAGAGGTTCTTTTTGATCCTCGTCCGGAGGCCCAAAGGAAAACTGCATAATCCGCATGCCTGGAAACTCAAACGTATCGCGAAGCTCGTCTACCTCATCGGTGATTACCCCAAGGTCTTCAGCAATAATGGGCAAATCGCCCAAGTTTTCTCGGAGCCCGTAAAACAGATCTTTATCCGGACCTTTTACCCAGCGCCCGTTTACCGCGGTTTCGGCATCACCAGGGATTTCATAATAGGCTTCAAAACCACGGAAATGATCGATGCGAACAATATCATACCAATCCATACAGCGCTGAACCCGACGGCTCCACCACGCATAGTTGGTTTCTTTATGTTTCGGCCAGTCATACAGCGGGTTGCCCCAAAGTTGCCCCGTTTCGCTGAAATAATCCGGGGGCACGCCCGCGACCACGGTTGGATGCCCATCGTCTTTAAGAAAGAACAACTCCGGATCGCTCCAGACATCTGCGCTATCATGCGCGACAAAAATTGGAATATCTCCAACAATCAAAATCCCACGTTCTTTGGCCAAGGCACGCAGCTCAGACCATTGACGATCAAAGAGGAATTGACGGATTTTAATATGCAGGATTTGCGGTGCCAGTGCTTCACGCGCCTCGGCTAGAGCCTGATCATTACGGGTACGAAGTGGCTCAGGCCATTCGGTCCACGGGCGCTCACCCCGAGAGGTTTTGATCGCACGAAACAAAGCATAATTATCTAACCAATACGCCTCTCGCTGGCAAAATGCTTCGAAGGATTCCGCTAAAGGACCTTGCAGGTCAAAGCGCTCACAGACCTTGGCAAGCACTTCCATTCGCTGAGGAATGACATCACCAAAGGAAATCCGCTCTGGATCGAAGTGGGGAAAGCCTTCGAGATCGGAATCCAACAAGAGCCCTTCTTCTTTTAGGGTATCAAAACAGATCAGTAGATCGTTGCCTGCAAAGCTGCTAAAGCTCTGATAGGGAGAATCGCCGTAGCCCGTAGGCCCCATTGGCAATACCTGCCAGATCCCCTGCTTCATGCGAGAGAGCTGGTGTAGAAAGGTTTTAGCCGCCAATCCGATCTCCCCAATGCCATAGGCTCCAGGAAGGGAGGTTGGGTGCAACAAAATACCGCTTTTACGGTTTGAAAAATGATCCGTCATGCCTGTGCGCTACCCGCCTAAAAATGAAATCGCAACTCAATCATGCAGAAATACGAGCCGTACCGATCAAATCCGATCCGAATCAAATAGAGGCCAAAAAGGTTTGTAAAGCTTTGGACGCATGACATGGGTCGCAGATGCCAAATCAGACAGGTCCCAAACCCATGTCAAAAACAGCATCACGCGTGTTTATCACCGGAATGCTGTTCTCGATTGTTGCCTGCAGCGTGCTCCTTCTCAAAGCACTTGAACCCGGAATGGATGACCTGCGAAATGCGGCTCAACCTGACCTGGGCTTCTACACCGTTCTCGACGTCTTGTCGGGCGACCGCCTCTTGGTTCAGGCCATATCCGGTTCAAAAGTCTCCGACTCGGTTCTCCGCCAAGGTCGCAAAAAACTGTTCTCAAAAATCACGGGCAAACCGGCAAATATTTTCATCGCAAGCAATGAGACGTTTGAAGTTGAAGTCATGGGCATCAAAGCCCCTCCCCTGAATGACGAAGCTGGACTCGCCGAATACGCAAAGACCATCGGGCGTGATCTTGAGCACCTCACAAAGCCCCGAAGCTTCACCTCTAAAAAGAGCCTCGCAGAAAACGCACGTGGCGCCCTTCTCGTCTTCATCTACCGTCAACGGGTGAAAATTAATTTCCCAGATCCGAACAACCCGACTCGTGGCTATGTCATCAATAATGGCGACGACATCGGGAAGCTGCAGCTTCTCTACGGACAGGCTTACGCAACGGACGAGGAACACGAATTTGCCGAACAGTATAAGGGTTTCGAAAAAGAAGCCAAGGAACTCAAAAAAGGAATTTGGATCTCCGAATGAACGCCCCAACTACCCCCTCCTCAAGCCTACCCGAAACCTACCAAACCGCAGATTCATTTCGCGATCGCCACATCGGGCCGGATCTCACAGAGCGTCAACGCATGCTCAACGCCCTCGGCTGCAAAAGCCTCGACGAGCTGATCGAAAAAACCATTCCCGCCGCGATTCGCATGGACGGAAAGATGGACCTGCCGAACGCCGCGAGCGAAGCGGAAGCGCTTGCCCACCTTCAGGCGATTGCAGATCAAAACATCCAAACCAATTGCTTCCGAGGCCAAGGATACTACCCCTGCATTACCCCTAAGGTCATTCTCCGTAATATTCTGGAGAACCCACAGTGGTACACGCCTTATACTCCCTATCAGGCCGAAGTGGCACAGGGGCGACTTGAGCTTCTGCTCAACTTTCAAACCTTGGTAACCGATCTTACCGGCCTCGACATGGCCAACGCATCATTGCTCGATGAAAGCACCGCGGCTGCCGAAGCCATGACAGTCTGCCACCGACTTTTAAAACGTAAAGACGAGCGTAAGGTCTTCTTCATTGGCAACGACGTGCATCCGCAAACCATCGCAGTCATTCGCAACCGCGCGGAACCCCTCGGACTACGCGTTGTCGTGGGCGACGCCCTCAGCAGTGACTTACCCGCCGACTGCTTCGGCGCTTTGGTGCAATACCCAAGCACGCGCGGCGACATCGCTTGCTATCAAGATCTTGCCGACCGCTTACACGAATCCGGAGCTCGCCTCGTGGTGGCCTCCGATCTGCTTGCGCTTTGCCTGCTCAAACCACCGGCTGACTGGGGCGCCGACATGGTGGTCGGAACTACCCAACGACTCGGCATGCCCATGGGCTTCGGCGGACCACACGCCGCCTTCTTCGCTTGCCGTGAAGAATGTCAACGTCAGTTGCCAGGCCGTATCGTCGGCATCTCTAAAGACCGAGAAGGCAACCCAGCTTACCGCCTCTCCTTGCAAACCCGCGAACAGCACATTCGCCGCGACAAAGCCACCAGCAACATTTGCACCGCCCAAGCCCTCCCCGCCATGGTTGCGGCCGCTTATGCGATCTATCACGGTCCTGCCCGTCTTCGCCAAATTGCAATGAACGTGCATCTCTTGACCACCGCGGCGGCACAAAAAATCAAAGCTGCTGGCTACGAGGTCAATGAATCCTGCTTCGACACACTTTGCATTTCTGGTGGCGCGAGCGACGCCAACACCCTTAAAAATACTGCCGCTAAAGCGGGAATCGATTTCCGCGTCGACGCTGGAAAAGTCATTCTTTCTTTCGACGAAACCAAAACGCTGGCCGACCTTAACGACCTGCTCGCAGTCTTTGAGGCGGAAACCTACGCTGACACAGACAGCCTGCAAACCATCAGCTCATCCATTCCAGCTGATTTCTGTCGCGAAGGCGATATTTTGGGTCAACCAGTGTTCAATCAATATCAGAGCGAAACCAAAATGATGCGCTACTTGGACATGCTCCAACAGCGCGACTTGGGTCTCACCGACTCCATGATCCCGCTTGGATCCTGTACCATGAAGTTAAACGCTGCGGCGGAAATGACCCCCGTCACCTGGCCTGGCTTCGCCAACATGCACCCTTTCGCACCAGCCGACCAATGCCTCGGTTACAAGAGTTTGCAGGACAACCTCGAGCGCTGGCTTTGCGAAATCACCGGCTTCGCCGCCGTCTCTCTACAACCAAACGCAGGCTCCCAAGGCGAATACGCCGGACTCCTCGCGATTCGCGGCTACCATCGCGCCCGCGGCGACGAGCAGCGCAACATCTGTCTCATTCCCATGAGCGCACACGGTACCAATCCGGCCAGCGCAGTCATGGCTGGAATGAAAGTCATCGGAGTAAAATGCGATGACGAAGGCAACATCGACATCGATCATCTCAAGCAGCAAGCCGAGACCCACAAGGACGTCCTCGCGGCTCTAATGGTCACCTACCCGTCGACCCACGGTGTCTTCGAAGAAGGCATTAAGGAAATCTGCCAAGTGGTGCATGACGCCGGTGGTCAGGTCTACCTCGACGGAGCCAACATGAATGCCATGGTCGGACTCTGCCGCCCAGGTGACATTGGCGGCGATGTCTGCCACCTTAACCTCCACAAAACGTTTTGCATCCCGCACGGTGGTGGCGGTCCAGGCATGGGCCCGATCGGTGTGGCCGAACACCTCACCCCGTATCTCCCCGGACATCCGGAACGTGCTGTATCCGCCTCTGCTCTCGGTAGCGGTTGCATCCTCCCGATCTCCTACGCCTACATTCTCATGATGGGCACGGAAGGACTCGAACTCGCAACCAATACCGCGATTCTCAACGCCAACTACATCGCGCACCGCTTACAGGATAGTTTTCCAGTCCTCTACCGAGGTAAAGAAGGCTTCGTGGCTCACGAATGCATTGTCGACTGCCGCCACCTCAAACAATTGGCCGACATCGAAATCGATGACATCGCCAAGCGCCTCATGGATTTCGGATTCCACGCGCCAACCATGTCTTGGCCCGTAGCCGGCACCTTGATGATCGAACCCACGGAGAGCGAAGCCCTCGACGAGCTCGACCGCTTCTGCGACGCCATGATTCAAATTCGCCGCGAAATCCAAGCCGTCGAAGATGGCAAAGCCAAGGCGGATGACAACCCACTCAAACACGCACCGCACACGGCACAAATGATTGCGAGCGACAGCTGGAGCCACGCGTACAGTCGAAATGAAGCCGCCTTCGCCCTACCCTGGCTAGCCAGCCATAAATACTGGCCGCCAGTGGCTCGAGTAGATAACGTCTTCGGCGACCGAAACCTCGTCTGCACCTGCGACCCCGTAAGCGCCTACGCCGAAGACTAAGATTCGAAAAACCGATTGCTTAGTCGAAAACGCTAAAGATGAAATGGCAGAGCCCCCCCCCCGCCTCTGTGCAGGGGTCGGGGCAACCCGTTCGCAATCCATTCTGAAACGTTCTCACTCTCCGAGACCAATGGGAAAACGTTTCGCCCGGTCTGCAAGCTTCGAGTACAGCTCCGACTCCCAATCAATCCCCTCGATTTCTGGAGGGGGCTTGCCCTTCCGAAAATCGCGAGGAAAAATCAAAACCTCGGTCTTGCGAAATCCGTTTTTCGCAATGAGATAGAAAATTTCTTCAATATTCTCATCTCCAACAGGTATGCAACCTACCGTTGCATCTGAACCGTGTATAAAAATCGCAAACCCTAAATTTTCACGTCCTTCGCGACTGGCCATTTTTCGATCGAACTCATTCGGGTAATTTATCTCCATGGAGAGATGGTAAGAACTATTCGGGTTAAGCGAGACGACCTCATAAGCTCCTTCTGGAATCTGCAAATCTCCCTCACGCAACTTCGGACCGAGAGTGCCGCAAACCCCCGTAAACGGATAAGAGCGAACCAATTCCCAACCTCCTTCTCGATGCTTCCAAAGCTCTAAGCTTCGCTCCTCTTTGAAGCCGAGCATCGCAAGCGCCCTGCCATCTGTGAGTTCATTCAGATTCGGAAACTTCTCACGCATCTCTGTCTCAAGTGCACGAGTAACTTGCCCAACCGTTTTAGCCCCGAGCATGCGATCCTTCACTGGGCGCCATATCGGACCACCAAACTGAACGAAAACACCTAGCCCGAGAGTAGCAGCTAAGAAATATTTGAATGGTTTACTCAGATAGGGTTTCATTGTTTTAAGGTTACATTACAGGGCTTTGAGGCTGAGTGTTCTTGGGCGGTTATTCGCTACCGGATGAGCTGCCTGATGCACGGAGTTTCCGTTTTGTATCTCCTAAAGCTTCACCAGCAAGCCTCGCCTTATCTTTACCATGATCGAACCGGGAAATTCTTTCTTTGATCGTGTCGTCCCAAGCATACTCAACTTTTTTAGACAGCTCCGGTTCAGAAGCTGACAATATTCGAGATACAAGGGTTAACTGCTGTTCCACGAAAAGGCGGACAGCATAATTTAAGAGATCTTCGACAGTGCTCATATCTCAACGATATCAACAAGATTTCGGGTTGTCATCTCCCATACAAACCTAACGAGGATGCGAATGGCTTGTTCTCTCTAAGCTTTTGAATAGCGGCCTTTACCGCCCAAAATATATTTGCCACTCAATGGCAGGATTGGATTCGGCTCCTGCCACTCAATGGCGGACGTAACAAGCTGCCGACCTAGCTCAGGAATCGGATCACGCGGGCTTGCCGTCTCAAACGGTCAGGATGGGCGACGATTCACATGGTTCCGAACTTGAGTTCGCCTGTCGAATCCGACACATCTAAGGCATGAGCCAAGAGGTTCCCCTACAACATACTATTGTCACTCGTGTTCTTTCCTGGATGCACAGCCTGTGGCGTGTCGGAGTCATTCGGCATCTACTTGTGCTTGGGCTTTACAGCCTGCTTACCGTAATCGCGACTTTCCAATTCGTACGGAATCATTCGAACCCGATGCTGGCAGAAGAACTGCACCAGCACCATAACGAAGAACTCCCGCACAGCCACATGAGCGGGGTCAATGCCAAGAGCTGGGCCCGCTTTCCGGCCATGGTCGAAGGCACCGCCTACAAACCATATGTGAGCCGTGCTTTCATGCCGATTTTAATTCGTGGAGCTCGTTCCGCAGTGCCAGAATCGACCCAGACGTGGCTCGAACAAGAGCTGTACACCGGGAAGACAGTTCAGCTTTCACTCACCGAAATTGGCCTCGATTGGGAGCAAGATTATTTTACCGAATACGTCATCCTCATGGGCTTACTGTTCCTGATGCTGATTGGATTTTGTTACAGCCTTCGCTATCTATTTCGTGCGGTGTACGACGGGCCGGAATGGCTTGAAACCCTCTTGCCGATTGTTGCGATTCTATCGCTCCCTCCCTTCTTCGAATTATACGGAAGTTATATTTACGATTTTGCCGGGCTCTTTCTTTTCACCTTAGGCCTGGCGCTGATCGTGCAGCGTCGCTGGATCGCTTACTTGATTGTTTTCGCGCTTGGGACGATCAATAAAGAAACCACGGTTCTTCTCACCATTTCCTTCTGCATGTTTCACACCTTTAGCGGACGGGTTACGTGGAAGACTTTTTTCGCTCTCAGCCTGGCTCAGGTGTTCATCTTTCTCGGGATCAAACTCGCGATCAGCATGGCCTTCGCGGAGAACGACGGTGGAGCGACCGAGTTCCACCTCCTGCGCAACATTTCGAAATTTCCCCGCTATGGAATCGGCAGCATTGTAGCCGCCTTGGTGGTCACGGTTGTTGCGGCCTACGACTGGAACGCGAAGCCGCTCTTTCTTCGCTCGGCCCTCGTGATTCTAGTTCCGCTGATCATCCTCACCTTTTTCTTTGGGTACTTCGACGAACTTCGTGACTACTACGAAGCCTTCCCGATCGTGCTTTTGCTCCTAACGCACAGCGTGGCAAAATATCTTAACATTCCGCTGGAGACGCGTCCGAATGCCCGCTCGGTTTAAATCCATCTCGGTCATCATCCCGACCCTAAACGATGAGATCCTGCGGCCAACGGTTGATACGGTTCTCGCGGCTCGTCGGCCCGAAGGGATCGAGATTGAAGTCCTCGTGGTTGGCAAAGATGAAGCCCAGCGGGTAAGCCAAGACGACCGAGTTCATTTCGTCGATACCGGCCGAAATATGATTCCGGCCGAAGCCCGAAACCACGGAGCCAAGCACGCCGCTGGCGAATTATTTGTTTTCCTCGATAGCGATGCCTTTGTCGAAGCGGATTGGTTCGAGGCGCTGGTCGCGGCCTTCCCAGATGATCGCCAAGTGGTGCACGGTGCCATGCAGATCATCAAAGACACCCGATGTAATGTCGGGGATAACGTTGCGACCTTTCATAGCATGCATGTGTCGAATCCACCGCGCGTCATGGATAGTCATGTCGCGGCCTACTGTCTTGCGGTTACTCGAAAGGTCTTCGAAGAAATGGAAGGTTTTCGGGAAAACATTTTTATGGCCGAAGATTGGGAGTTTGCCAATCGGGTTCGTGAAGCAGGCTATTCGATTTATTTTGAACCCACCTTTTGGATCACGCATCACAGCAATCGCCATACTCGGAAACGTCTGGTCAGCCACGCCCAATCCTATGCGATTGGGTTCATGAACATGCTCGACGCGGGGGCGGAAACGGGGACCCGCTTTCGAGTGGATTGGCTGGGACACCTTCCGCCTTTGGCCGCGCTCTGGAGTGCGACGCAGGCTTCGATGCATTCGACAAAGCTGTTTCTCCGCTACCCGGCCATGCGTCCTTACATCTTTTCCTATCCCTGTGTCTGGCTCTTTTATTATGCGCGCCGCCGACATATTTTACGGATGTGGGCTGGTAAGGCGCCGCGCACGCATGTAAAATAGAACACGCTTCGGAGCCCCATGTCCAACGACTCATCCTCTCATACCCCGTACCATATACCGTACTCTATACCGTACTACCTCGACTACCTTCCGGCGGCGCTTCTCAAAGAACTTGAGGCCACCGGTGAAACAGTTGATGCGGTGCCCGGCTTGGTGATCGCGAAAGGCCTGCGGGACGCCTTTCCTCATATTGAAACCGATGAAGCGTTGAGCTTCACCTGCGACCTTTATCGTGACATGCGCGACTCGCTGAACCAGGTCCTAAATCAGCGACAAATCGATCGAGAGTTCATGGATCAGTGTACCGCATCATACGTCGAAGCAAACCGAGATCGCGACTACACCGCCGCCGATTATGAAACCGCGATTGGGAAAAAGGACGCTCAAGGACGGGTGGTGATTGGGCCCTTGGAGGCAGCGTGCAATCCAAGCAAAGTCGAGATCCCCGAATTTCTCAGAGGCGATCAAGTAACTCTTTTTGGTCCACCTGATACCGCGAAGCTCGCGATCAATGCAATGAATGCGGTCCACCGAAAGCCCGCGAACGAACCTGCTATTGTCTCCGAACTGGCCGAGGCGGCGGGACAAGTTCCGCGCTGGGGAGCGGATAATGAAGATTCAAAAACACCGATCATGGTGAATTTTCTTCAGGCCTGCGAAAACCTCAAGGGCTGTTTTGATGGGACGCTTGAACTGCACGATGAAGCGAGGGGCAAGACCTATCAGCTTGCAAAAGACAACCTCTCGAAACCGATCAAACGGATTCCAGGCTTGGCGCTTCCCGATGGGAGTCACCTGCTCGACGGCAATCCACTCCCACTCCACCTCTTCGACTTTGCGTTGCACCTCTGGCACAATCGAAGCAACCCTGAAGCGCTTGTCTTCTATATTCCAAAACTGGAAAATGAAGAAGAGGCCGCTTACTTTAAACAACTGATCGATCTGGCGGAGTCACGGATCAAGGTAGTTGAGCCAGGCTACGAGCTCGGGACGATCAAATTATTTATCGTGTTCGAAAATCCGCGCGCAATTTTTCGCATCAAAGAAATCGCCAAGGCGCTTGAGCCGCACTTCTTGGGTGGAAGCCTCGGATGGCATGATTTTTTGGGGTCTACAGCCCGCCTCTTCAAAAACGATCCGCGCTATCGTATTCCGGTAAAAGCCGACCCGAATATTGTCATCAATCATATTCGTGAATCACATCGAATTTTGGCCCAAGCGCTCGCCCCGATTGGCGCGATTCGCATTGGCGGCATGTACGGAGTGCTTTATGAAAAAGGAAATCCCGCTTCGTATGAGGTATCGATGGTTGGTTATATTCGTGATGTAACCACCCAGCTGAAACGCGATCTCAATGGCTTTTGGGTAGCGCACCCTGCCTTTGTTCGCATCGGCCTGGCCTTGGTTGAAGCGTGGCGACGCGGTGAAGAATCTGTTCGTGAGCTAGTCGAAGCGTTGGTACCTAACCCAACGGAATCCGACCCCCTACTCGCATTTGTCTTTGGCGATGATTTGCCAGGGCTCGATCGCGAGGATCCGCTTTATCATCGGGCCGTGCTAGCCGCGAGCTTGGAGACCTCTGATGTCATCAGCAACGACCATCCAGATGAAGTGCGCTACAACATTTTTCAGGCGATCCAGTATCTCTGCGATTGGCTCAGCGGAAATGGCTGCGTTGCCTTGCCGGCTACGATGACGAACGCGGCCGGTGAATCCATTTTCGTCCGCATCATGGATGACCTCGCGACCTCCGAGCGTTCCCGCTGGGAGCTTTGGGCCGAAGTCGCGCACGGTCGCGTTTCCGTGGAAGACTTCCGTCGTATGCTGGACGAAGAACTTGCCTTCATCGAAGCCGGTGAAGACCTCGCATCCAAACGGATTCAGGTGCAGTACCAAGGGGATGCACAACGCTGGTATCCTATTGCCAAACGGATTTTGGATCAGCTGGTTACGGACGAAAATCCGGTTGAATTTGCCACGGAACTGTTGCTCCCGTTTACCATGGATGTGATTCGCGAATCAGAACATCCATGGCAGACATTTTGCCAGCTTCGCGATTAAGCGATACCCTTTCACAGTGGGGTTTAATCGGATCCTGTGATGAGCATGGAATCACTGCCTGAAATATGTAGATTTTAGGACAAAGAACAGGTAGAACCAACGTATTTGGTTTATGTTCACGGATATGAAATCTTTCATTCTTCTGGGAGTAAGCCTGCTCGGTTCGGCATCCTTGCTTACATCTGTCCACGCGGCACCAGACTTTGCTACCGATATTCAGCCTGTTTTAGAAGGGGCTTGCATCCGCTGTCACGGGCCTGAAAAAGACCGAGGCGACTTGCAGATGCACACCCGGGAAGACATGCTTAAAGGCGGAGAAGGCGGAGCGTCTTTGGTTCCCGGAAACGCGGCTGAAAGCGAACTGATTAAACGCGTCTCACTTTCACATGACAGTGGCGACATTATGCCTGCAAAAGGTGATCCTCTTTCAGAAAAGGAAATCAAACACCTCACGGATTGGGTAAACGCCGGTGCGGTCTGGCCAGAAGGTGTCACGCTGGCAAAACGAGAACGTGGTACCGACAAGAAAAACGAAACAGCCGCCCTCCCCTTAACTGGAAATCCTTCCGAACAGGTCGACGGCATCCTAGAATTTGAAAATCGCGAACACACGGTCGTCGTAGCGGGCACCTTAGATGACATGGCTTTCTTGCGTCGAACCACCATCGATTTGATTGGTCGTATTCCGACCATGGAAGAAATCGTGCAGTACCGTACGTGGCCTGAAAGCACTCGTCGTGAAAACCTTATCGATGGCCTTTTAGCCAATGATCGTTTTGCTGACCGCTGGACCATTTTCTTTTCAGATATTCTTCGTATTCGAACCAATGCGGATGGCGGGAAAAACCTCCTCGCGTACATCAACCAAAGTATCCGCGAAGGAAAACCGTGGGACCGGCTGGCTCATGAACTGATTTCTAAAAATGGTCGTCCGGTCGATCACCCCGCGGCTGCCTTTGCGCTGGGTGACGGTGCAGATCCCATGGAGATGACCGCGGCTACAGCTCAAGTCTTCATGGGAGTTCGCATGATGTGTGCTCAATGCCACAACCATCCCTTCGACGAGTGGGATCAAAAACAGTTTTACGAGATGGCCGGATTTTTCGGAAAAACCGAAGTGATCGAAAACAACTTCGGGAAAAGAACCATCTATACGACCGAAGGCAAAGAGATGCAGGTCAAGTGGCCTCCCGAACGTCTTAAGCCACTTACACGGACTCCGGTGACGCCCAAGTTCCCGTTCCAATTAGAAGAGTACACCGAAACCCCTTCACATATCGCTCGCTTGGAAAAAAAACGTTCCCAAGAGCAGGTCATTGCCAAAAAGGAAGCTTCCATTGATGAGCTTCTTGATAACGCAGAAATCGATTTGTCCTCTCGTAAAAAAGCCGGTCCGGGCGGCTTTGATTTGCTGGCTGACCTAAAACAAGACAAAGCTGGGGTTGATATTGAAGGCGACTTGTATCGTCAATCGCTCCTTCGCGAGCAGCTGGCGGATATGATCACCGATCCTCGCAACCGCTATTTTTCCCGCGCGATGGTCAACCGAGTTTGGGCGGAGCTCCTGGGCAAGGGGTTCTATGAGCCGGTGGACAATTTTACCGACATCAGCCAAGTGTCTCATCCACAAACCATGGATTTTCTTGCCGATGAATTTGTTGCTTCAGGCTATGATGTTCGCAACTTGATCCGCATCATCATGAATAGTGAAGCGTATCAGCGTGGCAACCTACCTGGGGATACAGACAGCAAGGCGATCACTGCGGCCGAAGCTCGGTTCACGACAAGCATCTCGCGTCGCATGTTGAGCGAGGTTCTCTACGATAGCGTGGTTACGGCGGGACATTTGTTCCAGCACAAGTGGCCCAAAGGGGCCAACGTCAAGACCATCGAAAAAGAAATCCGCGTGTCTCTTGATCCATCTGGCGAGGTTGTTTCCATGACCGAATCAGGTGGAGCCACGACCACCATGCAAAATATGACGATGCAGGGAGGCAGCATGCAACCGATCTCGGGATATCAACTCGAAGAAACCGAAGCCCTCGATTTCGGAAATATTTTGAGTGAAAAAGCGGAAACCAAAGC
>ENA-ORXR01003118-ORXR01003118.1-marine-metagenome-genome-assembly--contig:-NODE-3118-length-15036-cov-139.546226_pt1 | contig 15036 bp, 6 predicted proteins | sample MGYA00237866_ERZ511479 | MGnify/ENA metagenome assembly ERZ511479 | reverse complement strand
CCCGAAATTGCAATTCCCCCGAACCCGCCTATAAGCCCCGCATGAACGTGGAACAATTATTGGCGCTGAAACAACAAGCGCTCGGAGAAGCAAACGCCGCCGACTCGCTTGACGCGATCGAAGCGGTGCGCATCGGCTGGCTCGGCCGCAAAGGCAAAGTGCCGGAAATCATGCAGGCCTTCAAGGACGTGCCGAACGAGGAAAAGCGCGCGTTCGGTCAAGCCGTGAACGGCTTAAAAACCGAACTCCAAGAGCGGATCAACCAGCGCAAAGACGATCTCGACTCCGCCGGACCCGTCGACTCGTTCGACGTCACCCAGCCCGGTCGCTGGCCGGTCCGCGGCGCGCACCATCCGATCTCCTCCATCATCGACCGCGCCGTCGACATCTTCTCGCGCATCGGCTTCACCGTCGTCAGCGGCCCCGACATCGAAACCGTCGAACATAACTTCGACGCGCTCAACACCCCCGCCGACCACCCCTCACGCAACCCCGAAGACACCTACTACCTCAACTCCGGCGAACTGCTGCGCACCCACACCTCCCCGGTCCAAGTTCGCTACATGAAGGAACACGCCCCGCCGATCCGTATCATCGCCCCCGGCGGTGCCTACCGGCGCGACACCGAGGACTTAACCCACACCCTCAACTTCCACCAAATCGAAGGGCTCTACGTCGGCGAAAATGTCTCCATGGCGCAGCTCAAAGGTGACCTCACCTATTTCGCCAAAAGTATCCTCGATCCGAAAACTGAAGTGCGCTTCCGCCCCCACTTCTTCCCCTTCACCGAACCCTCGCTCGAGGTCGACTTCTCGTTCGATGGCAAATGGATCGAAATCGCCGGCGCCGGCATGGTCGACCCCGCCGTGCTCGAAGCCGTCGGCTACGACCCCGACAAGGTCACCGGCTACGCCTTCGGCATGGGCGTCGAACGCATCGCCGCCATCACCCGCGACATGCCCGACATCCGCGTGCTCTACCGCAACGACATGCGCTTCCTCGCCCAATTCACCTGATCGAAGGCCGAGATACAAAACCAGCTCCCCGAGGCCGAAGGCCGACAATACTCACACTGATCACTCGAATAGGCCGAAGGCCGCCGCAACTGATCACTGATGACTGATCACTGATTACTCCCCACTGATTACTCCAACTCCCATGAAACTCCCCCTCTCCTGGCTCGCCGACTATGTCGACATCGACGACAGCGTCGAAGGCATCTGCGACAAACTGATTTTCTCCGGCATCGAAGTCGAAGACATTGAATCCATCGGCGCCAATTTCGACGGCCTCATCGTCGGCGAAATCACCGCCGCCGATCCCCACCCCGACGCCGAAAAACTGCAAGTGTGCACCGTCTCTGACGGCAGCGAAAGCTTCCAAGTCGTGTGTGGCGCACCGAACGCACGCGCCGGTCTGAAAACCGCCTTCGCCCGCGTCGGTTCGTCGATCGGCGGCAAAAAAATGAAGAAGGCCAAACGGCGCGGCGTACAATCGTTCGGCATGCTCTGTTCCGGACGCGAACTCGGCCTGTCAGCCGACCACAGCGGCATCATGGAACTGCCCGCCGAGGCCACCACGGGGTCAGACCTAAAAGAACTAACCACCGCCCCCGAAATCGTGCTCGATGTCGACATTACCCCGAACCGCGGCGACTGCCTGTCGATCATCGGCGTCGCCCGCGAACTCGCCGCGCTGTACGGCCTGCCGCTCAAACGCCCCGCCGTCGACTTCCCCGAGTCCGGACCCGACGTGAACACCAAGGCCAGCGTCGAAGTGCAAAACGCCGACCTCTGCCCGCGCTATATCGGCCGCGTCCTCACCGGCGCGACCATCGCCCCGGCCCCCGAGTGGATGCAACGCCGTCTCGAACTCGCCGGGGTTCGCCCGATCAACAACATCGTCGACATCACCAACTTCGTCATGCTCGAGACCGGCCAACCTCTGCACGCCTTCGACCACAGCCTCGTCGCCGGTTCGAAGATCATCGTGCGCAGCGCCACCGAGGGCGAGAAGATGAAAACCCTCGACGAGGCCGAACACACCCTCAGCCCCGAACGCCTGCTGATCTGCGACGCCGAACGCCCGGTCGCGCTCGCCGGCGTCATGGGCGGACTCGACTCCGAAGTAAAAGACACGACCACCGATATCCTGCTCGAGTCCGCCGCCTTCCATCAAACCTCGGTCCGCGCCACCGCCCACGCGCTAAAACTGCATACCGAGTCCTCCAACCGCTTTGCCCGCGGCTGCGACATCGGCAACGCCGACTATGCCTCGCGCCGCGCCACCGCCCTGCTGGTCGAACACGCCGGGGCCACCGTCTGCGCGGGAGCCATCGACGTGGGCGGCACCGCCGCCGTGCCCAGCCGTCAACTCAGCCTTGGTCTCGCCCGTTGTGATTCCCTCATCGGTATCGAGGTGCCGCGCGACGAGATTCGCCGGATCTTCGAGGCGCTGGAGTTCGGGATTGTCGAACAAAACGACACGCATATCAGCGTTGCGATTCCCAGTTTTCGCAACGACCTCACCCGCGAAGTCGACTTGATTGAAGAAGTCGCGCGCATGTACGGCCTTGATAAGATTCCCGCCCCCGCACCGCGCGCCGAACTCGTCCCAGGCGCGGACGACACCCCCTACCGCGCCGAACGCGCGCTGCGCGAAAAGCTGGTCGGCCTCGGTCTGTTCCAAGCGATGAATTATAAGCTCACCTCGCCCGAGCTACTCGACGCGCTCGACCCTGAAAATGCCGCCGACCGCATCGTGCTCCCCTACCCGATGTCCAGCGAGCGTTCGGTTCTGCGCACCTCACTGATCCCGCAAATGGTCGAAAGCCTCGTGCGCAATCAAACCCGCCAGGTCACCGAAGCCGCCCTTTTCGAACTAGGTCCAGCTTTCACCAAGTCCGGTGAGGGCGCCGAGGAAACCTATACCCAACACAACCGCGTCGCCATCGGTCTGCTCGGTCCGGTCACTCGCGCTGGGCTCGATAAAATGACGCCGGTCACTGCCGAGGAACAATTCTTCGCGCTCAAGGGCATCATCGACCAACTCGGAGCGATCAGCTGCAAGCCGGCCTCCGATCCAGCCTTCGAGACCGCCGCCGAACTGATCTTCCGCGGTAAAGCCATCGGCAAGATCGGCGTGGTCAACAAAAAGGTCCGCAATGGCCGAGTCGGCAAAGACAAGTGGCGCATGCTCGAACCGATCGCCGTGGCCGAGTTCGATTATGAGGGCCTGCTCAGCACCTTCGGCAAAGTCGTGAAGCCCAAAACCATTTCCGAGTACCCCGCCAGCCGCCGCGACACCGCGCTCGTGCTCGACGCCGCCGTGAGCTACGACGAAGTCGTCCGCGTGATCAAAAAAGCCGCGCCGAACGAGTTGGTCGCCCTCGATTTGTTCGATGTCTACGAAGGCGACAAACTCCCCGACGGCAAAAAGTCCCTCGCCTTCCGCCTCACCTACCAGTCCCCTGACCGGACTTTGAAAGACGAGGACTGTACCGCGTTCCAGAACGCGATCAAAGCCGCGCTGCGCAAACAGCTTGGAGCCGAGGTTCCAGAAGACGCGTAGGTAGCGCACTCTTCCAAGAGGGTGCCGCACCGCCTTCTTCCAGGAGTCTGTCGGGCTTCGGTTGAACCACTGATCAACCGCGGTGGCTGGCTGTTGCCAAGCCCCAAGGGGGCGAGACAACGTAGCCCGCGGGTGGAGTGAGGTACGAACGAAACCCCGGGCATTGTCCGGAGTTGACCGAGGCGCCCCAAGGGGGTGCGACAACAGCTCGGGCAGAAAACCAATCCTATTGTCGTCCCCCGTTGGGGAACATCATCAGCCCCGCCACAACCCGGGGATGCGCTCATCCCGCCAAAGCGAGATTCGCTGCCCCCGGGCTATATTGTCTCGCCCGCTTTGGGGCTTTTCTCCCCCCCCTGGCCTGAGGCAGTGAGCAAAGGTTTGATAAGCGATTGCAGAAAAATTACGACATGGCGGGAAGAAAGCGGTGCGGCACCTCTTAGGAAAGAGGCGCTACCTTTGGCTAAGGTCCAAATCCCAAGCACAAAAAAACCGCCGGACGAACCGGCGGCTTTTCGATAAAGAAGAGAAAGCGCTTACTCAGCCTTTTTCTTTTTTGCGCCCTTCGGGCCGGCTGCAACCAGACCGATTACGTGGTCGACTTTGCCGTGTTCGCTGACCACGGAAACTTGTTTGCCAACGAGTTTTTCGATGTCGCCACCGCTGACATTGGTGTCCGGCGTCAGGGTGAGTTTGGCGGATTTGGCAGCGGCTTCTTTGGCATCGCTGGTACGCATGACTTTTAAGGTCACGGTCTTGGTCTCGGCATCATAGGCTTCGATTTTGCCAATGCTGGCGGCTTTCTTGCCGCAACCGGCGTAAGCGGAGGTCGCGACGAGGGCGAAGGCGGCGAGGATGGGGAGGAGGTACTTGATCATGTCAGTGTTTCCATTGGTGTTTTTTTGGAGGGAAGACAAAACGTTCGGCTTCTGGATAACTGTACGCTTTTAAAACGCCCGCTTACAGATGTTTTTTGTTCGCGGCCTGTTAACAACTTTTATGGTTCGTCCCCTCGCTGGCGGGTCAGCCAATTTCGGCGAAGACGAACTTTTGATATTTCAGATATTTCAGGTCCAATTTCAACAAGACGCGAAGCACTGAAGCGTAGGTATTCTACATGAGTTCAAAGAATCACCCACTCGGCCTCTTTCTCTACCCTCTGCTGCTTTTGGCGCTATTGCTCGAACCCGTGTCTGCACAAGATACGAAAAAAATCGTCTTTGTTTCCGGCAAGCCCAGCCACGGGCCGATGGCGCACGAGCATCGCGCGGGCAATCTCTTGCTGGCCAAACGACTCCAAGCCGCAAACCTCAAGGTCGAAACGGTGGTCCTGCCCAAAGACGGATATCCGGAAAATCCATCCGTGTTTAAAGACGCAGCGACCGTGGTAATTTTTTGCACCGGCGGGCCGGCACACATGCTGAACCGACGGCTGAAAGAATTTGATGCCTTCATGGACACGGGCACCGGCGTGGTCATGATTCACTGGGCGACCGAAACCGTCGATGCTTCGCCGAGCGATTATTTTCTCTCCTGGATGGGCGGACACTGCGCCTTGAACTGGTCGGTGAATCCCCACTGGACCCCGACCTTCGACACCTTGCCAAAGCATCCGATTACGCGCGGCGTGAAACCCTTCAAGCTGAACGACGAGTGGTACTACCATATGCGCTTTGTCGAGGGCATGAAAGGGGTCACGCCAATCCTGTCCGACCTACCTCCGGCGGAAACGCTGAAGCGCCCAAACGGGTTGCGTAGTGGTAATCCGACCGTGCGCAAGAAGGTCGCCGCCGGCGAAGCCATGCACGTGGCCTGGGCCTATGAGCGCCCCGACAACAAAGGACGCGGATTTGGATTTACCGGTGGGCACCGGCACGTGAGTTGGCAGAACGACTCGTTTCGGACCATCGTGTTGAACGCCATTCTGTGGACCGCCCATGTCGAGGTGCCAGCGACCGGCGTGATTTCGGCCACACCTAGCGACGCGGAGCTGAAGGAAAATCTGGACGACAAAGGCAAGAAGCCCAAACCACAAGCCAAACCCGAACCGCCAGCACAACCGAAAGCGCCGATCATCAACAACCAACGAGATGGGTACAATATTAACGAGGCCTGGCCTCGTGACACCAAGATCCCGTTACGAGTTTCCCTTCATTTGCTGACCAAGGCGATTGCCGGAGAGAAAAATCCGGCGACGCAGAAAGCGCTGATTAAGGGCATGCTGAAAGGCATGGCCGGACAACGTGATGTGCCGACGCCACCCGCGTGGCGCACCGCCAGTGCCGAGATCGCGTCCAGCGACGATGCCGAACTCAAACGATTGGCCATGAACCTGAGTCAACTGTTCGGCGATGAAGACGCGACGCAAAACGCGCTGGCCATCCTGGAGGACAAAAGCGAGCCCACCGAAACCCGCCGCCAAGCCCTCCAATCCTTGTTGGCGCAACAACGGCAAGAATTGGTCCCGATTCTCGAGAAACTCGTCGACGAAGAGGCACTGCAAATGGATGCCATTCGCGGATTCAGCACCTTCGACGCGCCGCGTGCGCCCATCCTTCTATTGGATCGATACGCAACATTTTCGCCACCCGCGCAGCGCGCGGTGATCGACACGCTGGCCACGCGCCAGCTCTACGCCGAGGCCCTGCTTGGCGCCCTCGACAACGGACGCGTTCCGGCGGATGCGATTCCGGCTTACGTGTCTCGCTCCTTGAGTGGTATGTTGGGCGAATCATTCAGCAAAAAGTATGGCGTCAAAGACTTGTCCAAAAACAAGGAGGCGCAGATCGAGAAGTACAAGAAGATGGCGACGCCCGCTGCGCTCGCTAAAGCGGATGCGGCGCAAGGCCGGCTGATCTACCAGAAGAGCTGCTTGGCTTGTCATAAGTTGTACGGCGAAGGAGGCATCATCGGACCCGACCTGACCGGGTCGAACCGCGCCGATCTCAACTACCTCCTGCTGAACATCGTCGACCCCAGCGGCGACATCCAGGACGCGTACCAGTTGGTCACCGTGTACACCAAGAACGGCCAGATCCTGACCGGTACGCTGACGCTGGAGGACGATCAAAAAGTCGAACTCAGCATGGTCGGCTTGAAGAACACAATCGCCAAGTCCGACATTAAAAAGCGCACCGTCACCCCCATTTCCATGATGCCCGAAGGCCTGCTCGAAACGCTCAAACCGGACGAGGTGCTTCACCTGTTCAAGTACATGCAGACCAAAACACAGGTCGAACTTCCGTAAACCACCCATACATCACGAGATGAAAAATCACCGCACGCACGCTCCATTTGCCGCCTCGCTGGTTCCACTGGTTCGAGGTCTGATCGTTGCTTTCCTGCTGCTCCAACTCGCCCAAGCTCAGAACCGCAGCAAACAGCACCGCACCAGCAACGCGCCATTCCTCACGCCCACCCAAGCGGTGGAGAACATGGACATTCCGGAAGGCTTTGAGGTCTCCATCTTCGCCGCCGAACCCGACATCGGCGAACCGATCGCGTTCACCTTTGATAACCGCGGACGCGTCTGGGTGGTCGAAAATTACAATTACTTCAACCGCGGCGCGCACCGCATGGGAAACCTCAGCCGGATCCAAATCTTCGAAGACACCAACAGCGACGGCGTGTTCGACACCAAGAAAACCTTCAGCGAGGACATCAAATTTGCCTCGGGCATCGCGGTCGGATTTGGCGGCGTATACTTGGGCGCACCGCCCGAACTGTTGTTCATCCCCGATGCCGATGGCGACGATGTGGCCGACGGCGAACCCGAAGTGCTGCTCGACGGGTGGGGCATTCGCGATCGCCACGAAACCCTGAATAGTTTTATCTGGGGACCGGACGGCTGGCTGTACGGCTGCCAAGGTGTGTTCACCAGTTCGTTGGTCGGCAAGCCGGGCACGCCCAAAGAAGACAGACTGTTCATCGATGGCGGCATCTGGCGCTTTCATCCGGTGAAAAAGGAGTTCGAAATTTTCGCCCGCGGTCTGTCGAACCCCTGGGGCTTTGACTTCAATGATGTCGGCCACGGCTTTGCCACCTGCTGCGTCATCCCCCACCTCTTTCACATCGTGCAAAGCGGCGTGTACCACAAACAGTCCAAACAGCACGTCAACCCGTACGTGTACGAGCACATCAAAACCATTCGCGACCACAGCCACCTGTCGGCCCACGGCGGCGCGCGCTTCTACCTCGCCGACACCTTTCCAAAAAAATATCGCGACCAACTGTTCATGTGCAACATTCACGAACACGCGGTGCTCATCGACTACATGGAACGAAAAGGCTCCAGCTATATCGGCAAACACGGCGACGATTTCATGCCCGTCAACGACCTCGCGTGGGTCGGGTTCAGCGTCGAAATCGGACCCGACGGCGGCGTCTATATTCTCGACTGGCACGACACCGACATTTGCGGCAACACCATCAACTTTCCCAAAAGCGGACGGATCTATCGCATCATGCCCAAGGGCGCCAACAAGATTGCGCGTCCGAACATCGGCGCCCTCAGCGACCTCGAACTGGTCGCCATGCAGACCCACGCCAACGACTGGTATGTGCGCAACGCCCGGGTCGAACTGCATGCACGAACCGCAACAAAAAAACTGGATCGCAGCGCGGTGCACGCGGCGCTGGATCAGCAATTCGAGCAGGCGACCACGTCGGCCAAACGCTTGCGCGCGTTATGGGCGATGCATGTGACGGGGTGTTTTGACGGTGCGCAGCGCGCCCAGCTGATCGAGCTGCTCGACCACGACGATGAGTACATCCGCTCTTGGACGATCCAACTGCTGTGCGAAGACAGCAAGGTTTCCGAAGACGTTCGCGCCCGTTTTGTGACGATGGCGAAAGGCGATTCCTCGGCGGTGGTTCGACTCTATCTTGCCTCGGCACTGCATCGCATGCCGATCCCACAACGCTGGCCGATTCTTGCCGAGTTGGCGAAGCATGAAGAGGATATCGACGATCAAAATATTCCCTGCGTGCTGTGGCTCGCGCTCGAACCCGCCGTCACCCAATATCCAGAAAAGGCCCTGACCACCGCCATGGAAGGTCGCATCCCCCACCTGCAAGAATCGGTCTCGCGCCGTCTGGTCAGTGGCGCGACGACGTCGAAAAAAGGCGCTAGCACGCGAGCCACAACCGAACGATGGAACCGCACCGTCAACGAGTTCGCCCCTGGCTTTGTCGCCATGAGCGTGGGCGAAGGCGGGGTGAAACGTCTGACCGAATTCCGCAACAGCAAGGGCTTCCAGACGCATCCGAAAAACCGCGAAGTCCCGTGCCAGTTGATCCGCAAGGTCACCATCGCGAAGGGCAAGAAAACCGAACTCCATGTTCGCGCCAGTTACCATCCGCACGGCGATTGGCAGTTGCGGGTTCGGGCTGACAAAGAGGTGCTGCATGACCAGATCGTCAGTTCCAAAACCGTGACCGACGAGTGGCTCACCCTGAACATCGACCTGTCGAAGTTCGCCGGGAAAACCATCACCCTCAGCTTGGAGAACCGCGCCAATAACTGGATGAACGAGTTCGGGTATTGGGGAAGCATCAAGATCGTGGAGCCAAAGTAAGGGATCGACTCAAGTCGTCGTTGGCTTGCGCGAACGCAGAATCTTGAACCTTGATCCTGCTTGAACTGAAAAGAACCGTTGGTCGCCATGATTGCCCCGTGGTAGCATGAACCCCACGTGATTCATTTGCCCTCCACCAACATCGGTTCCACGATGTCGAAATTCTTCCTTTCTTTGATGTTCTTCGCTGCCCTGTCGGCGTTCGGACATCCAATTCCCGACATCCCAGTACGCGCCACCTTCCTCGTCGACGGCAACGCGACCAACGCGACCAACGCGACCAACGCAACCATCGCGACCATTGCAGTGGAAATCGACCCCCGTTGCTTCGCCGACCAAGCCCTGCACGAACCCTACCTCGAAAACGCGGTCCTGCAGTCGACCCCCGAGAAGGAAAAGGCGGCCCTGTTCGCCAAGGCCCAGATCTTCATCACCGACACCCTCGACTTCCACTTCGAACCCAACGTCCACTTCGAACCCAAAGAAGCCCCGAAGCCCACCTTTACCATGGCATTCACCACCCTCGGCAGCCAGCCACTCCCTTGGAACGCCGACGTTCCCGACAGCAACCGCCAACGGGTCGCGCGCCTGCCGGTAACCATCACCGCTACCTGGAAACTCGATGCCAGCGCGCTGAAAACATACCAGCTCCACGCCAAGCCCGCCGGCAAGTTCAGCGTGCAGTTCATCAACCACCTCGGCGACGCGGCGCAAAAACTCCACGTCCTGTTCCCTGGCGAAACCAGCTACCGCCTCGAACTACCGCAGGGCAAAAAATAGCAAGCCAAGGCGTTCCATCTTCTATCTTCCGCCTTCCGCCTTCCAGAATGTCCGACCTCTACCAACCCGTCCTCGAAGCCATGGACGAACTCAACCACCGCGTGCGCGAGGTGCAGTTCACCCGTGGCATTCTCGGGGTGATCGCGGTGGCCATCGGCGTGTTGCTTTCGCTGATGTTGATCGACCTGATCTTCTCGCCGCCGGAACGCTGGATGCAGTTCGCACTCAGCGCCGCCGGACTCGCCATCGTTCTATTCTTCGTCTGGCGCTGGCTGTACCGCCCGAGCCGGAAGCAGTTGAAGCCACTTGAGATCGCCCGCCACCTCGAGACCATCCACCCCGAACTCGAAGAACGCCTCTCCTCCGCCATCGAACTCTCGCGCCACCCCGACCCCGGCGTATCGCAATCCATGGTGAAGTCGGTGGTTCATGGCGCGCTGGCGGACGTGGAAAAGATCGATCCCGACCAGGAAATCACCAGCCGTAGTGTCCGGCCGTTCCGCAACGCCGCCTTCTTGGTTGGGGCGCTGATGCTGATCATCTTCGCAGTACAGCCGAGCAAAAGTTTCCGCCTCGCCGGCCGCACCCTGATGCCGTGGATGGACATCGGCAACGTCTGGTCCAGTGGTATGAAGATCGAACCCGGCGACCTCGTCGCCCTGCGTGGAACCCCCATCGATCTCACCATGCAAATGGAAGTGCAGCGCCGCCCGCCGCCGGTGTTTCTCGAACGCAGCGGACCCGACGGCACCCGGTCGCGCGAACGCATGCCGCAATTACAACTGCTACACACCAGCCAGTCCGCCAGCACCAGCGGGCTGGTTCAGCACTTCGCCCTGCACATTCCCGAGGCCGACGAATCGTTCCGTTACCGCATTTCCTGCGGCCGCCGGTTAAGCGCTTGGCACGACATCGAGGTCGTCGACCGACCGAGCGCCGAGCAGCTGAACGTCGACGTCGAATGGCCGGCCTACACCGGTTTGGGTCGGGTGACGGAGACCAACGAACTGGTCAGCGCGGTCGTCGGTTCGATCATCCACGTCGAACTCGTCCCCAACAAAGAGATCGGTCAGTTCGGCTTGTGGTACGGCGACCCCGAACGCGCGGAACGGCTCACCGAGTCCACCCGCCTACTGGCCCGCTGGTCGTTCGAACTCACCCCCGAACACGCCGGACCGATCACCCTGCGCATGCGCGACCGACACGGCTTCGAAGGCGAGGCGACGCGGATGTTCGACCCGGTCCCCGACAGCGCGCCCACCGTGGACCTGCTGCTGCCGCTCGAATCCAAACTCCGACTGCGTTCGGACGCGAGTCTCCACCTTGGCGCCTACGTCGAGGACGATAGCGGCGTTGCTGGCATGGAGATTGTTGTCGAAGGCGCGGGCGAGCCAGTGCGCATCCCGATTGCCGATGCCTTCGCCGCCTCCGCCATTCCGGGCGAACCGGCCTCGTTCGATATCGGCGCGGTGCTGAAACTTCGCGACCTCGACCTCAGCAACACCCGCGCCATCAAGGTCTGGTTAGAAGCCTGGGACATCTGTCCGGACGAGCAACGCGGACGCAGTCGGCCGGTATTTATCGCCATCGACAAAGACGCCGACTCGCAACTCGCCCAGGAAATCGAACGCCAAGCCGCCCGCGCCCGCGAGGAACTCGACAAGGCGATGAAGGCCGTCCAAGAGGCCAAAGCCGCCGCCAAAAAAGGGTCGCCGCTCGAGGTCGCCGAACGCGCCCGCGAAGCCGACGCCGAGACCCGCGAACTCGCCGAAGCCCTGTCCGAAAGCATGATGAACCAACTCGGCGAAGAGGCGCGCGAAACCGCAGACGCGTTCACCGAACCCGCAGTGCAAGATGCCGAACGCGTGCCGCTCACCGATTCCCAAGAACAGGAGAACGCGTTGCGCCAACAAGTCGCACAGAACATGAGCGAGGCGGAGAAAGCCCTCGAAGAGATGAAGAAGGACCTCGCCGAACTGCAAGAGCAGCTACAACAACTAGCCGACATCAAAGAGCTGGCCGACCGCGAACGCGGCATCGCCGACGCCGCCGGCGCGCTCGAGTTTGGTTCGGAATCTGCTGAGCAACCAAGCGAAGAACAGCCGGGCGGAGAACAGCCGGGCGGAGAACAGGCAGACGGAGAACAACCCGGTTCGGAACCCAGCACCGAAGCCTCCGCCGCGAACAATGGCACCAAGCAATCCGATCAGTTCGATCCCCTGCAAGCGCAACAAGCCGACGCCACCAGTCAGATCGGCGAGGCGATGCAAAAAGACGACGCGGCGATGGCGGGTCAACGGCAAGCCGCTGCAGAGCGCAGCGCCGAACTCGCGCAAGCCACCGGCGAACTTGCCGCCATTCAGGAGACCCTGCAACAAGCCGCAGCGAGCGGACGCGAAGGCGCGGCGGATGGTTCGAAGTCTGGCACGCAGGACAGTCCAACTGGCACCGAAGGTTCGGGATCCGAGGGAACCGAAGCCCTGCGCGACGCCCTGCAAGACGCCATCGGCGCGCAACAGCAAGCGCTGGCCGCTGAAGCCGCGTCCGTCGAAGCCGCAGACGCCGGCAAAGCCAGCGAGGGTGCGCCGTCCGATGAAGGCGCACAACCCTCAGGCGAACAAACCGGCAAACCGGGAACCGAAGGCAACCCCAATCCTGCAGGCGCCGAAGCCAAATCGAATCCGGACCCGACCAATCCCTCCGGAGAACAATCCGGGGCCGAGGAAAACGAGGAAGCATCTGGCGGCGACAACCCGAACGGATCACCAAACGGACCTTCAGGCGAAGGCGAGCCGACGCCGAACGGTCAAGCAAACGGCGAGGGCCAACCAGGAAACGACAACGGCCAAGATCCACAAGGCGCAAGGCCCAGCGGATCCCCCACCTCGAACGCGGCCCAAGCCGCCAGCGAAGCCGCCAAACAACTGAACGCCGGCGACCTCGACGCCGCCCGCGCCGCCGCCGCACAAGCCGCCGCCGCGCTCGACCAAAGCAACGCCCCCGGCAGCGACGAACTCGCCGGACGCCAACAAAAACTCGCCGAACAAATGGACGCGCTCGCCGCCGGCGACTTGCAGGACGCCCTCGCCAGAACACGCGTAAGCATGGCCGAGCGCGCCGCCGAACTCGCCGAGCAAGCCAAGTCCTTCGCCGCCGCCGAAGCCGCCGCCGGACAAGGCGCCCAAGCCGGCCAGGCACTCGAAGCCGGTCAACAACTCGCCGCCGCCGCCGACGCCGAACAGCAAGCGGCGCAAGGGTCTCAAGACGGTTCGGGAACGGGCGAAGGCGAACCGTCGCAGGAACAAATGGACGCCGAACAAACCGCCGCCGAACAACTCCGCGCCGCCCTCGAATCACTCCAAGCCCTCGCCCAACAAGCCGCCGAACAAGCCGCCAGTGACCAGGCCGGGGAAAACGGGAATCCCCTCGCCGACGCGCTCGAATCCGCCGCGCAAGCCAGCACCACCGACTCGCCCGCCGACATGCAACAAGGCGCGTCCGAAGCAGCCGACGCGCTCGACCTCGCCGCCCAACAAGCCCAACAAAAACTCGGTCTGTCTAAAGGCATCCCCGGCCTCCCCCAAGCCGGCCGCTCCGAAGGCATGCCCGTGCCCATGCCCGGTCAACCCAGCGGCGAACCCGGCAGCCAACCCGGTTCGCAACAACCCGGACAAGCCGGCGGCAAGCCCGGCCAGATGGCGAAAAACAAAGGCGAGGGCCAACAAGAGGGCGAAGCCGGCGAAGGCGACTCCCCCGAAGGCGGCGGCGCGCCCGACCAAGATTTCTCCGCCGTCCCACCCGCCCTCGAAAAACTCGGCGTCAGCGCCAGCGACTGGTCGCGCCTGCGGGGCCGGGTCGACTCACGCACCGGCCGCACCCGTACCGATGGTGTTCCAGCGGAGTACCGTGATCTGGTCGAGCGCTATTTCGAATCGATTGCTTCGGAGCGGTAAAGTAAAGAGGGAAGGAGAACCGATGGCGTTGCGAACAAAAGGAAGACCACCGATCGTCGTGAATGGGAATACCCTAGCCAAAGATATTTAAAATTTCGAAAGTCAGCGCACCGAGGCCGAAGCTTTTACGACGAACCCTCTAGGAGTCTGTCGGACTTCGGTTGCACACCGGTCAACTGCGGTTGTTGGCTGGTGCCAAGCCCCAACGGGGCGAGACAACGTAGCCCGCGGGTGCAGTGAGGTACGAACGAAACCCCGGGATTGTCCGGAGTTGACCGAGGCGCCCCAAAGGGGTGCGACAAACGCTCGGTCAGAAAACCAATCCTATTGTTGTCCCCCTTTGGGGAATCTTATCACCCACCACAACCCGGGGTTGCGCTCATCCCGCTAAAGCGAGATTCGCTCCACCCCGGGCTATCCCGCCCTGCGGGATCTCGCCCGCGTTGGAGCTCCCCCCCCCTTTTAGGACGAACCACGGAGTGGTGGCAAGCCAGTAGCCGCGGGTGGAGCGAGGTACGAGCGGAACCCGGGGGAAGCTGAGCCTTTGAGAGCCGACCGGTCTGCCCTTTGCACGAGCGCTTCGCTTCATGTCCGGTCGGAACGGCCCCATGGCTCCGAAGGCATTTGCTGCCTAATTTCTTTGGCCGGACGCACCATTGGCTGCCCGGTGTCATCCCGCCTTGCGGGACTACTCATCTCTCTTAAGCCAACCCCGGCCTTGGCCTGCGGCCGACAGCCGGGGCTAGTCGGATGCCACCGCTAACGCGGCTCGTGCCACGTCTGTCTCGGTCGTGTATCAACCGAGAGAATTTGAAAGGTTTGACTCATTTAGTCGCGAATCGACAAAGCAAGGTTCTACTACTGGAGTGTCCCGGATGATGGGTTGAAGGTTGTCTCTAAAGACTCTGAAGATAACGGTTTTCTTTGCACCTATTGGATCGCTGGCTCGGCTGGAGATCTATACATGAGTATTTTTGGAAAGGCTTGGCCCCGCGAACCGGCGGGTGGCGACCGCGTTTACGAATATCCAGTTTTCATAAGGACTCTGGCTGTGGTTAATCCAAGAGATGTCGCCGCATTCGAAGGCCGTTGAGCCCGGAACCAGCTAAGCCTGAGCAACGCGCTGGCTGAGACCCATTCCTTTGCCCCACATTCTT
>ENA-ORXR01003117-ORXR01003117.1-marine-metagenome-genome-assembly--contig:-NODE-3117-length-15039-cov-130.473934_pt1 | contig 15039 bp, 10 predicted proteins | sample MGYA00237866_ERZ511479 | MGnify/ENA metagenome assembly ERZ511479 | reverse complement strand
CAACGCATCCGCAAAGAGGGGGAGCACGCACTCGTCCAGTGCAAACATTGGCGGACCCAAAAGGTGGGCGTGAAGATTGCGCGCGAATTGCTAGGGGCCGTCACATCCGAACGAGCCGACTACGGAATTCTCATCACCTCTGGGACATTCACCGACGACGCGATCGATTTTGGACGAAAAAACTCACTTGAGTTAATCGACGGACCGAAACTGATGGATTTGCTCGCACCCTTGCGCGAAGAACTCCCTCCTTCTGATACCGAAAGAATACCGAGTTGCGTCAAATGTGGGGCGAAGATGATTATACGAACTCGGAGAAAGGAGCCGGATGCTGGCAAGCAATTTTGGGGGTGCTCGAACTGGCCAGACTGCAACGGAAGCAGGAGTATCAGTTAGTCGTATCTTCTCTTTCCTCTGCGCTAACCCCAACCGGCTGGAAGCACGGTTGGTGCGATACCGGCTGGAAGCACGGTACTACCTTTGCTCTTGGCTTGAGCACTAGCTATCGAGAAAACAAAAAGGCCGCGTTTCCGCGGCCTTTCTGATGAAGGGTTCAACCGAACTTATTCGGCTTTGTCCCCTTTGTCTTCGGACTGACCGGGCGTCCAGGACTCGCTGCCTTCGAGGGCGCCGAAGGCTTCGTCGAACGCGCTGCCGAGGTCCACGAGGTCTTCGCCGGGGCGGAGGCCTTCGAGATAGGACTCGTCGAGCACGAAATCTTCGTCGTCCAGTGCGGCGGCTTTGACACTCAAGCCGATGCGGCGTTCGGCCGTGTCGATCTTGATGATGCGCGCTTCCACTTCCTGGTTCAGGTTGAGCACGTCGCGGACTTTCTCGACGCGTTGCTCGCTGAGCTGGCTGATGTGGATGAGACCTTCGATGCCGTCTTCGATCTCCACGAACGCGCCGAATGTCGCGATCTTGGCGACGCGGCCTTTGATGACCTGACCGACGCTGTATTTGGAGGTGATGCCGTTCCACGGATCTTCCTGAGCCTGCTTGAGGCCGAGGCTGATGCGCTGTTGCGACACGTCGACTTCGAGGACGACCGCTTCGACTTCCTGGCCGCGTTCGAGAATCTCGGACGGGTGGTTGACTTTGCGGGTCCAGCTCATGTCGGACACGTGCACCATGCCGTCGACGCCTTCGGTCATTTCGACGAACGCACCGTAGTTGGTGAAGTTGCGAACCTTGCCTTGGACGCGGGCGCCGATCGGGTAGGTTTCCGCGATGACTTCCCACGGGTTGCGTTCGGTCTGGCGGATGCCGAGCGAAATCTTTTTGGCTTCGGTGTCGATGTCCAGAACCACGGCTTCGATCTCGTCGCCGAGGTTGAGCGCGTCGGCGGCGCGGGTGATGCGCTTGGTCCAAGAGATTTCGGACACGTGGACGAGGCCTTCGACGCCTTCCTGCAGTTCGACGAACGCGCCGTAGGGCATGAGGTTGACGACGGAGCCTTTGACCCGTGTGCCCACCGGGTAATCGGCTTCGATTCCGTCCCAGGGGTTGGTGGTTTTCTGTTTGAGGCCGAGCGACACGCGCTCTTTCTCCAGATCCACTTCGAGAATCATGACCTGCAGCTCCTGACCAATCTCAAGCACTTCGCTCGGATGGTTGATGCGGCCCCAAGTGATGTCCGTGATGTGCAACAGGCCGTCGAGGCCGTTGAGATCGATGAACGCACCGAAGTCGGTGAGGTTCTTTACGGTACCGGTGCGAAGTTCGCCCTGCACAATCGTCGAGAGGAGAGCTTGTTTCTGAACGCGGCGTTCTTCTTCGAGCAGTTCGCGGCGCGAGACCACAATGTTGCGGCGTTCGGTGTTAATCTTCAACACCTTAAAGGTGTAGGTCTGGCCGACAAAATCGTCAGGATTGCGAACCGGCACAATGTCGATCTGCGAACCGGGGAGGAAGGCTTCGATGCCGACGTCCACCAGCATGCCGCCTTTAACGCGGGCCCGAACGATACCGTCGATGGTGTCGCCTTCGCTGTAGTTTTCGAGAATGTCGTCCCAGTTGCGCTGGAGTTCGGCTTTTTGTTTGCTGAGGACCACACGACCGCGGTCGTTTTCGAGGTGCTCAAGCAAGACTTCGACGGTGTCGCCTTCGTTGAGGTCCGCGTATTCGCGGAACTCGTTGGCATTGATCATGCCGTCGGATTTGTAACCGATGTCGATGAGGCAATCGGTCGGGGTTTTGGTCACGATTTTACCTGTGACGATGGTGCCCTCGGTGAGGGACATCATGGATTGCTCGTAGAGGGCTTCCAGTTTGGAACGACCTTCCTCGCCACTGTATTCGGCGATATCGATGTCAATCTGTTGTTTGGGTTGGTGGGTTAGTATGTCTGCCATTAAGTGTCCTAGTGTGTTTTACCCGGCCCACTCGGACCGGACGTGAAGGGCTAGGCCAATAAACGGATGCGTCAAGGCCAAAGAACGCATAAAATCAGCAGAAATCCCGCGATTTTGCCCGTTCGGGGTTTATGGCAAGATCCTGCCATAGAGTGGCACACCTTTGCCACCTTATGGCAGGACCTTGCCACTCGGTGAGCACCAAATCACAGCACGATCTCCCTCGACTTGGCGCAATTCCTATAACTTGTTTTATTTGTAACCAGTTATGACAATTATCCGTTCCATGATCCTATTGCTCGCGATCCTACCCTTCATGGGCTGTGGAACGGGTCCGGGTGATGATTCGCAAACAACAGGAACAACGGCGGACACGAAGGAAGAGCCGATCCTGAACTTCCTCAACTGGGAAGACTACATCGCCGACGAAGTGCTGGAGAAGTTCAAAGAGGAAACGGGAATCGAGGTCCGGTTGACCACTTTCGGCTCGACCGAACAACTGGAAGCCATTTTGCAAGAAGACCATCGCGAGTTCGATCTGACGGTGGTCGACCATACTTCCTTGGCGCAGTTTATCGACCAAAAGATCTTGGCCGAGCTTCACCATCCGTGGCTCGGCAACCTCGGCAATCTAAAGAAGGGCTTCGACCAGTTGAATTACGACCCGAAGCACCAATGGTCGGTGCCGTATTTTACCGGCATGGCGTTGATCATCTACAACAAGGAAAAATGTCCCGACGTGCCGAGGCAGTGGGCGGATCTGTGGAAGCCTGAATACTCCGGCAAGGTCGTCCTGATGGAGGACCACTGGGATTACCTTGGACTCGGCCTGGTGAAAAAAGGGTATGCGTACACCGATCCGGATCCCGCGCATTGGTCCGAAGCGGTGGAGGGCTTCGCCGAGGTCCTCGCCCACTGCGGCAATCTGACCGAGTTCGATGATGCGCTCGAACAGGTCGTGTCCGGAGAGATGTGGATCGGCACCTGCTACAACGCCGATGCCCGTCTCCACTCGCTGGACCATCCACAGCTTGGCTATGTCCTCCCGGCAGAAGGCGGCATGAAGTGGACGGATTTGCTGGCGGTGGTCCGCCGGGCCGAACACCCGCGCAACGCGCACCGATTCATCAACTTTCTCTTGGATCCGGAAACCGCCGCCATGCATGCCAACGCCATGCAAAATGCGACCGTGGTGGCACCGGCCGAACAATGGATCGAACCGGGCATCAAAAACGATCCATTCGTCACGCTTTCAGCGGAGATGGAGGAGAATTTTCGGCCCTTCCACCAGATGAGTCCGAACCTGAACGCCATTCTCGCCGAGTTGCGCCGCCTCGCCAACCAACACAAGGAACGGGTTCGCAACGCCGGCCAACCCGCCGCCGACTGAGACCATGAAACGCACGGGATGGAATCTGCCTAAGCCCCTCTGGGTCGCAACGATTGTCGGCATTCTCCTGCTGGTACTCCAGTTCGGCATTGGCGGCTCCTTCTTGTCATCCCGTCTGGAATCCCAAGGCTTCGAACGAAAGCAGGGCGAGTTGGCAACCGGGCGACAGCAGCTGCAAAAAAATGCGTCCCGTTATCAGTATCAGGCGGAGGCGATGGCGGCCAATCCGGCGCTCGTTCCGTTCCAGGGCCGCGACGGCATCCAATTGCAGAAGGTGGAAGAGGCCCACGGCATGTTCCGGCCTGAGAAGCCGATCATCACCCTGCTCTCCGTGGATGGCCATCCGGTGGAAACCAACCAGTCGGGCCCCGTCCCCAACCAGATCGGCCAGACAAAAGCCTTTCGCGCGGCCTTGAACGGGCATGCCAGCTGCTCCAATCCGCACCTTCTCGGTGGAAGGAAAGGCCTGATCATTGCCATCTATCATCCGCTGCGGGATCAACAGGGCACCATCCAACGAGTCGCCCGGCAATACGTCCTGCTGCGGGATCTGGCTCCCGAAATCGAATCGGAAGGCCACTTTATCTGGTTGGACAAGCATGGTGATGTTCTGCTCGGCAAAGATCTGGAACCGCTGTCGGATTTTTCTCAGCAGGCCGAAGGCTGGTCCCCGGACCAAGATCGAGGATCCTACACCGACACGGCTTCAGGCAAACCGCTGTATTATGTTCAAGCCCCCTTGGACGATCTGGCTTTGGTGCCGGGCGGGCAGCTGCTGTTCGTCACTCCGGCAACTGTCGTGCTGGCCACCATGGGCCCGTTGCGGCAGCTCCTTCTCGGCAGTGTCGGCCTGCTTCTGATCCTGACCCTAATCGTCGCCTTGTGGTTGCGCTACCGGAGACCTGCCGTTCCGGATACGGCCCTCGCGACCCGCGCACTTGACCAAGACGGCCTCTCGACGGACCCGGTCCCGACGTGGTGGGCTGAGTCCAGCGACAGAACGCGCTCGACCCCCTGTTCCAATACCGTGAATGCGTTCGGCGGCAGTAATCCCCCACCCTGGCGCCAACCGCCGGAGGTTCCCGGGCACGAACTTCTCGAGGTGATCAGCTGCGGCGGCTTTGGCTGCGTATTCCGCGCCCGGCAAAACAGCTTGGATCGAATTGTGGCGATCAAAGTGCTGTTTCCCCAACTCGCCCAGGACACCAAGTATCGACAGCGCTTGATGCAGGAGGGCCAAGTTCTGGCACAGCTCGAACACCGACACATCGTGCGTGTCCTCGAAGTCGGAGGCGACGAGAAAACCATGTGGATGAGCATGGAATATATCGAAGGCAAGACCCTGAAACACCATCTAGAAAAAGGCCGCCCGTGCGAGCGCGCGTTCACGATTTTGGACCAGGTGTGTGACGCGCTGACCTTCGCCCACGACAAACAAATCGTGCACCGCGACATCAAACCCTCCAACATCTTGATCGACGAAAACGGGCAGGTTCGGGTGGTCGATTTCGGCATCGCGAAAGTCACCGGCAGCCCACTGGTCACCGCCACCGGCCATGGCATGGGCACCCCCGGATATATGGCTCCGGAACAATTTTCCGCCCATGTCCCGGTGACGGAACGCGCCGACATTTACGGCTTGGGCGTGGTCGCCTACCAACTGCTCACGGGCTTGAAGCCCACGCCGGGTTCCAAGCCCCCCTCCCAGTTGAATGAGTCGTTGCCGCAGGAAATAGACGAGTTGATCATGTCCTGCATGCGTTCCGAACCCGACGAGCGGCCCGAGAGCGTGGCTTGGTTCCAGCAGGAGTTGCGCAAGATCATCAAACAGTCCGTTTCAAACAGCCCCGCAAAGGCATAGCGACTGGCGCCGCTGTACGAACACATGCGGGAGAATTTCTTGGCCGCCAGCCTAGCTTTCCGGACACGGCTTTCCGGACAAGATTCTTGATGGGTGCTTGCTTGGTAGTATTTTAACCGGACCGTCTCACCGTCGAAGCACCGTACCGCCCACTCAGGCAACGAACCACGGAACCCTCCACCTATGACCTATCCCTTGCTCCGAACCTGTCGCCTTGCCCACTCGCTCGCTTGCACGCTGCTCCTCTGTTGTTCGTCGTACTTACTCGCCCAAGATACGCCGGATGCCGAACCGCCTACCTTGGTGCCTGCCTCCTCGCTGATTCATCCGAGCGAAAAAATCGCGCCCGGGTTCGAGGCGACCCAGATGAAGACAACCGACGCGATGTGCACTATAACAAGGCCGGCAACGAATTACTGGCGAACCAAGTGGCGACGACCATTGCGGAGAGTCTACCGGCTGTTGCGGGTTCGTAGCCAGCGCTGGTGGCACCCTGAACCTTATGAATGTCGGCCAGTAGCACGCGCTTCCAGCGGGTGTTCGTAACGCCTGACCTCCGTGTCAGGCGAAGAGCTTGGTGAGACGTGCGTATTGAGATCGTCACAGAGGATCAATCGCACATTTTTTGGCGTGGTGGGTTTCTCCGGGCCGTGGTGTTCGCGGCAAGCAGCCAGGTGAGCGAGCAAGAGACGAGCAACGAACGGAAGGCACGGCAAGGGTTCATGCCTTATTGTTTGGATGATCATTTGACCTCCAGCAACCTATAAACAAGGACTCGCCACGCATGGCATTCCAACTCATTCCCGACAACCGCTCCGAACTCCCGCGAGAACCTGAGGACATCCTGTTTCGATTCCTCGAATATATCGAAGCCCTCGAACTCACCCCCTACGCGGCCCAAGAAGAAGCGATGATGGAACTCATCATCGAGGATGCCAACGTCATCCTGAACACGCCCACGGGGTCCGGCAAATCGCTGGTGGCCGCCGCCATGCACTTCAAGTCGGTCTGCCTCGGACGGCGTTCGTACTACACCTGTCCGATCAAAGCCTTGGTGAACGAAAAATTCTTGTCGCTCTGCCGCGAGTTCGGCGCGCAACACGTCGGCATGATCACCGGTGACGCGAGCGTGAACACCACCGCACCGATCATTTGCTGCACCGCCGAAATCCTCGCCAACCTCGCCCTCCGGCACGGCGATCAAGCGCCGGTCCAAGACGTGATCATGGACGAGTTCCACTTTTACTCCGACCGCGAACGCGGCGTGGCCTGGCAAGTACCACTCCTCACCCTGCCCCACTGCCGCTTCTTGCTCATGTCCGCCACCCTCGGCGACACCCCCTTCTTCGAACGCGAACTCCACGCCCGCACCGGCGCGCGCACCGTCACGGTGAAATCTTCGGACCGACCGGTCCCGCTCGAGTTCGCCTACGAGAAAGAATCCCTCAACGATGTCGTCGAACAACACGCCGGTTCGCCCACCTATATTGTGCACTTCAGCCAGCGCGCCGCCACCGAAACCGCCGCCGCCTTTCTATGCATCAACTTTCTCTCCAAAGATCAGAAAGCCCAGATTGCTGAAGAGCTCATCGGTGTCCCGTTCAAAAGCCCGTTCGGCAAACAGATGAAAAAGCTCATGCGCCACGGCGTCGGACTGCACCACGCTGGACTCCTGCCGAAGTACCGGGTGCTGGTCGAAAAGCTGGTGCAAAAAGGATTGTTGCACGTGATCTGCGGCACCGACACGCTTGGCGTCGGCATCAACGTTCCCATCTCCACCGTCATCTTCACCCAGCTCAGCAAGTACGACGGGGTCAAACAAGGCCTGCTCACGGTCCGTGATTTCCAACAGATCGCCGGACGCGCCGGACGCCGCGGCTACGACGACATCGGACACGTAGTCTCCATCCCGCCGCCGCACGTTCTCGAAAATCTCAAAGCCGACCGCAAAGCCGCAGCCAATCCGGGGAAGAAAAAGAAGGGAGCAAAAAAGAAAGCGCCCGAAGGCTTCGTCAACTGGAACGAAGCCACCTTTCAGAAACTGATCGAGTCACCCCCGGAACCGCTGCGTTCGAGCTTTACCGTCAGTCACGGCATGTTGCTCAACGTGCTCAGCCGCGAAGAGGACGACGGCGTGCAGGCGATGATCGACCTAATTGCCAACTGCCACGAATCAACCAAAACGAAGTTCCGCCTGCGCCGCCGCGCCTTCCAGTTGTTCCGCAACTTGCTCGACAAAGAAATCGTCACCATGCTGCCGCCCTGGGAAGACGAACGCCACCCGCGCATCCGCGTGAACGTTTTTCTGCAAGAGGACTTCAGCCTCAACCAAACGCTGTCGATGTTTCTCATCCATGCACTCGAGCTGCTCGACCCCGAACACCCCGACTACGCCCTCGACCTGCTCAGCCTGGTCGAGGCCATTCTTGAAGACCCGCAACGCATCCTCCGTCAGCAGCTGCGCAAAATCCGCGGCGAGGCCATCCAGAAGATGAAGGCCGAAGGCATCGACTACGACGAACGCATGGAACGACTGGAGGACATCGAATATCCAAAGCCGAACCGTGAGTTCACCTACCAAACCTTCAACGAGTTCGCCGACCGCCACCCTTGGGTCGGCCAGGAAAATATCCGCCCCAAATCCATCGCCCGCGAGATGATCGAGGGCTTCTACTCGTTTGCCGACTATATCCGTCACTACAATCTCGAACCCGCGGAAGGCCTGCTTCTGCGTCACCTTACCCAAGTCTATAAGGTCATGCAGCAAACCGTTCCTGACGACGCCAAGAACGAGGCCTTCGTGGAGATGGAAATTTATTTCGAGAGCATGATCCGCGAAACAGATTCCAGCCTGCTCGACGAATGGGCCAAACTCAACGACCCGGACTATGACCCCGAAGCCGCCCAGTCCGAACGAGAAGAAGCGCTGGCCGAAGCCGCCCCGCCGTTCGACGTCACCCGCGACAAGAAAGCCTTTGGCATCCGGGTCCGTAACGAGACCGTCCGCCTGCTCCGCTACTTCAGCACCAAGCACTATGCCGATGCCGTCGAACATCTCGACGACAACGGTTCGGAGTCTGGCGCCCCCGACGGGACCGAGCATGCCACGCCAGATGGCAACTGGAACGAACGCGCGCTCAAGGCACTCGCCGCCCCCTACTTCGAAACCTACGACCGGATTAGCCTCGGACCCGACGCCCGCAATCAAGCCGCGTTCCGGATCGAGGAGACGCCCAGCACCTGGCGGGTCGAACTCAGCATCTATACCCAGATCGACGCGGGCGAAGAAGGGATGAGCGGCGAAGAAGCGACCGAATGGGTGCTTGAGGCCGCGTTTGATCTAGACGAATGCCGCGCCGCCGAACGCGCGGTGCCCGCTCTGGTCGCCATCCGGCCCATTGGCTGAAGCCACACGAGACTCAGAAGCCAAACTTCAGCATAGCCTCTCGCGGCACTGACCGTGTTATCGGAAAGAATGGCGATGTTTTGAGTTCGGGAACGAGAGAAAATCTAAACTTTAACGAAAAAAGTGGAACTTTCGAGTTGCCAACAAGATTCTGGGCACTACTTTGCGCAAAAATACACTATTTTGACAAACAGTTTGGAGAACACCATGGCAAAAGCAGCTAAAAATTCGCTCGATGGAGCGCAAGCACTGATCAAATGTCTCGAAGACGAGGGCATCGAATACATCTTCGGTTATTCCGGCGGCGCCGCCCTGCCAATTTTCGACGCGCTAGAGACAGTGAATACCAAAATCAAGTTTATCCTCACCCGCCACGAACAAGGCGCGACGCACATGGCCGACGGCTATGCACGCGCCACCGGTAAACCGGCCTGCGTGCTCGTTACCAGTGGTCCCGGCGCCGGCAATACCATCACCGGGATCATGACCGCCCAGATGGATTCCGTGCCGATGATCATCGTCACCGGCCAGCAGGTCACGTGGATGCTCGGCAAAGACGCTTTCCAAGAAGCGGACGTGTTCGGCATCACCATGCCGCTCGTCAAACACAGCTATCTCGTCAAAGACACCAACGACCTGCCGCGTGTCGCCAAAGAGGCCGTCTATATCGCCACCAGCGGTCGCCCCGGCCCCGTTCTGATCGACGTGCCGAAAAACATCAGCCAAGGTCCCTTCACTGGGAAGCTCAAACAAGAGATGGACCTGCCGGGTTACCACCCGAAGAAGTCGCTCGAGTTCAACATGGATCACGTGCTGGAAATCGCCGAAGCGCTGAGCAAAAGCAGCAAGCCAGTGATCCTCGCTGGCCACGGCATCATGCTAGCCGACGCGGGTCCAGAACTCAAAACGCTCGCAAAAACGCTCAACTGCCCCGTCACCAACACGCTTCTTGGTAAGGGCATCTTCCCCGAGACCCACGAACTCTCCCTCGGCATGCTCGGCATGCACGGCACCGCCTACGCCAACAAAGCCATTTGCGAAGCCGACCTGATTTTCAACATTGGTTCGCGCTTTGACGACCGTATCATCGGCCAACCCGAGAAGTTTGGACGCCAAGCGAAAATTATCCACATCGACATCGACGAGTCCGAGATCGGAAAAATGGTCGAACCCGACCATTACTGTGTCGGCGACGCCAAAGTGATCCTCAAGGAACTCAACAAACACATTTCCAAACTCGATACCGCCGACTGGCTCGAACACCTCGAAGGCTACAAGAAGAAATTCCCGCTCGGCTGGAAGAAACAGGGCGGGCTGAAAATGCAGCACGTCATCGACGCGCTTTTCCGCGTGACCAAAGGCAACGCCATCGTCTCCACCGACGTCGGCCAGCACCAGATGTGGGCGGCACAGTTCTACAAAACCGACGAACCCTATAAATGGCTCAGTTCCGGCGGTGCCGGCACCATGGGCTTCGGTTTCCCCGGCGCCATCGGCGCGCAGTTCGGTTGCCCGAAAGAATGCGTTGTCTGCATCGTCGGTGACGGTGGATTCCAGATGACCCTGTGCGAACTCGCGACGGCCGTGATTCACAAGTTGCCGATCAAGATCATCGTGCTCAACAACCACTACCTCGGCATGGTCCGCCAATGGCAGGAACTGTTCTTCGAAGACCGCACCAGCGGCGTCGACCTCATCGGCAATCCCGACTTCGCCAAACTCGCCCAGGCCTACGGCGCTGAAGGCCTAAACTGCAAACGCCCGGCCGATGTCGACAAGACACTCGAGAAGGCCATGGCGATCAACGACCGCCCGGTGCTGATCAACTTTGAAGTGGTCAAAACCGACAACGTCTTCCCGATGATCCCCGCCGGCGCCGCCCTCGAGGACATGCTCACCGAGGCCCCTAAATATAAGCTCGCGAAGCCGACCGGCTCCACCTGATCCCGCGAACCAACCGATCACCCGAGAAAGATTTTTCATGAAAACGAAAAAAATCATCACCACGGACACCCCCGTCGCGCTGTCGGACAACAGCAGCATTCACACGCTTAGCGTGTACGTCGCCAACAAACCCGGGGTGCTTGCCCGGATTGCCCAAGTCTTCGCCCGCCGCGGATTCAACATCGAATCCCTCGTGGTGAGCCCAGCCATCGACGGTCGGTTCTCCCGCATGTCAATCGGCGCTTCCGGCGACCCGGAAATGCTCGATCAGATTATCAAGCAGGTGAACAAGCTGATCGATGTGCTCCATTGCAGCGACCACACGTTCGACAACCGCGTGGTCAAAGAACTCGCGCTGGTAAAGTTCAAAGTCGGCCCGAAAGACCGCGCCGAGGCACTGCAAATCGGCGAACACTTCGGCGTCAAGACGGTCGACCTCACCGAAGGGTCGATGATCTTCATGGGTACCGGCGATAGCGGCAAACTCGACTCGATGATCCAGATGCTGTCCAAGTTCGAGATCGTCGAACTGGTACGCACCGGCAAAGTCGTGATGATCCGCGGCGAAGAACCGACGTAGGGAAGTAGCCTGTCGTCAGTAGTTAGTTAGTAGTTAGTAGTCAGGAGGGGGCGGGCCTTGCGGCTGGGTCGGTAATCAGTGATCAGTGATCAGGTTATCTCGGCCTGCGGTCGGAGAGTGACCAGAGATGATTCATTCGTTTGTGTCGGCCAAGCTAGGCCAATGGCCGCCGTCACAGGCCGAAGGCCCACACTGACCACTGATAACTGACCACTGATTACTGATTACTCCTCGAGCCGAAGGCCCTCCCTGCTGGCTCCCAACTACCGACTACTGACTACTAACCTCAAACTACCGGCGGACGCGACGTCCCCGGCGGTTGTTTCGGTGGCGGCTGTTTTGGTGCGGGCGTGACCAGAAGCGGATAGCGAATCTTCAGGTCGTCGTCCAAATACACTTCCACCCAGTAAGTTCCGAACTCTTCCAAAGCCACGTTGCCGAACACCTGCACGATGGTCGCCGCAGACTGCGGATTCTGCAATTTCACCGCCATCTTTTTGCCGGTCACCAGCAAGGTAGACTGGTCTGGTTTGAACAACTTCGCCTCCTGGGTGAACTCCCCTTCGCCGCTGCACCACCGCGTGACTAAGCAGAGCCGACCGAGCCGTGCCGGTACTTTCTGCAAGGGTAGGACATCGAAGAGACCGATGAGCATTAGCTTGCCGTTGTGTTCGAAGCGGACATCCTCGCAAATGAGGGAAGATTGGAGATCAGGGTGCATAGACATCGAACCATGCCCAAACCGCTTTCAACTTGCAAGAAACATGGGCTTTATCAGAGCACGGAGCCGTAATCCGCTTGAATCAGCAGCGTTTCATCGATAGGTCTTAGGCGACGGAAAAGACGGATGAAAAACCTGAACCCGAAAAGCCCCCGATGGAACCAACGACCGACAAGAGAGATCTAGCTGAGCATTCAGACCGGACAGCTGATTCGCTTACACCATCACAAACGCTTTATCCTTCCCCAAACGCGCACCCCGCGCACTCCGCGCACCCCGCGCACTCCGCGCACTCCGCGCACCCCGCGCACCCCGCGCCCCCCGCGCACCCCGCGCCCCCCGCGCACCCCGCGCCCCCCGCAACATTTTGGCGAACATCTGATGATCGGTAGCTACGACAAACTAAACAGCGAAGAGATCGTCCGGCATGTACTCACCGATCTACCCGAAACGTTGGACATGCTCACCCTCGGTGGACCCGACGTATACGTTTGTGACGGCAACCACGACTTCACCGAGGCTATCGAGTTGCAGGAAGTGGCAGTCAATTTCATCAAGTGCGGCACCCGCTACCCCAAAGACCATGGGCTCGAAGTCAGGACTACCGCAACCGCATCGGTGGAGGCATCACGCATCATTGAACGCTTTTTTCGTCAAACGAACCCAACCACGAAGGTAAATTTCATATGAGAATCACACGACGCAACTTCGGCAAAACCACCCTCGCAGCCGGTGCGACCGGCGCACTCGCCAGCACCTTTTCCCTCCTCCCCTCCTCCGTCCTCGGTGCAAACGAAAAGGTGAACGTCGCCTTCATTGGTTGCGGCGGCATGGGCAACGGCGACGCCAAAGCGGTCGCCCGCACCGGACTCGTCAACGTGGTTGCATTGTGCGACATCGCCATGGGCACCCCACACACGGCGAACCTTGAACGCGAATATCCGGACGTTCCGCGGTTCAAAGATTTCCGCCAGATGTTCGACAAGATGGCGGACGAGATCGACGCCTGCACCGTCGCCGTTCCCGACCACGCCCACTTCCCCATCGCGATGCGGGCTATGTCGCACGGCATCGGTGTCTACGTTGAAAAGCCGCTCGCGCATACCTTCGAGGAGTGCGAGATGATGATGGCGGCCGAAACCAAATACAAGGTGGTCGCGCAGATGGGCAATCAAGGCCACTCCGGCGCGAACTTCTTCCAGTTCAAAGCGTGGCAGGAAGCTGGCATCATCAAGGACATCCACGCCGTCACCGCCTACATGAACAAAGGCCGCCGCTGGCATCCGTGGACCATCAACAACGGCTTTCCGACCGGCGAAGAAATGCCGGAAGGACTCGATTGGGACACTTGGCTCGGCACCGCGCAAGAAACCCCGTTCAGCGGCAAGCTGCACCCTGGCAACTGGCGTGGCTGGTACCGGTTCGGCAACGGCGCGTTCGGCGACTGGGGTCCGCACACCCTCGACACCGTGCACCGCTTCCTCAAACTCGGCTACCCCAGCAAAATCACCGCCGAATTCCGCGATGGCCCCAACGAATGGATCTTCCCGATGGCCACCACGATCCGCTTCGACCACGACGCGCGCGGCGACATGCCCGCCTGCGCGGTCACCTGGTACGACGGTACGAAGAACAAGCCGCCGCGTCCGCCCGAGCTCGAGGAGGACCGCAAGATTGAAGCCTGCGGCAAGATTCTCCACGGCAAGGAGCTCACCTTCAAAGGCACCACGCACGGTTCGGCGTTGCGCATCATTCCCGAAGAGAAAATGAGGGAGATGGCGCCCGACCTGCCGCGCGACTTCGGCAAGAACTCCGGCCACCACGAGAACTTCGTTCTGGCCGTGAAAGGCGAGGAGCAAGCGCGTTCGACCTTCCAAGTCGCCGCCCCGCTCAGCCAGGTGTTCTGCCTCGGTGTCATCGCCCAGCGACTCGGCGGCGAGCTGCATTTCGACCCCGAGACCAAGCAGGTCACCAACAACAAAGTGGCCAACCAACTGCTCAAAGGTCCGCCGCCGCGCAAGGGCTGGGAAGAGTACTACAAGCTGGTGTAAAGCAGTCGGACAGAAGGGCGAGGAAGTTGATCTGACCGTCCCTCTGGGACTCTCATTCTTGCTGGCTTATCCGGGGGTTGCGCTGCACTCCACCCCCGGCTACTGTCTTTCGTCCCTCCGGGACTACTTGGATGACCACAAGATGTCCTATGGAGGCGCAATGATGTACGGGCTCGCATTTTAGTTTTTCATTTTGGCTATCGCCACGCCCGGACTGTCCAAGGTAATGGTTTCAGGAACTTGGAGGGCATGGTTTACTTGCCGGATTTTGCCATCAATTTTCTTGGGGCTATCCATCGGAACCTTTTTTGGTGCGATTCTCTAATCCCCCTACTTTTCCAACTCATGTGCCGCATCAATCGAATGATTCAGCTCGCGCCACAACCGGAACAACTTGGCCGGCATGCGTTCGAAGAACTGATTGCGCCGAACCAAGTCCATGCCGGTGAAATGGATCATGCTGACGAAATAAATCGATAGATGACGCTGCAAGACCGAAGACTCGAGCAGCTGCTCGTTCACCCAATCAAAGCCGCGACCGGCGGCATCCAAATCATCGGCGGTAATCGCGGCCTGAACCCATGCGGTGATCGGCGCCACTTGCGCGTACGGCGCGGCCTCCGCCGAGACCGAACCCGCCAGTTCGGGGATGGCCTGTTCGAGGTTCGCGATCCAGTCGATGTCGGGTTCAGACATCAGAAAAACTCCTCGTGGCGCCAGCCGCGTCGGTTG
>ENA-ORXR01003116-ORXR01003116.1-marine-metagenome-genome-assembly--contig:-NODE-3116-length-15045-cov-15.790019_pt1 | contig 15045 bp, 8 predicted proteins | sample MGYA00237866_ERZ511479 | MGnify/ENA metagenome assembly ERZ511479 | reverse complement strand
CCGTGGCCGGCGGCAAGGTGGCGGGCTGCACCGGCGGCGCGGCGGCGGCGGGGGGCGCCGCCCCAGCACGTCCCCCTGGTATGGTTGGTCGCGTGTCAGTCATTGATTGGCACTAAATTGGATCAACAAATCTGCATCCGCCAAATAGTACTGAAACATATACCCAAAATCAGTGGTAAATGTGTTTCGCAGATTATGCCTGAAACCGGACAAACCGGTTAGCTATCCGTTTGCTTGGGTGTCCCCTTGGATCCACCGTATGACTCTCTTTGTAGCCCCCGTTGGCGACTTCTTGGCGACACAGCTCGCGCCTGTGTCGCCTCGAAGTTACCAAGAAGTAACCCGAAAAAGCGAGTGGGCAGAACCGCCGACGATCTGGCTGTCGACCGACGAGGACGAGGCCTTTGAACCGGTCGGCCTCGCGCCAGTCAGCACGGTGGAAGATTATTGTGCGTTCCTCTTCCTTAGCGGACAGACCAACATCACCGAAGCTGCGTACAACATCTTCCGTATGCTCTTCAACGCTGAGCGCGCGAATGGGGCAGGGCGGCTGCGGTGCATTACGACCATCCGGCGCCAGGTCGCCCCTGCCATGCGGGAGGCCTGGGGTCTCCCCCTGCAGATGGGCAGCATCCCGGCGACGGACGCGACGGGGGATCCTAAGAGTGTCTACTTCATCCTCCCGAGCACGCATGTCAAGCGTGATGTCTCCTTCCGCGGCACGTATGACCTGTTCTTTGCCGCCCTGGGGCCCGACGCTGATGGCACACTGGAGCCCGAGTACTACCACTCGATGATGCACTTGAAGCGGAAGATGGTCACCTGCCCACTCCAGCTGCCGCACTTTAACTTCGACGGCAACACGTGGACGGTCGGCGGCCTCGTCAACATTTTATTGACGGGGGGCACGTACCTGGAAGGGCTGGTCATCGGCAAACCCGAGTACGCGTCGGCAGAGGCTGACCTGCATGCCGACTCCAACATTCGCGCGGGTGACTTCTTCGTGCCGTGCTACGCCGACGGCCTCCTCGTAGGGCGCATTGTGTCCCCGCACTGGTTGACCAATTTTGCCACCCGGATCTCGTGGTGTCCCGTAGCGGATCGTAGTAGCGTTGTGGAGGCCCTGGAGCCAGCGCCGTATGACGGCCCTCGGGTCGAGCCGACGAACGGGGCGGCCGAAACGCTGCCGATGGGCGGCATCACGAGGATGGATGCCAAAGGCAACAAGTGGTTGCGGCTGGCCATCTGCCCCTTTACGGACGACTGCATCGTGAGGCAGGGCAATAGCACCTCCACGGGTACGGTCGCCTTTGCGTACCCTGGATGGCGTTATCGGGACAAAGCTAGCCGACACGCGGTACGCTACGTTGGCGTGCCGCCTGCGGGCTCGTGCTCTGACGACAATTTGCGGCTCATCCCGGACGAATTCCGGGAGGGCACTACAGTGGGCTGGATTGCTGAAGGCCCGGACGGCGCCAAGGTAAGCATCTTTGTTGACGTGAGCTTCTTTGTAGGAGATTACGTGCAAGTGGCCAAGTCCAGCCACATGCGGGGTGTCTGTGCCGACGCACCGTGCCCGCTTTGTGCTTACCGCAAGCAGAAGGAGGCCGGCAGCCAGTACGCTGGCGTGGGTGATTGTACCGATGCCTCTCTGGCGCGCACGACAGCTCGGACGCTGTCTGTTCTTTTGGCCTTGAGCGCATTAGACAAGGAAGATTGACGTTGTGCGGGGGGGGGGCCTGCTGTAGGAGAAGATTGCCTCTTTTGTGATTGTGCCGTTCGCCATTGCGCCGTGGTGCCGTGGGGCGTGGGCGACGCTTTCTGCTAGGCACTATTTTCGCATGTAACGAGACGCAGCGGGACGGCGGTGCTTGTAGACGCCCAGTCGACGGGCGCCGGTGAAAGGCGCCGCGGCGGCTGTGCAAAAAGAGCCTCATTTGATCCCCAACGGGACGCACTAGTGCATTGGGAATGGAGCTTGGAACTGGGTGGGCAGAGACCCTGTGATGACAGTCGGCGTCGTTGGTCAAGGCCGGTATGAGCAGATAAAACGGACCATATCAAGCAAATCTGCTCATGCATATGTACTCTCAAAGCAGCAAGGCCGTCACATCCCCCCCATCACCCTGTACGACGCTAATTGGCACGACCACAGACACCTTGCCCGATACCAAGTCACTGAGGTCCTCCAACTGCCACTTCGACGACCGGCTCTCTTTCCACGTCAGTGCCCCCGACGAGACGAGCAGGTCGTCAGGCAGCTCCGTGACGGCCAAGGAGCTCTTTAAGAGCGGGTTGACAAAGCACTTTCGCCTTGGGTCGTACTCCTCGGACTGCCGGCTGGCGACCGTCGCCGTCTCGACGCCCCTGGATACCACGTAAACAATCTTGCCCTCCTCTGTTGTGCAATGCTCCATCAGGATGCGAGTCGTTTTGGACCCGTCTTGGCGCTTGAAGACGCGGCTCTGCACAGCTTCCACCATGGAGGGGTTCATTCCCATCGCGTGGTACACGCTCGCTCGGTCAGGGAGCTTGACCGTGCGCACGCTCAGGGCCTGCTTGCGGTAATGGGAGCACGCCACCTTCGTCATTGCGACGAATTGCACCACCGCGCGCAGGACGGCCTCGACCTCCACCATCATTGTGGTCTTGGGTTTGTGCCCACAGATCTTCGCACAGGGGGGCAGGCACGAGCCTTCTCCAGCAATCGGCTCCTTAAGGATCCTTGAAGCGCCTTGCCAAGCAAACACTCTTCCTGCTTCACGGCCGCTTGTAGCGCGTTCAAGCCGGTGACCGACGCACGCGCCACCGTGAGCTCCTCCTCCAGCGCGGAGATCTTTGCTTGCATCTGGGGAAGAGCCGTTCGCCACGAGGCCAGTTGGACCATGTCCCGCTGCATGCGGTCCATGTCACCGACGGTGATGCCGCGGCGCACCCGCTTTCTTGGGACGACTGCGTCGGAAGCTTCTTCCACGTCGTCTACCGCAGCCATCACGGGAAGTGCAGCTTCCATCGCAGTCCCCTCACACGACCGCAGAGGTACAGAACAAGTTCCGCGCAAAGGCGCAGGTGAGAGGAGGTTGTGCGTCAACGGGCATGAAATGGCCGGTGGGGGGGTACGATGACGGGGGGTACGTCACCAGTAGGGATACAGTGGCCTGGAGAAAGCCGACGCCCAGTGAAGGAAGAAATGAACGTGCGGCGCAGCGGGTAACGAAGGGGATCGGTAACGGTCATGGAAGTAAAGTGGGGCTGCAAGCAAGCGGGTGGTCTGCCCCTTGAACGAGAGCTGGGACGCCGGTGGTTGGGCGACCGGGTGCTGCGCGTACCACCCTGCGACAATGCCTGGCAACTAGCCCAACGCGGGCGGAAGTGCGGACCTCCCGTCCACCGTGTGGCCGGCCGTGGCGGCTCCGTCTGCCCCGGTTGCAGCGTCACAAATGGGAACAGCGTCCGCAGCACTAGCGACAGAGCGGGGACGAGACGCGGGGGACAGGGCGGCGGTCTGGGGCGGGCCGGCAGCGACGACACGGCGCAGAGGGGTGGTCGGACGGCCATTGTCCCTCGGGTTCGCAATGAAGAACACCCATTTGCCCCCACGGAGGCACCGCAACCCCGCACCCCCCCATCCTCGTGCACCGCCACAATGGTCAGGCGCAGTCGACGTGGGCTGCCTGCCACGGAAAGCATCACGCACGCTCCGATAGTCGGGCGGCCGGCGCTGCGACGGAATGGACAAAACGACAACGCGCCGCGTCCAGAAGCGGAGAGCTCTCCAGGTGCAACTTGTGGGCGGACCCAACCGTGAGTGCAGGTACGGAGTCCTCGCACGCGTGTCCTCCAGGGTAGGTGCCAAAGGCGCAGCTTGGGTCAATCACACGGTGCATTCGACACATGAACCAATCACTGAGGTCCCTTGGCGCTCTGTGAATTGGATCAGCGCAGAGTGGTTCGAATCGAGAGGAGCAGCCCCCGACGTGCTCTGGGCGAGCTGGTGGCAGTCCACAGCCAGGAGCCCTTCCACGCCGTGGACTGGCGAGCGACGAGGCGTCACTGCTCCCACAGTCGCTGACGTCCCCCTGTCCCCCCCCCCCCCCCTGCCCCCCCTGCCCCTCGGTGCCCGCAGCGGCCTCCCACTTGGGTGCGGGCAGCACCCGGACGCCGTTCGCAGAGCGGTCGGCCGCCTCAGCTGTGACAGCAGCATCCCGGTCGCCGACGCGCCGACCGGCCGCGCGCCCTTGACCACCCGCTACCCGCCGCCGGTGCCAGAACCGGCGTCACAACCACCACTCCGTCTTGGAGGGCTCTAATAGACGGCGTCGGGCAGCCGTCCACGCGTTTTGCGGCCGTCTCCTACGGGCGGGCTCGCAGGCTGGGCCATGGCTTGTGACCAGCCGGCCGCGTCGTCTTCGGTGGGAACGGGTGCAGCACCATCTGCGCGGCCGCGTCGTCCGGTGGCGGTGGATCACACGTCCAAGTACGTCAACAACGGCCTCAAGTCGCTCGGCATAAACACTAATGGCGCGTCCAGTGTCTTCCACGAGTGGGCGCTCGCCTTCCCGGAACGCATGTTTGATGGCTACCGCAGTGTCATGCCGTCGCCCGACCACCTCTTTTTTATGGGGCTCACGCGGTGCGTGGTGTGGGCTTTTTACGCCATGCTGCCGGCCGGCATGCGCTTGACCGCCGAGGTGTCCCCAGGGACGCATTGTCGCGGGAGCGCGTGAACCGAACACGCGTTTACAATGTCGACAAGAGCAAACCATACACCGGCAACAAGATCTCGGAGTGGGCGGCGGTGTTGGCGGCGGCACCGCTGGCGTTTGCCCGCGTGCTACCAACTGCCACCATGTCAGCTGCGATGGGTGACGTCATGGGCGTCCTCAAGAGAACGCAGACCCTGATCGGGGCCATCTACGCCTACCCGCGGGTCGACCTGGACGGCGCTGACGCGTGCCGTGCACGCACTACGCACGCCGCTCTGCTGTTGCTCGCCGACGACTTCATATCAGCCGTCGCGGCAGCGTGCCTGCGTCCGGATTGCGTGGAGCTGGCAAAGCCGATTGACGTCCCCAACCTCCACCGGATGCGCGAGGTGGTTGCCTTCTCTGTCCCCGCTTTGGCGCACGTGCGTCACACGGTGGAGTTGGCCTTTGAGAGCTCCCACCAGCCGCTCAAGCGGGCAATGGTGCGGGGCAACGGGCACGATGATGCCAAGCGGGCGATGATGCGGGTGGTGGAGGGGGAGCTGGCGTCCCGTCTACGCATGGAACCAGCACGCTTTGGCATCCCCGACGACTGGACGGCGCATGCTGGCGTCAATGAGGCGCTGAAAAATGCAATGCCGCTGTGGAGCGAGAGCTCTGCTCCCTGGCGTTTGACCGGAGCCACCGTGCTCCTTGCCAACGTGCCGCAGCAGGCCAAGGACGTCGCTGCTTCATCCACTCGTGTGGGAGCGACTCTACGCTGGCGGGAGCGAGCGAATCGAGGCAACGACGATTGGGTGAGTGTGGGTGACTCGGTGGCTGTGCTGGTCACGTCCGAGGCCCACTCCCGGAGGCAGTTTTTCGACTGCTCGCGAACGCTTGGGGCGTCCGGCACCACTGTGGCCTACTTTCGCGTGGTGGGGATCGCCTCCAGCGACGGTGGTCACCCCTTTTCCAGTGTCAACCCGTACGGCCCTGCCGATGACGAGGGCTGCCGCGTCGTGCGGCATCGGCACTTCCAGTACATGCCGCTGGTGGCCTCGGCGCGCCGCGCTTGGGTTGTGCACGGCTGCGACGAGTGCAAGCCGAATGAGAATCACCGCATGGCCCACTCGGCTGCTAACCGGTGGGTCATCCTGCAGCGCCCTCGAAGCGGATGAGTTTGTGCCGTGGTGTGTGTGCTTTGTTTGAATTGTAGAACCGACGGTTCGCGTGGTCTGTGTTGGTGCAGCACTTGTTCTCAGTGGTGTGCGTAAGCGTATGTTTGTACGGCTACCTTCTATCACCATATGTTCAAACGTGGGATTGTTTCCTTGCCGCCCCTTCTCGGACACGTCCTTCTTGTGCCAAGTCATCATACGGCTTCTTCGTGCTATCACCGGCGCCCTGTCTTTTTGATGCTAGCCGCACATTGCCATGTTGAGCACAGTGAAGTATTCTTTGACGTCAAGAGAGCAGCACGCCTCAATGGCAAGAGGGAACACACGTCATGGCCACATCTGGGCCGCCAAGGCAAGCGGTGTTTCCCGTGCATGGAGGGAGGATGAATATGCTTTCAGGTTCTCGCGGCCTCATGTCGGAAAAGCATAAGGCACCTCAGATACAATCAGCACGTGTGAACCAGGCATATTTGGGCCCTCACAGACATAGTTCTGCGGAACGCAACAGATTCGATCTGCAGGTGTAAAATTTACGGTGCTGTGCGGGCGGACTCCCCACAGCCAGCCCCTCGAGGGGGGGGGCGGAACCAGTCGCCGGGGGGGGGTTCCCCCCTGGCCAGTGTGGGGCGGTTGGACACCGCCCCCGGTCCTGCGAGACGCAGGCCCTGAGGTGGGGGATATGTGGGGGAAACCCCCCCCCCGTCCTCTGATGACGCGATCCCCCCGGTATGGGCCGGGGGAGGGGCCGCGAGCACACACATAATGCCCCCCAGAGGGAGCTGTGTGTGGCGCCCCCTTGGGGCGCATGCCAGGTGGGGCTTAGGGCCGCACCCGAGGCTCACATCCCTCTCCCTCGGGGCCCGAGGGGGGGTCCTGACACGGACGCGGGGACACGCGACCCCTCGATCCGGGCCCCCTAGAGGGGCCAAGAAGCTTGTTGAGGCTTCTCCGACCGGGGCAAATCCCGGGGGCGAGATCAGATCTCGGCCACGGTCGATATCCCACGAGGACTTCGATCGAAGAATTGAAAATCTTGGGGTAAGTCCCTGGAGATCTATTGGGCTATTTCAGTCCAAGCTGACTTAAGTTCAGGGGCCACATCTCTCTTCCAGTGGAAGGGGGTCCCTTGATCCGTGGCAGGGGCCAGCCAGGACCCCGCGTCAGGGACCGTGGCCCGTCGGGCACCGGTCCCCCTATGACCATCTTTTCCTGGGTCGGGTTTTTGCGCGCCAGGCGTCCTCTGAGGGTATATGAGTGTGTGCTTCTGGGTCGGCTTGCTTGCATGAATAAATCAGCGTTGCGTTTGCGTTAGTTCCGGCGTTCTGGTGCGCTTCGCGCCCTGTGATCCAGGCGTTCGTGCTCTTTCTCCTTTGTGTCGCTCCGCATCCTGTGCTGGGGTTTTCTGACGGGGTCTTGCCCCGTCGGATATGCGGGCAGAAACCACGACATTTGTGGCTCGGCAGCGACGTGCGTGCGTTCTCCGGCTCTTGGTTTTGATTATCGGCACGAGCAGGATGTCGCACATTTAGATTATATTTTGGCCAGCCCACTTTATCAACGCACGTGTCGAGAATATGTGGACTGAATTTGTAATGTTGATGCCATTGTGCTTCTGGTGAGGGTGCGAGGTATTTTGGAGAACGGCTGTACATAGATCCCTTGTTTCGAGACAACAACCTTGTTCTTGACTTGGCCATCCCAGAGGTACATGCGACAGATGCGTTGATGACAGGATCGCTCTCAGAGACGGTCGAGAGCGGAAAACAGTCTCAAGAAAACCGAGAATCTCGAGTCTCTACGGATCTGGCGACGAAATAGCCAACGAATCACCTGAAAACTGCCGTCAGGAGCTGTTTGCCGCGGTTTATCAACAATGGCTGGCCTGTTTTACAAAGCAGTCCCGGTCTTTGGTGATCAAGACACATTTGGGGCATCAGCAATACCTATTTCGATTTGCAGGGGGGCGCCTTGAGAAGCAATCGTGTAATGTAGTTATTTTTCGAACAGTTAACGACCGGTAGAGAATTGTCGTGATATCTAGTTTGATGGTGTGTGCATTGTTCTGGGGCTTGTCATCTCGGATTGAACCAGCTAGCAGAGCTGGTTCCGCTGATGGTTGAGCAAGGCTGGAGCGGCAGAGTGGACGGGACCGACCCGCCACCTCTTCGTTGCTTCTTTGAGCGCTGTCACCGTGGCCTTATGAGCTCCCCACGCAAAACTCGGTCGTCCTCCAAGGTTCCAAGTGCCGCCGCCTCTTCGGATGGTGGTCGCTCGGATGAAGCCGCAGGCGTCCGTCCTGTCGTCCCTCTCGTGCGACTCATCGCCACGGCTACGGGGCTACGTGACTCGCGTCAGACGATTCTTGATGGCTTTCGCGCGCGGTTGAGTATGCTGACGTCTAACTTGGAGCAGGGCGAGCTGTCCCCAGAGGCTGCGGCGCAGGCTTCACGCGAGCTCTTGGAAGGCGGAGCGACGCTGTCAACGCTGGTTGACAACGTCACTCAAGCCGAGGAGCATCTAGCTGCACTGGTCTCGTTGCGGAAGCCGAAGGCGAGTTCTTCGTCTCGTCCTCCCAGTCGCTCTTCCAGCCCCTTGGCTGTCGCCGGTGCGCCGAGTGCGGCCTTGCAGCAGCCGTCCGCACCGAGCCGACCTCCGCCTCCCACGTGGTACATGTTCACGTCTCCGGCAGGTCCTGCATCTGACACCTCTAGAACGAGACTCTGCGGCCCCGTGACACAGCTGGTGCCCTCCCACGACCCTACGGACCCGCCTCGCCTGTTTCCTTTGCTGCAGCCTACCCAAGAAGCTTTGTCGTCAGCTGTTGTCAAGAGCAAGGGGCGCCGACTTGTGCTAGAGTCCGTTTCGGTTATGCTCTTGTCTGGAAAGGGTGTGCCTGAGCAACCGGTTTCGGGAGGCTCAGCACATGAACGGACAGTGTCGAGCGAGATGGCCAAGCTTAACAATGCGTACAAGAGCAGGAGTGTGACCGCTAAGGCACGCAAGACGCTCCGCTATCTGCACCTTCCTGTCGTCTTCTGCTCCGACGGCTGCGAGGTGGACATGGCGTACTACATCGAAGTCGAAGGAGTGCGACGTGTGCTGGCGGTGCACGAACTCAAGGCCCCGAGAGTTGCGCCGGCCTCGGCGCTTCAGCAAGTGGCCAAGTACGCGTGTGCAGCGGCCGCGGGCCTGTGTCAAGGAGGGGTGGCTTTCGAGCAGATCGTTGTCCCGATGATGGTGTCTACTGGACTCCTGGAGCTGCACGGGGCAGCGTACATGGCGTCCCCCTCGCTACCTGTCGCGATTACTACCAGCTCAACCCTTGACGTCAACACCAAGCAGGGCGCCGCTGCTGCCCATCTCTACCGGAGGAAGGCGAAGGAGCAGATGGATCGATTAGAAGTCGCTGTGCGCGACGCTGCCAAGTCGCCCAGATTTACTGTGATCGAGAACGCGCTCTTCCCGGCCAACGGTGAGGCCGGGGCTGTGCCGTCTTTCCACCCCTCCTTTTCTTCAACTGCGGTGTGGCCCAAGTGGAGCGCCGTGTCTGATGTGGCACCAGGTGGCGTCGATGCTCAAGTGTTTCACATGCACAGAGCGTTCCAAGCGCTGTATGCATCCACGGCGGCGCGGTTTGTGTGCTTTCCCTTTTGCTACGCTGCCGGCATCAAGTGCGCCCCGACTGGCTCCGACGCGGGCAGGAGCGCCTTGCTCTTTCCCAACCTCCTTTCCTCAGGGTACCAAAGCGCATTGCCGAACGAGATTGCGGTTGCCTGCATGTACGTGAAGGCGGTCAAAGAGGCGGTCGCTGCGGTTCGTGAGGCAGGGGTCGTCCATGGCGACCTCTACATCAGCAACATTATGTGGCGGGTTGCAGCCGGTGGGGATGCCGTCGAGGTGAAGCTGATTGATTGGGACACGGTCTTCTTCTCTTTCGACGGCGTGCCCCGGCATTGGGAAGATGAGTGGAAGACCCGACCGAAGTGGAGGCTGTACAAGCACTGGCTGTCTCAAGGGCGACGCAAGGTTGGCGCTGTTGCTGCATGTGCCCTGGACCAATTTATGGTGGGTACGCTGGAGCATTTCTGCAGCTCGGACAAGCAACGTTGGGGCAGCTGGATGGCGGCGACGGATCAAGCGCTGTCCGCGCGCAGTCTTAATCGAGTTTTCCTTGGTATGCAAGAACTGTTCGCAACACATTGTCATCTTCCGGAGCTCGTCAACACCGACACATCTACAGAGACCCCCTTACGGCATCCGGCACCGAGCCTTGCCGCGCCCACCGTGACGGTGTCCGGTGGAGGCGCCACGCTGTCGGCGGATTCCTCGAGTCCGACGCAGAGGGTTGGGAAGAAGCGTCGCCGAGAGTCTGATGAGGAGGAGGGCTAAAACAGTCAGCGCGTCCCGACTATGATAGCCAGCTTTGTTCGTAAGAACGTCTGTCTATGACGATTGTCAGCTCCGACGGCGGCTCGACACAGCGCGACGTCTCTCACTGTATGAGGGTGGTTTATCAATACATGTACACGCTCAGGGGAATGGGCGGTAGGGGACTTTTGGTACAGCTTCCCAGCGCGTGTGCATTCTTTCCATAAAACAGAGAGCGGCACGGCGTTAGCCTTCCTCCTCCCCCCAACCCGTGCTCCCTCACTCCCCTCGCCACGGCCCCCAAGCTGTCCCATCTCTACCGACCGCTCTGCCGGGCCGGTAGTGAGAGAAAAACAGGCGAGCAAGGAGTGGTCTACGGCCAGGAAGGTCGGCGACTGCTCCCGTGCCTTGCCCTACGGGAACTGTGCTCTATGGGGAGTCATGATGACTCTACAGTGAGTCAAATTTTTACCTTGGCAGGGGCAGGTGGCTGTGACGAGCAGGATGAGGGGGGAAGGGGGAGGGGGGGCGCGGCGGCAACGCAGCCCCGGGTATGGCCACGGAAAATATAACCGCAGGCACCCCCCAGCCGCACGGAAGTGGGGGCGGTGAGACCGGACCACTGCTTTTTTTTTGGAGATGAGGCGCGCGAGGCACAACGACGCGAGCGTCAGCAGACTGGGGGCGCCAGAGGAAGGAAGATATTGCCGGCTGTTGGGAGGGGTGCACCGCCACCGGGCTGCGCAGAGGGACCAAGTGCAGGCCTGGGGCTGGGCACCTGGGGCGGTGCCCGAGAAAGCTGGACGGGCGGTGGCATGCTCCAGAGCGGTTGATCACCCAGCTCATTTGGCTAGACCGAGCTGAAAGGCGATAAAATTGGATGGCATGATCGGGACTTGTGGTCGAAGGCCTTTTTTGGATTTGATCGCTGTCCGACGTTGACACGTGCCAGAGTCCCTGCGTTTAATATCAGCATAGCAGTTCGTTTTACTTCCTCCCAGTCACCCTCCTACTCACGCCTCATCCGTTGTAGAAAACGGCTCTCGGGTAAAAAAGATGTAGTGCCGGTCCCCGCGCGTCATACAACCCACCGAGTCTGCAATGGTCCGGGCGTCAATGTACCTGTGTGTCCCCTCGTAGGAGGAGAAGACGTGCATGTCGCGGCGGTCCTCAGGAATCCCGTATCGCCCGTTCGGGTCTCGCTGCGAGACAATCGACTGCACGTAAGCAAGTGCCACGGGTCCCGTCGGTCCTCGACATAGGAGGAAGTGCTGCACCAGGCCGTACGTCGACAAAGGGTACATCTCAACGGTCCCATCGACGGCGCGGCGCCGCGCCGAGGAGTTGATGCGCACAAGAGAGGTGCGTCGACGGTTCGCGCCATTCTGGGGCTGCGAGTCGCGGGCGTTGATACGCGCCCCGTCGCACAGCTGCAGTCGGTAGAACTTGCGCGGCGTGGGGTCGGCGTCGGCCACGGCCTCGTGATGGTGCCGCAGCGCTTGCAGCTCCGCTCCATGCAGCTCTTGGTGCTTGTCGATGGGGCGGAGCACGCTGATCTCAGCAGCGTCTTCATTAGGAAGCAGCAGCTCCCAGCGGTCGGGGGCCGCGCCGCCGTAGGAGCCCGCCGCCGCCGCCCACTCTTCGGGGCACTCACGGGAGGCGAAGGCCAGGAGCAACTCTGCGCGGTCGCGCTGCTCCATGGCCTCGACGAGCGCCTCATGGGGGCGTGACCGGCTGCGGATCATCGGCGGCAGAGTCCCGATGTAGCGCTCCAACGGGAACTGCCAGTAGCACCATACTGGCCCGCACTGCCTGATGTTGGGCACGACGTTGAGCAATGTGGCAAACATGAAGCGGCAAACCCGCACACGCTCCAGTCGCCCGCGGTAAACGACCTTGTAAAACGCGTCCAAAAACTTTACGATGTCCTGCTCGGCGCTGTCTAGGTCCCCGGGCGTCAGGGGGCTAGGGCGCAGGAGCAGCCGCCCAGCACGACATAGACACATGACCATGTCGTAGAAGTCGTTCGGCACGCGGCCAAACAGTAACACCTCGGCGCCGCAGAGTAGAAAAAAGAGCCAGTCGACGGCCTTAAAGCCCGCGTGGTGCTTGTGGATGTCTCTTAGCTGCCGCGCTTGCTGTGCCGGCACGGTGGGTGCCGCCGACCGATACTCGGCGCCCATCGTCTCAAGAATCTTGGACGGCACCACGTAGTTGTCCACCACGTCCGCCTCCGCCTCTAGAACTCCGGCAACGAGGCGCCATAGAGCCGGAACCACGTTGCACAAGAATACGTGCATTGGGTCGTACGGGGCAGCGCAAGTCGGGCCCAGCGCCCAGAGGTAGTTTAGCGATGGGTGTGCCGCCCTTGTCGCCGGGCTCGGGCACAACAGCGGCGACCAGCCCGACACGCCGGCCAAACGAACAGCACGCCTGACGTGCGCAGCCGGTCGGCCATCCGTCCGCATGACCTCGACCGACGCCGCCTGCTCGTGGATGGTCTGGCTGCTTCGGGTCGCCAACGGGTTCGACGAAACGGAAAAGAGCTCCTCGCCGGTAGTAGGGTCCACCGGTGGGAAGTAGTACTTGGTGCCCAACAGCACCCCGTGGTATGGGCGCAGCCGGTCTGGGCAGTACCCGCCATGCCCGGTCATATGCGTCACCTTGTCGCCGCCGGGCGCGTCGGCGCACACATACATAACCAGTGACTTGAGGTTGTACGTGCCGTCCTTTCCGAACACGCGCACACCGTCCAGGCCAGCCGCCAGGGAGTTGAGCTCAGCCATGGCAAGCGCCATGAACGAATCCATGTCGACGGGCTCGTTGGGCCCCGGCGTGATGAAGATAGGTAGCGTCGACACATTCTTGGACCGCATATCCGCGGGGAGGGTCATCACCGAAGCGGTCACAATCCAGCCCTTGAAGCCCGTCTGCCGCCACGGGTCGAAACCGTCGAGCGCCAGCCGCAGCATGATGTAAATGGTTAGGGGGGCGGCGGTGATGGTCCCGTCTGCCCACCAGCCCCTGTACGTGTCGCTGTCGTAATGGTCCGCGTACTGCTTCCGAGGCTCGGCGGCCGACCGGCGCGCGTCGTGCATGGACTCCATGATAAAACCTGACAGCTTTTCGTCCAGCAGCATCATGCGGATCCACGGGGTGATCGGCCAGTACGGCATTACCCGCGTCGGCACCGTTGACGCCGGCCGGTACCTTGGGCTGCCACAGTGCGGGCACGAGACGGTGTGGGCGTGCCCCCCCGTGAACGCCATGCAACCGGAGGGACAGCACGAAACAGGGATGGAGCCGAGATGAACAGCTTCCTTCACCAGCTTGGACAGTTGATGTGGCGTAGAAGAGTGACGTTGGGTGCCACGCTGCAGCAGGTACTCGCCTACTGCCGCCCGCGTGAGGTTGTGGTTGATTGCGAAGACAAAGCCGACAAAGTCGTCGACCGCCCACGCAAACTGGGCCTTGGAGAAGCGCACGCCGTTGACACCCAGTCCGTCGAGGTTGCGTACGGATTGCAGCGCGTTGCCGTCCTCGACGGGCGCGTCCAAGTCCGCATCGCCGTGTTGGAAGAGGTTGACGCCGCCGCCGGGCGTGGCGTCGTCGTCGGGCATCCCCCCGCCGCAGCGAGCGTCGGCCATGTCAGCAGGACTCGCTGTCTCAACGGGTGGCCCATTGACAGGAACTTGGGCGGGGCCAGCGGCAGGAGGAGCGCCACCGACAGCGCGCTGCCGAGTTCGGGCAGCGATAGGCAAGTCGGGCGCCGCCGCGTGAGCCGCTGGCGATGAGGAAGAGCCGCCTCCCGCCGATACCGGACCAGGATAGGCCGCCCGGTGGGCATAGTGAGAAGTGCGGCTGACGAGACGAGGCCGCCACCCGTTCTTACCTTGGCAAAACCCACAGTGGCAGAGCAACCGGTCCATGGGAGGGGGCGTAAGAGGCGCTAGGTGGGCACGGGCACGGAAGTGGGGGTATGCCTGCAAACGCGACACTCGGGGTTTGGGGGGGGAGCGAAGAGAACTGCCGTGCGGGGGGTGGAGAAGAGAGACGGTGATGGGGGATACTGGGTCAAGAAAACCGGGTGTGCCTAGAGAGAGTGCAAGACAGGGCGTGCCCAGGGAGAGCTGCCATTGCGGCGTGACAGGAGCCAGGCACAAGCAGCTCTCTGCTTCCACTCAGGGGTGCGGCGTGTCACGGTACCTCTGTGGCAGGGGGAGGGAGAACGGGGATGGGGGGCGGTGCGTGTCGGCACCATGGTGCCAGACCGACAGCCATCGTCAGTCCGTGCCACCGTGGCGCAGGCGTTGGTACAGAGGCGGGGCCTCTGATTCGACAGCTGACGCTGCGGAATGATCTTGGTGCCACGTTGGCCTCCTGTCTCCTCGGGTCTGAATTGGACAATGGAGCCCAGGAAGTCCGGGTCTGATGAGACTTGGTAGGGTCAAATAATTCGATCAAATGTCAGCCTCAGGATCCGAAAGCGTCCGTGCGCGCGCTTTTGCCCAGCAACGAATGATGTCTTTCAGTGCGCCCCCCGCCCAGGGGGGCTGCGTGTGGGGGTGCCAGGCGAGTGGCGTGGCGCGTTTGGGCGCGCTCGGCCAGCGCAGTCGGAGCGGCGCGTGCACCACCGTCGCGGGGGAGCGCGGCCCGCTGCGCACCGAGGCACCCGCGGCGCTGCCGAGTGCACCGGGTCGGGCGCTGGCGCATGGCGACCGGCGTGGGTGGCCGCCCCCCCCCCCCCCCCCCCCCCCCCCCCCCCCCCCCCCCCCCCCCCCCCCCCCCTCCCCCCCCCCCCCCCCCCCCCC
>ENA-ORXR01003115-ORXR01003115.1-marine-metagenome-genome-assembly--contig:-NODE-3115-length-15047-cov-11.050969_pt1 | contig 15047 bp, 9 predicted proteins | sample MGYA00237866_ERZ511479 | MGnify/ENA metagenome assembly ERZ511479 | reverse complement strand
AAATACATTTTTCATTAATTTTTAAATTATTTATAATCAATTATTTATGATTTTTTTTCAGTGCAAAAGCCGTATAGTCATCGGGATTCTCCATTCCGCTATCGCTACATTTCGTTCAGACAACACCTCCTATCCCTTGCGCGGGGAAATCTTGTACTGACTCGCCTGACGTTAGTTGTGATTAAAAATAGCTACTTTTGTAAGCCCGAATTTATTTTCTTTTTTCTTTTTTTGTTACCCTGATTTCGGAGATTTTTGTCCTTAAAAAAAATATTTGTATTATTTATTTATGTTAAATGCAAAAATACACTTATTTATATTTTGCATTACTTTGATAATTAGTTCATTATTTATAATAAAAAAAATTTAAGCATTAAAAATAAGAATAATTTAACTTATTTTTAAAATAATTATATTTTTTATTTTATAGTTAAAATAAATGATAGTTGCAGCAGTTTCCGGTTTGGAAATTTAACGACAGATTTGTATAAAAATCAAATGACATGAAAATCACAACTTATTGAAAATCAGCAATAGTGATTATTGCGTTGCAGTAATATTCATCAAGTTACCAAGACTTCAAAGCCATAAAATTGCCAAACCGGAAACTGCTGTAACTCTTTTGTCCAACTTTACATGGGTAGCCATGGTTTTCTTTTCTTTGGCGATGTTTTTTGGGAATTTTAAAACGACATGTTCACCATCTTTGGGCAATTTTTTTATGATTTCCCGACTCGGTAAATGAGCCAAGTCTTTGCAAAATAATTTCATTTTTATTTGTGTCTTTGCTGCCAGTTCAATTTAGAAACCAAATAAGCCTCTAAACAACCGATACAACAAACCAAGCATTATGCACAATGCCAAAAATGGCATATACCCCTTGTTTTGTTGCTTCGTGAAATTGCCGATATGAATAAAGGCTGCCCAGTGATGAGGATGAGCGTCTTTCATTCTATCCACATTATTACGAAAGTCGAGTTTGGCTTGTCGGAGTGCTTCGTCGGCGGGGAGTTCTTCTTGAAGTTTCTGATGATAATTGACCATTAAATTTTTCGTCGATTTGGAAAAAACCGCCCATTGACTCATCACGATACTCGGCACACCTTTGTATGCAAAACTCCAGCCAAGACTCAACACACCTTCCCCTTTGCTCAATTCACCTGTACCTGTTTCGCAAGCACTCAAGATGACTTGTTCTGCCGCCCAATTCATGGCTTGAATGTCTTTTTGAGTAATGACCTCACCACCACTGAGATAAATTTTTCCTTCTCCCTCACCTTGTGTGGCGTGTGAGGCGATATGTAGGGTGCGAGCTTGCGGAGCAATTTTGATGAATTGCGCCCGCGTGACATTATCACCAAGTAAAGTATGACCTTTTAAGGGGAGTGCTATATCCTGAATTTCTTTTTCGGCATCAGGGAGTGATACTAAGCCATCTACTTCATGAAACGTAGGCGCAACTCCAAGAAAATCAATGCTTTGTGACTCCCCTTTCATGCTGTGTGCAGTATAAGATAAGTTGCATGAATACATGTAATTGACCGTATAATCATTGATGAAATAAGAAAGTTTTTGCCAATTTTGTGTAGCAGTGGTATCTATTAAAAGGGCTTCAAAAGTCACATAATTTAGCCTACCATCGGGTATCAAAATCAGTTTTTCTATCTTGTCATTTAAATGCTGTAAAGCGGGAGCAAGGACGTTCTGATACAGTTGATATGCAGGTGGTATAAATTCATCAAGCAAACTTTTATCATTTTTTATGGCTTGATTAAAACTGTCGATATTGTCATAAAAATCTTGATTGACACTTAATTTTTCAACGAAAAATTCATTTTTATTTATAATAAAGACATACAATAAATTTTCTGTTAAAAAGTATTCTAATAAAGCCGTTTTTTCATCATTAATAAGGTCGTTTTGTACTTCTTTTAAAGTAATAAAATCTGTATTGTATTTGCGATTATGGTATTCGGGGTATTTTCGCTCAAAAGATTTGACCAACTGTTCTTTTGCTCTGTTCAAATCTTGAATCAGCAATTGAAGGCTGTCTTTTTCAGAGGAGTCGGCATCGAAATAAGCGGTTTCTTGAAGGCGAATTTCTATGTTGATATTATCTTCTTTTTCGCGGTCTTCTTGAGTCAAGGTATTGCGGGCAGATTGCTCGGATAGGCTTTGCCAAAGCAGTACGGCACGCGCACGTTCGGCAAAATGAAAGGCACGTTCGGACTGTTCGGCTTCGAGTGCAGTGTGTATCGCATTGGCATATATTTCATGGGCACGGGCAATCCATTCGAGTTTAGATTTTTCGGTGGAGATGTCTCTGTAAAATAAGTTAATCCACTGATCAACAGCTTTATAGGTGTCAAGCGCGAGTTGTAGATATTGTTCGTTTTTATTTTTTTCAAAAAATGATAATGCGGTTTTTGCTTTTAAATCTAAGATGCGAATGAGGTCGATTTTTGAATATATAAACGGATTTTCTTCGGGTGTCGGATGGGTAGAAATATCTGCATTACGGAAATTATTGCTGAGGTTCATCAGTGCTTTTTGGTAGTAATCAAGTGCGATTTTGTGTTGGTCTTGTGCAAAAGATATATCAGCGAGATTTTCGAGGGGGGCGGAATAAGAATAGTGATACGCTGCATTACTTTGATAGTTTTTTTTGGCTTGTAAGGCTTGGTGTAAAATGTCTTTGGCTTCTTGGTATTGTTTGAGTTTCGTGTATAAAAAGCCGAGATTGTTTTGAGCTTTTATACAGTCTCTAATCGGTGCTTTGGAATCTTTTATACATAGATTGAGTATTTGTTCATACATATCTTTGGCTTTTTGATATTCCTTTTTGTCTTCGTAAGTATTGCCGAGATTGTTATATGCTTTAACAAGTTGCCGTATATCTTCGTTGTATTCAGCAATAAAAATAGCATGTTGTGATGCGTCAATGGCTTTTTCAAATTGGTTATTATTTGCATAGGCTATATTAAGTTCGCTCCATGCTCCTATATTATATTTATGTTTTTCACCCAGAAGAGAAATATGCAGCTCGACAGATTTAGATAAATTTCCAATGGCCTGTTCGTGATCGCCTACCTTTCGATATATTCTTCCAAGTCGCATATAACGATATTCAAGGTCTCTTGTATCTTTTATTTGAAGTTGGAGTTCCAGTGCTTTTTTGAAGTCGTTGATTGCCTTTTTATTTTGAGCCATATACTCATAACATTCTGCGCGTTCATGATAGGCATTTGCCAAAACTATATCCTGTGAGGCGGTCGGGTAATGCTTGACAATAATCGCGGTGTCGAATTGGAGGACAGCCTCTAGAATAGCGTTTTGTTTTTTAAGTGTTATGGCATACCGTCTGTATGTAGCAGCAAGAGCATCTGCCGAACAATGTGGACTGTGCTTGATTTTGGGAATAAGCTGTTGGAAGTATTCATGTGTTTCTCTTTGGGTATTAAATGTTTTTGAAGTATCTTTTAAGGCTCTTATAAAATTTGGAGCACAACAATCCTGTGCAAGTATTGGCAAGTATAGAAAGAGTAGGAAGATAGAAATGCAGGTGTTTTTCAACATACTGTTTCTTTTTACGAAAAATTAGAGAATGAAGAGACAAATTTCTCTAAAGTAGTGAAATCTGTCTCTTCAATTATTAGTTTTGATTATTTCTTGCTCACGGGCTTTTGCTTGCGCGCAATCGCCAGATAATAAAAATAATTAAAAGTATAATCAGTCCGGCAATCAGCAAAATCATCGCCCAACTTGTCAGTTTTTGTTTGACGTTGCAGATTTTTTTAGCAGATTTTATTTTACCGTTTAATGCAGATATAGACTTCGTAGGTAATTGTTGTAGCAGTTCTCCAATTGAGTTGGGTTCTCCTTTGGAGAGTTCCAGAGCCAAGGCACGAGTCACCAATGCAGTACTTTGCGAAGTGCCGCCCATTACAGCAAGTTCATTTTTGAGTCCGGCGGCTTTGATACATTCTCCGTAAGCTACAATATCGACATGTGTTGGAGAATAATTAGAAAAACCACTCAAATTATCACCCAAAATAGAACTAAACGGATTAGGGCGAATACACCCGACCGTGATAAGATTATTGTGAGGCAATGCTGCCGGATAAAAAGGCGTATCATCAATATTTACTCCTTTATTATCTATTCCGTTGCCCGCAGAAGCGACAATAAGTGTTTTTTCTTTTCGTGCTCTTTCCACTGATTGTACCAGTAAATCTGATTTTTCGCCCCAATAAGAAGCAGAAATATTAATAATTTTTGCCTTTCTATCCAAAGCATAATGAATAGCACAAATCATATCGAATAATGTCCCTGCTCCTTCGCCATTAAAGGCTTTTATTGGCAGGATATTCATTAATTGGGGCGGTGTTTCGGCAATGATCAAACTGGTAATGTGATTGCCATGTCCATGATCATCTGTAATGTCATTATTATTGGCAACAAAGTTAGCTCCAAAGACACAACCATCTTTAAATGGTTTTGACTTAACCGTATATCCCGCAAAAGATTTGTGTGGTGGGTTATGACCGTCATAGCCCGTATCAATAACAGCGATTTTTATATTTTGTGCCTTCTTTCCCGGTGATTCCTGAGTGAACTCTAATTCCCAAATATCTCTTGGAGTTTCATTATACAGGCGAATGTCGTAATTATGACCGCCGCTATCCACACTACTATCCCTGTCATCACTATCAGAGGATTCTTTTTTGCCATTTATATCAATCAATTGCTCATATACGTCATTTGTGTCATTCAGAATTTTGATTAAAATAAGGTCATTCTTACAATTACAACGGTCTATAATCGCGATATAACCCAAACTTTCAAAGTTTAGAATCAAATTAAGCTGCTCTTGTGATAGTGCCGAAAAATCCAATATCAATTCATTCGGACGCACAGGTGCGCCTTCTGAATCAACTGGATTTCCATCGTTACTTGTAAAATTATAAACGATTTGGTCGTAAGAGGTTAAAATAAGGTCTCGTGGTCCCTGACCTCCATCTCGAATTTCAAGATAATACCTGCCTATGTCGCTGCTTTGTATGCCCAAAATGGTGTAAACCGAATTGTCAGAAAGGTTTTTTCTATCTCGTTGTTGCCACTCATATATTGGCTCTACTAATTGACCACCATACTCAATAGATAGACTAACGCTATCCTTCAAAGCCACACGATACGCGCGAGACCGCCCGTAATATTGACGCTGATAGATAAAGACTTTAATGTTACGGTTACTGTCAAAGCTTTCCGTTAAATCAGCATGTGAAAATTCATTTCCATTAATGTTGAAAAGTTGTAGATTATCTGTAACCATAGGAGGCACTACAGCCGACAAGCGGTTGTCAGACAAATTTAATTGCTCTAAAAACGGTAGATTCATGTAAGGTAAAGTGCCAACAAGATTATTGGAAGACAAATCAACTTCCGTGACTCGCCCTTGTCCATTAACTGTTACGCCATACCATGCTGATATGTCACCTTGTACATCCCACGAATTAGCCCATTTTTGACCGCCCGCAGCATTGTATAGCTTTATTAATTCCTGATTATCTTTCGGTTGGGCATATCCGATAGTGATTTGGAATAAAAGACATAAAGCCAAAAAAATAAATCGAAAAACAAGAGGAGTTTTCATAATATTTCTTTTGATTAAAGATATAAAATATTTATTAAAAAGTAAATACGCTTGCGTATTTTTTTTTATAAAAAAAAGGGATGCTGCGTACAAGTACACAAACACCCCATTCGTAAAAAAGAAATATGATGAATAGAGGAAGTATTTTTACACTTATTAAAAGGTAAATCCTGAATTGTGATTGTTTTAATATGAAGCTGACCAGGCATTAAATATTTCTTTTTATACGAATGATTCAAGTTGTGCACAATTTGAATTACTACTATATCCAATGTCATCTCAAAAAGTCACCCATCGGCATAAAAAAAGCGCAGAGTTTATGCTCTGCGCTTGTAATATTTTTTAAAAAATACAATTTAATTCCAACGAACAAATTTGTATCCGACAGAAATTTCTAAAGCCCGATTAATGATTTCCTGCTTACCCAATTGAATCGGAATATTCGTAATCGGATGAGTGTACATTAATCCCGGAGGTACGTTAATTTGTTTGGAAAAATCGGGGCTAAAAGATAATTCAATAAAGAGTAATCCAGTGTCACCGACCGTATATTCCAAGCCACCTACTATAGAAATACCGTAAGTGATTTTGTTGAGATACTCATCGTAAAAATCATTATTATTGCTATAGCCCGACGTATCATAACTCAAATTATAATCTCCCCGCGCACCCACGCCGAAGTAATAATTGATAAAATCTGTAAACTGTCCTGTTTTTTTTACACCGACTACTGCCGAGACATTATTAAAAGGCTGCCGAAAACTTCTGCGCGGTCTCTCAATAAGTTGACCACCTATATTGCTCACTCCGCTTCGAAATACTTGCTGACTACCTTTCACATGAAAACCCAAATCACCAAACATCGAAAAGCCGATTTCCTCATCGCGGGATTCCATCGTTAATACTGCATGATACGCCGGAAGCAACTCTCGTTCCTGATTGTTCCATTTCTGCGAACCGAGCGTCAGCCCTCCTTTAAAACCATAAGCTGTACCCGTTTGTGCCTCGGCATTTATACAAAATAATATTGCTGCAAGGAACAGTAGTATATATTTTTTCATTTTAAAAATTTGTTTGATTTGCCTATTTGTAAATTAGAATAATTTGGTAAAAATAAACAAAAAACACAGAACCAAACCTTCCATTTTATTTACTTTTGCAAAGTTTTAACAAACCATCCATAATTGAGTCCACATCAGCCTATCAACTATGGAACATTGTATCGACCAAACCATGCAACAACTCATCGAATGTGTCCCCAATTTCAGCGAAGGACGCGACAGCAACACCATTAAACAAATCACTGATGCCATAGCTGCCGTAGAAGGCGTGCAATTGCTTGATGTCGATCCGGGCAAAGCGACCAACCGTACCGTGGTCACCTTTGTCGGTACACCGGAGGCAGTCATTGAAGCTGCTTTTCAAGGCATCAAAATGGCAGGAACTATCATTGATATGCGCCAACATTCAGGCGAACACCCACGACAGGGTGCGACTGATGTTTGTCCCTTGATTCCTATTTCCAATATCACTATGGAAGAAACGGTGGAGTATGCCAAACGTCTTGCGAAGCGAGTCGGTGAGGAGTTGGAGATTCCAGCTTATCTCTACGAATCTGCGGCTACACGTCCCGAACGTCAGAACCTTGCGACCATTCGCGCAGGTGAATATGAAGCTATACCGAGCAAACTCGGCAAAGCCGAGTGGCAGCCTGATTTTGGTAAAAATGAATACAATGAACGTGTCGCGCAGACGGGCGTAACCGTCATCGGCGCACGCGATTTTTTGATTGCTTATAATGTCAATCTCAATACGACTTCTGTGCGTCGTGCCAATGCAATTGCCTTTGATATTCGTGAAAAAGGACGTATCAAAACCAAAGGCGGTAAACCACTCAATGACGAAAACGGCGAGCCGATACGAATTCCCGGTGCTTGTAAATCTGTGAAAGGAATTGGCTGGTTTATAGAGGAATACGGTATCGCACAAATCTCTATGAATCTCACCAATATCAATATCACGCCGATGCACATTGCCTTTGAGGAAACTCGCAAAAGTGCTACGCGGCGTGGGCTGCGCGTGACGGGTAGCGAGTTGGTCGGTATGGTTCCGCTCAAGGTGATGTTGGACGCAGGATGCTATTTTTTGACCCAACAAAAACGCTCGCTTGGCATCTCCGAAAATGAGATTATTCACATCGCTGTCAAGAGTCTCGGCTTGGATGAGCTTGCCCCTTTTGACCCACAGCAAAAAATCATCGAATACCGCTTGCAAGACCTCAATGCCGCGCCTCTACTCAACATGAATCTCCGCGCTTTTGCCGAAGAAACGGCTTCTGAAAGCCCTGCACCCGGCGGTGGTTCTATCTCGGCTTATGTGGGTGCGCTTGGTATTTCGCTGGCTACGATGGTTGCGAATTTGTCCTCGCACAAACGCGGTTGGGATGCACGTTGGGGAGAGTTTTCGGAATGGGCGGAAAAAGGACAAACGCTTAAAGATAGACTACTCGCCCTCGTCGATGAAGACACCAATTCTTTTAATGCGATTATGGATGCTTTTCGTTTGCCGAAAGGAACAGATGCCGAAAAAACCGCCCGTACTGATGCCATTCAAGCCGCTACACGACACGCGATAAAAGTGCCTTTTGAAGTAATGAAATTATCATTGGATTCTTTTGAGACCATACAAGCTATGGCAGAAATTGGTAATCCAAATTCGGTGACAGATGCAGGTGTCGGCGCACTCTGCGCCCGCGCTGCCGTACATGGCGCATTTTTGAATGTGCGCATCAATGCTGGAGATTTGAAAGATAAATCTTACGTAGAAAAGGTGCTTTCAGAAGGCAAAGCCATGACACAAAAAGCGGATGAATTAGAGCGAGCGGTAATGGAAATTGTGGAGGGGAAGATTTAAGAAGAAAATTAACATAGATACCTTTGAGTAATGGATATAAAAAAAGAGATTATTTCAAAATAGAAATAATCTCTTTACTAATCTTTTGTAGGAAGTTCTTATAGAATCTGCTCTAACAGTCTATAAACAATCTTCCTTTCTTCAAGAAATTCATCTTCTTTATCGATGATTCCTAGATTAATTTGCTTTTTTAGGCGATGAAAGTCATAGCTGAAAAGGATTAGAGCTACTTTTGTGTCTTTATTATCAACCATTCTTATTTGGCTCATAATAATTTGGATGGTTACATCCAATTGACACCTACTGATACTTTCTAATAAAGTATCAGGATTTCCAAAAATAGTCATGTTTGTTGTTAGGTTTTGATTCTATCAAGTAGGTAAACTTTAATAGAGAACTTTTGCAAACTTGATTAATTTGATTATAATAGCGGTAGGTAGTTTATAGTTCATAAATAATATAAGGGAAATTCATACATGAAACAAGTAAATAAATACAAAAAAGTAAATTGAAATATATAGTGAATTATAGCAAATTGATTGCTTTTGAATTTAAAAATATCTCAATTATCACTAAATTATTATAAAAATATGATTTATTTACATTTATTATAAACTCATTGCCATAAAATAATAGCGAATTTTAAATTTCATTTGCAGTGTAATATGGGATTAACACAATATTTAAAGAAAAATTAATTCCATGATTTAAGATGTCACAATTTTACTATAAAAGTATTTGTTTTCCATGAAAGAATAACAAGTTTTGTTTTAAGATGAGCAAGTTTACAATTATCAAACAGGGTTATTCAAATTGTCAAAGAATCTTCAAATTCAACTCTTTCAGAATTTGGATGTTGAAAATTTAAAAAAAATTAACATAAAAGTTAATCGAAATTTTGTCAACTAATCTAAAAATGAATACCTTGTATTGAAGTCAAGCGATAATGATGATGAAATCATACTCTAAAAAGTAAAAAAATGAGAAGTAAAGTTGCTCAACGAATTTTAGATAAAACCTCACCTGATGTCAAAATTTTTGTCCGTCTGTATGCGAATATTGTGGTACGAGTCAATGAATTGATGAAAGAAAAAGGCTGGACACAGAAAGAATTGGCAGAAAAAATGGGTAAAAAACCCTCTGAAATAAATCGTTGGTTGAAAGGTGAGCATAATTTTACACTTCGCTCCATTGCCAAATTAGAGGCAGAGTTGGGAGAACCTATTTTGAGTGTATTTGGAAGTAATAGACATGTTGACGACAAGGAAATTACCCCTGACACAAAACAAATCATACCATCTTCATAAAAGGTTATGTAATTTCTCTCGTTCCGTTTAGCGCACGTTTCTATTCCAAAGGAGTCAATCGACTCCTCTTATTGAGTTCTTCGTCAGAAAATACGGGATGGCTAAGGTTTCTATCTAAATTTCTGAGGGCTTCAGGTTTTGTCATTTCTTCTGCCAGGTTTTTGTAGAGCGTTTGAAATGCGCCCAGTTGATGCCGTCCGTATAAGGTGTGTCCGCCTTCGTAGCGTTGTGTTTTATATTCTTCGTAAGTGGTGGTGTAGCCTGCATATTCGTTGGCATAAGAAGTAATAAAAACAGCCTCAACACCGTCTCTTGACAGTGTGTTTTGAATGGTCTTTTGTAGGCGATTGTGCGCAATTGTTGTGATTTCGGTGGGCAAACCCACGATAGCAATATTCCCAATTCGGATAATTTGAATAGGTAAAATGACCGGAAGCAAGGTATGCTCTTCTAATGCGCCAAGTTCTTGTTGGCGTAGAAATTCTTGAATAACAATATCAGCTTTTGCTGAGTTTTTAAGAAAAAAACGCGACCAACCTTTCTCATTGTATTTTTCAAGTTGTACCCCAAAAATGCTTTTTTCGACGGCATCTACGACTATTTTTTTGGGTCTTTGTTGTCGATACAATTCTTTTCGATAAGCTTTCACTTCCTTATTCATAAAAGGTTTTTTGAAGAAAAAACCCGTTTTTTGCATCGCGTACATGAAGTTCAATAAGCGTCTATCTGATGTTTTATTTTTCTTGTAAAAAGTACCTGAAAAGAAAGGTGAACCTTGACAAGGTGAACTTGTACGGGCGTTTTTTTCACCATTAGAAAACGCCTCTTCTACACTCACATTAGATATATTTACATAAATTAATTCACCGTCAATTTGATTACCACTTAATGCAAATCCGCTATTCGACTGATGAATATTAATGGCTTTCTCTGCTTGTATTTTTCCATTCCATTTAGATTGTTTGAGGCTGGTTTTGTTGTGATGATAATCGGGTTCGTCGAGTATGGCAGCCATTTGTTTGTCAAAGGTCTTGTGGTTGTGAATATCGGATGTCGTCACATCGCCTGCCGCCGCTTGTGCGAAAATGGCAACTGTATTTTCTCCCAACAAGTCTTCGGCATATTCGGCGGCGTAACCTTTGCTTGCTCCACTGATGTAATTATGGTCTGGCAAAATCTCATTAGGGTGTACGCCAAACCAATTCATCAAACCAATTGCTTTTCCGTTTCGATCCACAAAACTCATCAATGCCATATCTCTATTTAGGGCGAGATTGGTCTGGCTGACATCGTATTTTTGCTGGATGTCTTTATTGCTATTGTATGCCGACAATGCGCGGTTGAATGCCACCGGAACGTAGGGTTCAAATGCTCCGTTTTTGACATTAATGGTGCATAATGTCTCGTTATTTTTGGCTTCGACGACCGATTCATACATTCTATCAATGATAAAGTCGAAAAAGTCAGGATTGAAGCCCGGCGAGGGAAACATATATAAAGGATAATGCGACAATCCTGAAGGAGCGCAATGTGTATGTGATGCAGAAATCAGCAGTTGACCTATTTTGAAATCGGGATATAGATTTTCTTTTATTTTTTGATATAACGTTTGGTGCATGGGATGAAATATGCCCCCCAAATCAGCATGTATGATGATGAGTCTTTCTTCGGATTCAGGTGTTCCGAGGATTAATGCGCGACTGTGAATGGAAGAACTCGAAGGGTTCGCCGGACTGGTTCGATGATTATAAGTACCATATCCCCACAGACCCATCGAATCTATGGTGTAAGTAATATCCGTTTTTCCAAATCCTGCATGATAGAGGTCTTGCGCTTTGATTTGAGTATTGAAATAGCAACAAAATATAAATGTATAAAGGAGTATAAATCTCATGTAATTTCTGGCTTTTAAAAAGTTTTATTATCACTGTTTCCCAATTTTTAAATAATGCCTACCTATGGTCGTTTCTACACGCAAAAAATAAATTCCGGCAGATAGTTTTTCTATATCAATACTTGATTTATCGGAATATCCGCTTTGCCACAATTTGCCGGAAATATCAAAAAGCGTATAATCAAAACCACCGGGCAATCCCTCTATATTGACTTGACCATTCGTTGGATTAGGAAAAGTCCGAATGGGAATATTTGTCGTATTTACGACGGGAGTTGTCGTTACGCCATTGAGCGTATTGACCACATGGAGAGCGTTGCCTATTTCGTAGAAATCAACCGTAACAAAGTTCGGAAATTTGCCCGTCAGGGCTTGGCATGTCAGGCTTCGGTTGATAAAATATGGGTTGGTGTTGGCAATTTCGGCTTGGTCGATGAGTCCCACACCCAATTTTGCATGAGTGATAAAGTGATTGAGAATAAATAAATCATTCCACACATTACCACGATTAAAATCGCAAGAAAAATCGCTTGTATCGTGTGCCGTATAATGTGTTTCTACGGCATGAGTCCACACATAATGATACCAGTTTTGGTCGGCACTTGCGTCATCAACATCTGAAAATATAAGGAGTCGCTTATCCGCATCAATCATTTCTTGAAGGCTTGCCCAATCGGCATTACTGTTCCTTGCGTATAGGTATGAAGAGAGTCCGGCTTCGTTTACCGCCTCTTCTATCGCATCGGCAGTAGTATAACATTCGAGGATAATCGTCACAATTTCATTCGGTTCATTCATCAGGAAATTTTTTATTTCTGTCAGGTTATCAACCAAAGGAACTGAACCCAAAAAATCAAAAGAATGATAAACCATCGGCACGCCATCCTCATCATATACATCAATCATCAAAGCTCGCACACCGTCATTCAACTGTTGCGTAATACTGTGCGTTTGGTTAGGAAAAAGAAAATCACCTTGCATGGTGTTGTAGGCATTATGCGTGGTCAAATAAGCGACTTCATCATATTTTTTGTCGCACAAAGCTGTGTGACCATTACACTGCGCGGTGATATTTCCTAATATTAACAATTGACAAACAATCAATAATAAGCATTTTTTTATCATATTTTAAAACTATACAAAAAAGCGTGTATTTGCAAATTCCATTAGATGAAAAGTAAAGAAAATAATGCAATCAACAAAAAAAATGACATATTAAGGAAACATAATGTCGGAAAGATGCGTAAAAGCTATTAAACACGCTACAAAAACCTAATCAATCTTAATTGACATTAGGCTTTCCGGCGTTTCATATTCACTAATAATAAATTCAATAGAGAAATACCTTTTGGTAAAAACTCATATTTCCCCCTTTTTTCCATTATTGTAGATGCTTGCCACCGGCTTTCCTCCGGTGGCATTTTACTTTGGATGAGTGATGATTTTACGTAGTCATATAAAAAAATGAGGGCGTATCCCCTAACGGGGTCGGGCTGTCCGGCACTCTCTCCACTCCGCTATCGCTACGTTTCGTTCAAACAACACCTACCATCCCTTACGCATGACAGGGCAGCAAACCCGCACAGTCACGTCAAATCATCAAGAACCTGTATTTTTGATGAGTGAGAAGGAAAGAGGTTCTCAGAACTTCACAGAACGCATAATGAGTTCCAATTGCTGCATAAGTGACCGTTTATCTTCTCCGGGCGCATGTACAAAGCCATCCAAATAAACCACTTTTTCATTATTTGGATTGTAAATCATATAACTCAAAAAAGGTCCGCCCATAAAGTCGTTTTTCATTTCCCAAACGCCTCGCGCTTCGAGGGTATAATACCCATTTATATCCGTTTTTTGATATTCAATCAGGTTTTCGCCTTTATTCGTCACCATATATGAATCTTGCGCTGCACTCGTAATCATACGCCTACCCACACTGTCTCGCATGGCGATAATGCCCTTATTGCTAAGTTGTGTATCCTTCGTATAATTCATTGCTTTAATAAGGATATTACTGCTGATCGTTTGTGTTTCGCGACGCAGCCAAATCTCACGATTTAAGGAATCAAAAACAGCGAGTTGATATGTTCCGGGAATATCGAGTCGCACACCTAATTTGTCTTTTATTTCATTATTGGCAACACGATTGAGACCAGATTGATAAGTATTTGATTTGATTTTATTAAAATCCGACTCTTCAATTTTCTTCATAATACTCGCGCTGCGTTTTTGTATATTTTCTAATAATTGCGCCTTATTCGGCGCAAAAATATAAATCAACAACTGCCCTTCCGCCCATACATTTTCACGGAAAACAGTATTATAATCAAAATCTAATTTAGCTCGTTCAAGCCCTTCTTTACCAATGACTTGCGAAATTTCTTTAGTCGTTTTACTCTGTTGCGAAAGGTCGCCTACAAAAAGTATCACCCGCCATTCTCGCCTCAATTCAGTGAGCTTGATACCTTCGATGTGCCTGACATCAAAACGCGGTTCGGCACTCGGAAGCACGGCAAACTCCTGCATCAGTTCTTCACGCAGAGCTTCCCCTGCGAGGCTATGCCACACTTCCCCTTCTGCTACTACGAGCATTTGCCCGGCTTTGCCAATGGCATTGGGTTTCGGAGACATTTTTTGGCGTTGATCCGGCGAACAGGACAAGCAAAGTACCAATCCTATAAAAAATGGAATATATTTAATGATTCTTGACATGATTTAATTTTGTGTTTGTGCGAATACAGAAAAATACTAATTCCACAATATTAATGTAAAAGTATTTTTCTGCAAAATATACACCCATAAAGATGCTGACAAGACAGATTTTTGGCGTGCATACACCTAATAAAATTCTGATTCGCGAATATATGTAAATTTTAAAACCAAAAAATAACACGATAAAAGACGCATTTTTGATAAAACGCCACTTGTACTCACCAAATCAAATTTCATAAAATTTCAATATTAAATTGATAATTATTCAAAAATGAGGTTGAGTACAATTATATTTGTCATGCTTTCTGTAATAAATACACTAAGTCGAGGAAAGTTCAAGTACTATTGAACTTGCGCTTGACACTTGTACTTAATTATGCTAATAGGTTACGACATCGGCAGTTCTTCCATCAAAGCGGCACTTGTACAAACGAGTACAGGCGCAACACTTGGTGTCGTGCATAGCCCCGAAACCGAAATGGACATCTTCACCGCAAAGCCCGGTTGGGCAGAACAAGACCCCGAAGTTTGGTGGGAAAATATTTGTCTCGCTACGCGAAAACTGCTC
>ENA-ORXR01003114-ORXR01003114.1-marine-metagenome-genome-assembly--contig:-NODE-3114-length-15052-cov-13.143773_pt1 | contig 15052 bp, 24 predicted proteins | sample MGYA00237866_ERZ511479 | MGnify/ENA metagenome assembly ERZ511479 | reverse complement strand
CCGGCGTTCGCGTTGTGACTCTGGCGTAGCGATCCGCATCCTGTGCTGGGTTTTCTGACGGGGTTATACCCCGTTGGTTTTGAGGGCAGGATCCATCACAGCTACACCGGCGTGAGGCGTTCCGGTTGCTCAAGCGCAATGGATTCCCCGCTTACAGGATTTCAGCGTCCTTGCGCACGGTTTTGTGCTGTCTATTGCACACTCAGAGTTTGGGAGTGTCGGGCTTGGCATGGGGCATTGAACAGAGAGGAAAGCGGGGAAATCCTTGATAGGCCGCGTGAAAGAGAAAGTTCCCCGACCCCAGAGTATCAGGCCGTGTTCGACAAACTACGCGAACAGCAACGCCACCCAGCCATCCTTGCACTACCGCGCAAAAAAGGGAAGTGCATTGTCGAAGTAGACTCCAGCTAGATCGGATGGGCTGCTGTCTACGACGACAGCAACGCGATGAAAAGTACCTGCCTGTGGGTTACTTCAGTACGGGCCTCCACCCGGCCGAGAAGAACTTTACCGTCACCGGTATTGAAGAATTGGGGGTCGTCTGGGCTGTCGGCCTTGTCCGGCTCTACATCAAACGTGTGGAATTCCTCCTCCGGTGTGCCCACAAGGCCTTGAATTGGATACTAACCACCACGGCCTGTTCCAAAAACCGACTCAACAGGTGGCGTATTCTCCTCTCGGAGCTCGACTTCGACGTGGAGTGTCGCACGGGTCCCCAACGCGCGGTTTCTCCATGCGCTGTCCCGCATCCCATCTGAGGGATTGGGCTAGGAGCGGATTGCCCAGAATATACCCACAGTCGGGGTGACGACATGTTCGGGGGTCGTACTAGACCCCCAATGCCCCGAAAATAATGGTACTGCCCGCATACCCGTGGGCGAGCTGATCCAGGAGCAATTGGACTAATAGTTCTACCAAGAGGTCAAGCGGTCCCTTGACACCCCGGTTCTCACCCGCTTCCACCAGAGCACAGATGGGTTCTTGTTTCAAAAGGGTCATCGGTCGGGCTCCCAACAGTTACGGATCGCCCTGACCCCAGTGGAGGATGCGCTACGAGAGGAACACTCTTCCCCATTGGACGCACACCCGGTTGGGTCCCGGATGTACCAAACCCTGAGGGACCATTATTATTGGCCCTCGCCTGCTGCCGACGTCTGCGGCTGGGTCGCGGAGTGTCCGACTGAAGCAAAAATCCGACTCATGGGCATTCGAAGAAGGGCTTATTTTCGATTGTTTCCAGACACGGAACCTGTCGCCGCGCTGGCCGTTGACCTTGTCGGCCCCTTACCGCGAATTCCCGAAAGATACGAGTATATCTTCGTCAATTGTGACCGCTTAGCTGAAATGACTCGGGCGGTTCCCCTAAAGAATCTCTTGGCCCTCGATATCGTCAGTGCCTTGTTGGACACTTAGGTCGCCAGTTCCGGTATCTTTGACTCGGTTTTATCGCGTGGCGGACCCCAATTCGCAGCCGAACGTTGAAGGCGTGCTCAAGGCAGTAGGTATTGATACCGACTGTGCTACCCCCTATCGCCCACCAACTAATGGGCCAGTCAAACGGTTTCATGAAACTTCAGTCAAACAACTGCTGCAATACGTGACTGACCTCGTAGTTATGTGCTCCAGGTACGTAAGCCTGGAGGTAAATGTTTGGAAAGACCCAAGTCCATGGGAGTACCGGAACAGTCCCGTTTGCTTTTGTAAGTACGCTCCGACTTAGTTCCATGGCCTCGGAACGACTCACTCGGGGCCAAGACGCCGGCAGATCAGAAACCCGCTTTCGGGAGCAGAAGAACTTCCTCCGTCGCCTGGACACCGTGATATCCCTAGTGTGGGACACTATGGAGAAGGTCCAAGCCCGCTACAAGGGATCTTTCGACAAGCGCGTACAGGCCCGACGCAAAACCCTTCCATTCGGAGACTCTGTCTTCGCTAAGGCACACAAAAACCAGTGGGGAAAGCTCCTCTTCAAGACCCTGGGTCCCTTTCCGATTCTGAAGACGGATGGGCGGCGACTCAGTATCGAAAGTATCTGTGGAATATGGCCGATAAACGGCAACCGTAAAACCCGGGCCCCCGAGCCTTCAGAGGGTGGCCCCGCATGCTGACAGGCGCGTTTTGCGTGGCGGGTCCCTTCCCTCCCCTCATCGGCCAGCAAACCGATCGAGGCTGTCTTCGCCCATGTCGTCGGACAGGAGTACTACGTGAAGGAGCGACTTCCGATCAAAGTGCGATGGCTCTGGTATGGCCCACGAAAGGACTCCTGAAACTAAGTGGAGGATCTTTGCGACAAGAAGATCCGTCAACACGGCCATCGGCACCAAGTCCCGGTGCGGCGAAGGTTTCAGGAAACTAACACGTAGTACCGGTGATAAACGCCAACTCCAGACAAAAGAGACAACCCGCGGCCGCAACTCAAGCGACACCCCGCGGGACGACTCCCAACTCCGGGACCCTCTATTCGACGGTACCAACATCAAGACAGCTCTGGACACCGGAGAAACGGGGCCAGCCCAACTGGGGAAAGGCCGAACAATAAATCCCCTTACGGGCACCGGCCACTACGCCATGTCCGGCGACGGCAACGTATCGCCTCGCGCATACCACCTGTACCATTTTTGTTCGTGGTGCGGGGTGTCAAACGGATACTCGTGAGCCGGCCCCCAAGTCGGACACGGGGCTCGACTTGGCCCCGCCTCCCCCGCGCCGGGTGCGGCCACGGAAGAATTGGAATGGCCGCCACCATCGTGCGGTTGGCCGGCGGCGGAGGGCTCCCCCGTATACGGGGCTCGATTTGAGTTCCCGCAGTCCCTCGTCGCCATGGGCGCCGCAGACAACCGGCGGCTGTGCGCCTCCAAGCGCGAGGCCAGCTGGTACCCGATGGCCTCGGGGGCGTTGTCCACAGTAACGGGTCCGCCTCCCCCAATGTCGGGGAAGGGGAGCACCGCAATGCAGCCCAGGCACCCCCGGCGACCCAAGCCAGGGGGTCCACCGGGGAGGCCAATATCACCTCTTCATGGGCCACACGTAGCGTCGTCGCCGCAGTCGGGTAGTTGGACGACTGAGCGCAGGAACACTGGGCGATGACATTCCTCGGCTTGAACCCTTTTCTGGCCGCGGGCGCCACCAAGACCAGCACCCCCGGTGGGGCGAACGTTTGCCACCCCACCGTACACCCAGAGGGTGGTCCCGAGCGCGACGCCCGACGTATCGCGCCCCCGCGAGTAGGGGGATGCTGTGCCACTCCGAATCAATGGTCGGGAAGCGGGAATGCAGGACGCAGATGACAATACGAATGGGATGGGACGGGATCAGGGCGGGCGAGATGATGCTGGGGAAGCAGGGATGCGGCGAGACAACGGTGGATGCGATGTGACACCAGTGCGTACGAAAGGTGCTGCACGCCCCCCCGCCTCTCGTCAGACCCCAAAAGAGGACCCCGTTCAGCTGGTGGGCCGGCGGAGCATTCATCCACGCGAGCTGCACAGTGTTTGCTGAGGCTGATTCAGTTTCCCCCCCCAAATCAGACCTGCTCGAATGAGTGTGGCCAGATGACCGGTCCTCCTGGCCCTACTGGACCCGAGCGGGCCGAAGTGCACCGTAACCCCCGGCATCAGGTCTGCTCGAATGGGTGCGGCCAAATCTCGTCATCGAATTGTCTCGCTGGCACTAAAGGCGTTTGAAAGGCAAGAGCTCGTGAGTTGATGATCCCCGCTGGCTCCCGACCGCCTGCACGCATTAATGAATTCTGTTCATGGAGAGAAGGTGAGGATACGTACGGTTAAAGTGGACCTTCCAGGACCTTTTACTGGCCCGACTGACGTTCTTGATTCTGTTCAGTGTCGCGGTACCCTGGTCCCGGCTCTACAATATCCTCCGTTGCGGACCACTACCTTTGGCGTCCTCGAAAGCGTCTGCATCTTCCGTTCCAGCCATGCCATCTTCAGAACGACTGCCGGAGAATCCCAATGAGCGATCATTTGGCCCGTGAAGGAGACACAAGTCGTGACCGCAGCGATCGTCCGGCGCAGTGGACAGTCGCTGAAGCCGCTAAGATTCACTCGAAATGGTTCGGATCCGGTCGGGAAAAGAGATAATTCGTCCCCATGCAAGCCATTCATGGGGCCGCGCGCCTCATTTGACTGAACAGCAACGTACCCCAGAAATGCTGTTTCGGGTGAACATATAGCTTTGCATTCATTGGGAACCCCGCGTTTGTGAACGGATATGCATGGCAGGCTTTTCCGGGTGTGATAGATGCCGAACAGAGCCGCCTCGTTGGCCATGTGCTATAAAAGTTTGAGGAATCCAGCATTGTTGGCAGTGCTCTGAGGGCCCTTGTGTGGGGCGCCACTGGCGGGTTCCTCGGCTGGTGGGTGGCCCGGAAACCGCCGCTTCCTGGCAGACAGTCTCCTGGCAGCCTCCTTCTGAGGTCGGAGAGGGCTCTGTTAGAGGGGCCCTGTGGGGACACCCCAAGCGCAACCTACACAGCACCCTCCGCCTGCCGTTCAGAGCACCTCCTGAAGCATGTTCGCAATTCCAGCCTCTCTTGGAGTAATGCTAAATTATTGCTCTCTGGGCTGCGAAGCAAAATTGTAAGTTTCATGTACGCGAAGCACAATGCAGATACTCATTCTCAGCAATTGTTTTAAGGCCACATCAGAGGACACCACCACACTCGCACAGCCAGTTGCCATCCATTATTGCCCTCAGCCTGCAGGAAAAGCACACTGCTTTTCCGCGTGCATCAATCAGGCCTGCCGCTGTGGACACCTCCAGAATTCCAGAGTGCTGTTAGTTTGTGACCACTTTCGCGGGCCCTGAATACTCACAGAGAGGCATACCGTCAGTATCCAATTAAATAGAACCCTTGTGCACTTTATCGGGCACACTCTAAATCAAAAACGATAGTCTTTGACGACGGCTACTTCCTGTCGTTCGCTGGAATGGGCCGATGAGATGCGCTGCTTCTCCACGCTGGTCCGTTGGTGCTACCTGGAACGTGCTCAGCCATTGCCGTCATTCCGTTCGTATGGCAGTGTGCCATGAATCTGGGACGAGTATAACCGTATATTGACTTTTCTGTGCACGCCCATGTCAGCATGTCTTCTTTTCCGACGTACACGCAAGCACGGCATCTACTTTGAGAGCGCTATGCAAAAATACTCTTATGCGTCCTACGACCTCTTGTAGAATGCCACCTACCCGGGTCACCTGTTAGGCTCTTGCTCAACTAGAGGCCCAGATCGCAGCGGGACCGACGTGCTCCTAGTCAAGTTCCCGGTCAGGTCATCGGGAGAGTCAGGCAAACGACAAATAACTAGATTACCTACGTATCTGATTCGCGAGCTGCCGGCTAGAATGCCTCAATTTGAAAGTGTATACCCAAGTCAGGTAACCGTTACATCTTTCTATCTCCTCGTGGGATTTCATCTTGCACTAAACTTGTTTGGATGCATGCCATGCCTGGTAACTGCGCTTCGTCTGCGCGGGGTCGATGCGTGGTTGAATCCCTTCCACTCCCTGTGGGAGTGGGTGGCTCTGGCGGGTCGGGATGCGTGTTTGTGTTGGGGCCTTTTCATGTGGGTTCTGGGTGGGGTCCCCTATGGTATATAAGGGGGAAGGTCTGCGGTGCTGGACCCGACGTCCTTCGCCCACCAAGTAGACATTCGGCTCCAACAGCTCTGTGTCGTCTTCGTCGGGGATTTTCCCGTCCACACCAGATCCTTGTTGGCGGCTTCTGTGTTTCTTCCGGGGTCCTAAATCTGGTTTACCGGGTACGTTCCACTCTTTTCATGGGGTTCGGCGCGCTGAGCTGCAACTCTACTTTGTCGACCACTTTCGGCCACGTTTTCCTCTCCGCGGCGTGCTGAGGTGCTCAGTGCTCTTTCGCATCGCCTCTTGGACGGCGGTAGCCACCTGCACTGTTGTGATCCTCTGGGAGTGCACACCTGTATTTTCGATAGTGCTTTTTGGGATGTCTTACGTTTTGTAGATTCGACACCTTTCCTTGGCCTTGATTTGTGCTCCTCCTTGAGCCGCTCAAGTTTCACTTGCGACGCCATACCCGATCGGAAGACGGAACAACGAGCGACAGGAGGGATGAGTTCCGACTAGGTAGCGAGGGGGGTGAACTGCACTCGATTGAGGGGATGAGCTGCGACTCAGGAGCTCTGCAAGGGCCTTTGCGTTTCAGTGCTCTGATCGAGGCTGGTGCATCATTGGACAAAGGAAGTTAACTTCAAGTCACCAAATTAATGGGCCAGGCACCACCATATTCCTGGAAAGTACACGGTGTTACAACGTTATGACACACGCGCCCTGCTCGCGTATGGTATGCCGTAATAGCGCCCGCACAACGGGCTCGTACAATCAGAGCGGCGTTCTGTTTTTCCAAGGAGCATAACGCAGAAAGGTGAACCGGCCTGAGAGGCCCTGAACGCCATTTCCACAGCGATGTCAGCCTGTGTGCTGCTTCTGCTGCCCCTGACAGCGTGCTGGCTGAGAAAGAGCTGCCACAGATTGCGCCTATTGTGAGCTTGCAGGTATCTCTCTGTACTGGTCTGCGAGTCTGTAAAACCTTCCGCACTGGTACTGTTGCCACAAAGTACCAACTGCCGATACACGGCCCCGGCGACCTCGCAAAGGCCGATTCGGAACAGTTCCTCAATACTTGGAAGGTGGTAGTGTGAGAGAACGGCAGTACTTTGCAGCTTCAGAATTGCACCAGGTGTCTTTTCAGCGTACTCCCACTAAAGCGTATACGTGAGTGAACTTTCGGGTATGTACACAAAAGATTGACTTTCACATCACATGATAACGTACACTGTGCCATAACTTCTCCCATTCGAAGGTGCGCTTGATTTTTCATTCTCAGGGTATTTTCTGGCATACGAGGACCTGAATGTCGACGAGGTAGGAACACACAATTTGGACGGTTCAGCGCGCGCTTGGTGAATCACCGTCCATGGAACGGTTGACTGCTCAAGAACGCAGTCAAAATATTCAGACCTCTAAGAATAGAACGGTTTAGCCGCTACTACCAGCTTCTGACAACACATGGTACTCGAGCAATACCGCGATTCGCGAATACGATTTGTCAAACTAGTTTCAACATTCACCCGGCAATGTACGCTCGTCCGCAGCTGCATGAGCCCTGGATGAACTGCACAGCTGGATCACCTCTAAATATATCATGCTACTGAGAATAGAATGAAGGATTAATCGTTCAACCATCGTGTGCATTTTAGCCAAATGTTTATTTGATTCAAGAAGATGACTGCAGACGACGCCTCTACCGGCGGCGGCACATTCACCGACTCTCTCGTGGCTTTTTCGGCTGGCTACAGGCCCACTTGTCGTCGCGCATTCGTACCTTGCCATCCCGCCCCATACTATTTTGGTGACGGCCTCGTCGAACCTCTGCAGCGGTCTGCTCCACCACGACTACCGTTACCGCCGCCTCCACCGCCTCTCCCATCTCGGCGGCGACTGTCCCACGACTGTGCGGCTAGTTTTAAGATGCGCTCCGCCCTTCTTCTACTCTCTTACCCCGCAAAGCCCCACCCCAACAAGGTGCACCGCCCCATCTCTTCCGCCATTTCCTTTCTCAGCCGGGCGAGAGGGGAAGAAGAGAAGTGGAGAAGCCTACTGCAGGCGGGGGGAGGAAAAAGGGAAATCAGTGTACCAAGGTGAGAGCGAGAGGGCACCTGGGCGGGCTCCCAGAGGGCAGCGAGGGGGCAACAGAGGCATCTCACAGGCGGCGTCACTATAAGAACGCAACAAAAGGAACCGCAAGAGGCCGAAACCCGCGCCACCACACCCTGGAATCGCGCGCACTTTAAGACACTGTGATCGTATCAACTCTAAAAACGTCCATCAGAGTGCTCTCATTGGCTCAATCTTTCTACCGGTAAGAATGGCACTCGTTTGTGGCCAATCACATTGTGGCCCGCCGAGTGTGATCCGCCCTGTGGCTGACCACTCGTGGCGCACAGAATCTGGGGCCTTGTCATCCTCCATTGATGATGCCGTGGCCACTGGCCCTGCCACCTTCCATCCGCGGGCCACCCGGTTTCTTTCTGAGCCCACCTCTCTTTCCCTATATCCTATTCTCCCCTCTCCCTCTTCTCCCCCTACGCCTCATTCTTCCTCTATTTTCCGCTCAGTCCGCGCTGCACTCTCATGGTTTGGAATTGGCCCATTCGCTCTTTCCACAGCAGCGAAAGAGGGAGCGAAAGACTAGATACCGTAGGTTTGACGTATGAAAAGCTCTCCCGGCCTTTTCAGTCTCGCTACGGCACCGACGTTTGCCTCACGGTTCAGGACAACTACTTTCGACGAGCGCCGGCCGGCGGACGCGCCCGTTCAGCATTTCACAACGACCACGACTGGCCTCTATCTTGTCCCCCGACTGCCACCTCTGCAGCCGGCCGCCGGCTTTGCGTCTAGCCGCCTCTTTTCTATTCTGCCGCATCCCCTCCTACTTCCATATACCTCGCAGCCCCCTCCGACCCGGCCGCGTTCCTCTTTCCCCCCGTCTCTTTATTTTTCTTCCTGTACCCCCCCGCCTTCCTCCGGCCGCCCCTTTTGCCTCTTTCCTCGCCGCACGGCCCCGCCCCTGGAACTCGGGACCCCATCTGGAGCCGCCAGTGGTCCTGGAATCCCACCCCGCCACTGAGTAGGGCCACCGACGTCCGACGGCGGTGATTATTCCGAAGCACCGAGGTCCACAAGATAGGAGGCGTTCAGTAGCTGGTGTGTGACGCAGGTATTGAAGTGTGTGGTCTGAGGACTTCAAATGCGGGTGGGGCGGCTGCTGCTGTTATCTGGCTGTGCGAGTGGCCGGCGGCCTTTGCTCTAGGCGGCCGTGTCACTCTGCAAAGGACTGCTCTTTGCAGGCAAACGACTCGGCCGACAGCAAGTCCGCCGGAGGGTGTGCTACCAAGTCAAAGAAGGTAGGGGTGATTGTAGTGAAGCTGTTTTCGGTGTGGATGTGGGGCATGCTCTAAAAAAACTCCTTTTCATGAGCTTTAGGTTCCTAATCCGCGCTGTAGCGCTGTTGGAGCTACGTGTATATCAGTGTGCGTTTGGTGCTCCGTGCATAAGTTTTGCATTGGATTCAATTGGCCGCTGGTGGCCTTCGTTCTCCAATAAGTTCCAGAGTAGTCCGATGAAGCGCACGCTTTTATCGTGTTGTGAGTCACAGTTTTATGCTTGAAGACATGTCACGGAACTATGAGGGGGACCCAGAATTCGTCTTCTGCGCACTGTCTCCGCAGTCGTCTCATACGCACGATTTTGTGGTAGCTTGGGTGGCTGAGGGGACACTACGCGCAGCGAGAAATCCACGGCCGTCCTCGTGTGGACGGTTAGTCTCCATCGAGTCCGTGTATTGCAGAGAGGCTCTTGCACCTGCGTATTTGGCCGGCAGAGAGGGAAGACACGGCTAGGAGGTATCGGAAAACCTGACTTTTGTAAACTTAGAGGGTCAAGAATTGAAGCAGGGGTACGTTTATAAGCTTAAATACTAGTTTTCCGATACCATAACCCTTCCAAGGACAGAGAGTGATTTTCTCAGAAGAACTGCTTCTTTGGTCAACATCGGCCCGGACGTGTCGTATTCTCGTGCGTATCCCTCGCTCTTGGACCAGACGGCAAAGAGTAACGCAGCGGCGACCCGAAAGTTCCGACACACACAAAATCTGAAAGATCTTTCGAAAGGTGTGCTACAGCGAGCATGCAATATCGCCCTTGCTAGAAGATGATATGTTATGTATGGATTGAGAAGAAAGTGAAGCAATATTCCGCAAAGAGCTGGACGAAAAAGTCTCAGAGAGAGCACATGACATACTGGATTGGACGATGTCACTCATAATGTGGTGAGTACGCATGATGTGAAGACGCGCCACGCGGTGTCCATTTCATTGCTTGATGGACTCTTCAACAGCCTCTGTGTCTCAGTGCTCTCCCAGATGACGTTTAGGATGGCTGAGACTGTCTTCGTCAGTGTGTTTCTGTAGTTCTCACCGAAACCCACTGTCAAGTGCGCTCAAGTCCGCGAAATCGCTTCTGCCTCGCCCAACCGCTGCTGCCTCCCGGCCTGCTTCTGCCTCCTTCCGCGCTGCCGCGCTCCCAACCGCTGCTGCAACGCCACGCCGTGGTTGATTTCCCCTCATCATGAGAGGTGCCCCTCAAAACTGCTGGTCCTCTCCACCTCAAGCAAGTGCCGCACTGCCGCTGCTCCCCCCCACTTACGCTCGTCCCCGACAAAACTTCTGGGACTTCTCTCCGCCACTTCCTTCCGCCGCTATTATGTCGTACAGAGCGATGAACATGGGCCGCGAACCGCCCACCCTGACATCTGGGGCCATTACTCGCAACCCGAGACCGATGTCCCTCCCACCTGTCGTTTGGGAGCACCATGGGCGCTTCCACTGCCTTCCGGTGGAACAGAAGTCCAGCGGCAGATGCGGGGGCAAAGGCTTCGGCGGTGACAGAGTCTAGGGAGGCCGCCGGTGGCGGGGGAGTCGACCACAAGCTGGCGCGGCGGCCAGGTGGGAAGCGAGAGGTACGCTGCGAGGGCGGCGATGCCAGTGGGCGCAGCGCTCATTGGATGATGCGGCCAGCGTCCAGGGCATCTCCAGCGGCTGAAGAGGTGGCAGAAGACGGTAGAAGAGGCCGGTGGCGGATGCGGCGACGATCCATGGGGGCGGTGCTTGGAGCGCAAGAGGTGGCCAGCGGCGGAGGCGGCAGGTGCGGCTGCGGCGGTGGCATCCGCGAGAGCGCCGCCCGCGGTTAAGGCAGGGACCGAAAACACGGGAGGCGGACAAAGGTGGGGCTGAAGGCCTTGCGCGGGGCAGGGTTCAGCGGCGTTGGCGCTAGCTGGCGGCGAGGGTGGAGACGCGCAGCAGGGGCGCTGGTGTCGAGAACGCGTCTGGGGGAGTGCTTTTCTGAACTTTTTTGAGGAGGATTCCGAGCGTCAGTGTTACGGACATGGGGCGTACCAGGCCATCTAGTATATAGATGAGTGCGTTCTGTACTGTCCGGGCGGCCAGATTGCTCGCAGTGCACTTACTGTACGTTGATCTGAAGCGTAAGAGATTGGTGGCCGACATTCAGTTTGAGCCATCTGAGGTGCGCCCACCTTGCTCATATTCAGACCTTTCAGAAGTGTGACAACACGCCCAGCCAACCCCACCCAGTTGGGGGGAAGGAGAGCCAGACTGTGTCTTCGGGTAGTCCTGTCGGGGAATACCTGCCCCGGAAAGAGACCCCGAAGAGCACACACGCACGGCGTCGACCGGTGGAAGGCGCCCCGAGCGACAAACACGAGCTGTGTCACAGGATTTCTACTTGCCCGCGTCGAAGGCCTCAAGGAGACACTCACGCCTCGCTCTGTCATCCTCTCCGCACCCCGTCTGTCCCTCTCCAGCCCTCAGTTAAAGACCCCTCGGACACCCTCAGGTGACCCTCAGAAACCCGCCCCCCAGGACCCATGGGGCCAGTATCAGCGGAGGACGGTCAAAGCTTCGAAGACCGCCTTGATATGGTGCGGGGGAAGAGTGCTACGTGACACCCTCGCGGCGCCCCGGTGTCGGGAGCGTGGTGTAATGCTGGTCATTGTCCCAAGTCGGGTTTACACAAAATTAGGCCCTTAACTGGGGGCCCGCCCTCGGATTTACCAGTCCCAGGGGAGTATCGAGATGGCGGATGTGGTTGGTGAGCTATGAGGCGATCACAGGCGGATCACCAACGGAACGACTTGAGATATGCGTTTGTAGGACAAATTGCTCTCGCCAGAACCCTGGGCCGTTTCGGCATGACCGAATCCGACCGGCTGAGGTCGGGAATCCACGTGTCTCCTCGTTACTGGGAGGGATCTGGTTCCCCGAGTGTGGGAGCCAGGTGTCCGGCCGTAACAAATCGATATGTCAGAATCTAAGTGTCATCCTCCTGCCCGGGTGTGCGACCGCGGTCACGAGTGGTAATACTGTAACGAAGCGGACGCATTGGTATCGCTGACTGCTGGAAGATTGACTATGAACAGGTCAGCAGCATTGGCGGACGACATCGCACGTCGAGTCCTTCGGTTGGACGGCACAGATAGAAGCACAGTATCCGTCTGATACCGGATGAGAACCCATCCTGTCCTCGTTTTCCAAGCACTGGGTGACTTTCTTGGAGAACCACACCGCTGGGCTCATCGCACCCTCGCCTTCTTAATTATCCATTTTAAGAACTCAAAAGGACGCTTCACTCCTTGTTGGTGGTGTATCGATATCGGGGTACACAACAGTTAATAACCCACCAAGCATCCTGCGAAAACCAAGGCCTTCTGCAGTATTGACGGAAAATTGTATCACAGTGTTGATGCGTGACCGTCCGAATTGAGTTAAAAGTCTAGCTATGAACAGCTTTTTGCACCAATCAAAATTCTGTAAGACCATGGGATCCTTCCCAATCGAAGCACAGCTTGAAAAGAAAACGAACAATGGAATCAAGGACAAGGGCACAGCACGAGGGCGTGGTCACAGCAGTCCACGCTGATGACAGCGACGCGGGTTGGGCACCAGAATGAGATTTTGCTGCTTGCTGGCAGGTTCCCGCAGGACCAGCTTGCGGAAAGACGGGTACAGTCGGTGCAGCCGGTGCCGGCCCTCCTCGGCCGCCTCCTCACAGACCGGCCGCCATACCTTCGCCCACTTTGTGCGCCCCTGAGCTGCAGACCGCCCGGCCTTTCTGGCATTATTGGCTGCCACCGTCGCCTTCCTCTGCCGATGAATCACGTCCTGGTACTGCTGCTTCTTGAGCTTGTCGTCGTCTAACTGTTTCAGTGCCGCCAGCACCTCCGGCGCCGTCAGAACAGCTGCTTTTTCGGCTGTCGAAAGCGTTCCCTGCAAGATGTTAGGGTACGACAGGTGCTTGCGGACCACCTGGGTGAGGCGTGACACCGAAAACTCCAGGTTAACGTCCAACACCACTCTGTCTTCTCTTTTTGACAGCTCCTGCGCGGGGCCCATGACGGGGTCGAGTGACCACATGCCCACCGCGGAGATTGCAGACAATAGGGCGGCGGGCGTGAAGGCGTTTTCGGCCGCAATCTTCACGCACTCGACCGTGTCCACTGTAGTGAACGACGCCCCACAGGCAACACACGAGCTCGTCCGCCAGCGGAAAATGCCGCGAACCGAGGGCTGGAACCTTCAAATCGCAGGCCTTTTGTCCAAAGGCTGCAACAAGTTGACGATCTTAGGCGGCTCAGCGATGACGTGCACGTTTACCCAGAAAGGAGTCCGTTGCCCGGTGTCCGACAGGTGTTATTTTTCCACGTCCAATGACAGCAGCTCCGCCTCTTTCGGGCAGTCCGCGGTCGCAAACGCTGCAAAGTGGGCAGACCAAACGTCAGACATACGTTCGTCATCTCCGGCGGGGGCGCGCCGTCCCACAATTGCCGAGGCGTTCAGCCGCGCCGCCAGCGGCGCTGTCGTCGATTTTCCGTCCACCGGGACTCTGGCAAAGCAGTGGCGCTTTGTCTTGCCCTCGACTACAAGGAAGAGTCGGGCCGACAGGCCCCCGGCGAAGACAGGGACGGCCGCAATGTAGACTTCCGCCCCTGAGCCGACCGACGAGATGAGCACCTCCGACTTGTGCATGCCCGTGCCGCACAAACTTGTAGTCCGCTCCTGTACCAACAAAAGCCGCGGCTCACAGTGCGTTTCGCCCATATTTAACACGTGCCAGGCGAGCTTTATTTTCGGGTCGCATTAGGACAGCTTCTTGGCCGCATGCCATCGCACCACGACGTCAGGGAGCGCGCTCTTCGCCCGACTTTCCTCCAACGATCCCGCGCGGTCCTTCGTCAGCTGCCGCAAGCGACTCAGGAACAGATGATAAAAGCCGCGGCCTGGGGTAAGCGTCCTGTTGAAGTATCGCCGTGCAATCTGCTGCCGGTCTAGCGAAGTAGCCGCCACTTCCTCACGGCAACACGCCAGAAACCCGTCGCGCGTCACGTCCTGCCCAAGCAATGCCTTCGTGCTAACGAACGACGAAAACAGCTTTTCCTTCTCGGGGTGAAAAAAGGAAGGTGGACACGGCGGGACTTCCTTCCCCGGTTTCTTCTTGAAGTGACCGAGGGCAGCGCGAGACACCCCAACGCGTTTGGAAGTGGAAGTGTCCGATTGCCCGGTCGCCAAAAAGTCCAACATATGTTGCCGCTGCCCGGCTCTTGGCACAGGGCTTCTCTTGCTGCCCTTGACAGGGCCATGACACGGAGGCCTCCCCATTACGAGCCCAAGGGGGGGGGGGGAGGGGGAGGGGAATGGTGCTCGGCTCCTTGGATAGGGAGGCACAATGGGCCAGAATGCCCTACCGTAAAATGCAGCAGGTCTACATGGGCCCCTCAGTGAGCCGCTTGGCAGGTTTTGGAGCGCAAGCAGAGGGAGTGTCAGAGAGGGCCGGCCAGAACTGGGAATAGTGCGCTTCGGTCTGGTCAGGTGTTTTGCGCGTGTCCTCAAGGGACGCTTGACAGGGTCGTAGAGGGAGATTTGAGCCGAAAATTGACCGTTGGAACGCCTGGACAGAGACCCCATCAATAACACTCGGCCAAACGTCCTTGGCGACGAAGATGGCGTAAGCAACTGCTGATCACATGGCTGAATAGCTGAAGACCTGTTTCTGTCATTCATGTGTCCCACGGCAGCATCCATGATTTCCTCGGGGGAAGACGGGCCCTCATGTTTGATTGTTGGATTCTGTTCTGTTATCCGGAAAACCACTTTGTACGTAAACACTGTGAAGAACCGACCCTTTAAGTTGGTTCTGTTTGGATGGCACGGGTTCATATCTGATGGCGAACGGATACGGGTCCTCGGCTCAGGCCCCGCGGTCCGTCCTTCTGTCAACCAGATCCATTCAACAGAGCATACAGACATATTGAGATCTTCCTAGAATGGCAACATACAGTGAGAACATACCTGTGGGGGAAACCCCCTGACAGGGGAGACACGACCCCCCGGCATGAGCCGGGGACGGGTCGTGAACAGTCACGCAA
>ENA-ORXR01003112-ORXR01003112.1-marine-metagenome-genome-assembly--contig:-NODE-3112-length-15067-cov-9.097465_pt1 | contig 15067 bp, 13 predicted proteins | sample MGYA00237866_ERZ511479 | MGnify/ENA metagenome assembly ERZ511479 | reverse complement strand
GCTACCAGCTCCCGCCCCGGGCCCGTTCAACAGCGGATCAAATCGCGGCGCGGCGCAATTTATCCTTTTTCGTTATGCGCCGTTGTAGATTTACAAGGCGCTCAGTCCTTCTCATGTGCGGTTACTTCATACGCTGCTTGGATTCGAGCTGTCGATCGTAGATGTACTTCTGCATCGTGTAGTCATTCGGATACTCTCGGATTGCGATCTCTTCTATTCCCTGATCCTCTACGGATTCCATGTATGCCTTAGCGCGCTCTTGCTGCTCGTATACGTATTTTTGCATCGAGTAATCGTTAGGATACTCCGCTGCAGCTATGGCTTTCAGCTCTTCACTGCTTGCCGACTGCATGTACTTCTGCGCGCCTAGTTGTTGTTCGTAAACATACTTTTGCATTGAGTAGTCATCAGGATACTCAGCGACCGCGATCTTCTTGATCTCTTCGTTGCCTGCCGACTGAATGAACCTGTATGCATCGGTTTGTTGTTCGAATACATACTCCTGCATGCTGTAGTCGTCTGGATATTCTTCTTGTGCGAATGCCTTTATCTTCTCGTCGATTGTTTCCGAGCTAGTCGAGAGAGAAACACATAGAAGGGTGAGCGTGAGCAGTGTCTCCTTTTTCATTTCATTTCTCGGTGCGAGCGAAGTCTATTGAGACCTCAAATATTTTCGAAAAGCAGAGTTGTTGCAATTTTATCTTGCGACTATTGTGCTTGCGTTATTTCGACGTCGCTGCAGTCTTCGTGTCCGTAGCTCCCCTTCGCTGTTCCAATGACCACGCCGCCGAGTCCATTTTTTGCACGGTAGCGCATAACGAACTGATGTCTACCATCCACCACAGGTGCTACTCGCGTCTCGTCGTGTTCGAAGCTGCTCGGGTCGTTGAGCATGCTTTCAATCATTCGAGTGACGTCTCGATGTGTACCGCTCCAACCTGAAAGGCAGTGAAAGCCCTTTTCTTTCTCTTCAAGTTCCTCTGCGGCCTTGGCCGCCTTGCGCGCCGCCGCTTCTGCCCCACGCTCAGCCTCACGTTCGGTTTTCCGGAAAGCCGCTGCGTCTTCCTCAGCCTCTCTCTTCATGCGAGCGCTCTCAAGAGCAACCGAAATTGAATCCGGGACTCCTTCGTCGCGGATCACCTGCAGCTGCTGCTGAGTGTCCTCGTCCAAAACGGCGGTGGCAGCGTCGTAGTCATCCTTCGCTTGAGATATAACCGCGTCTCGGCTTGCTCGAAGCTCTGAGACATTCTCTGCTTGCGTGGATAGGACGAGGTCACGCGCTTCTAGCGCGTCTTGACCAAAAAACCCATCTTCTACTAGCACTTCTCGCCCGGCAGAAACGAAAAGACTGCCGTCTTTTTCGTAGCACTCCACTTCGCCTCCGAAAACATGCTTGTCAGTGAGCCACCCATCTTTGAACTCATACGAATCTTTTGTGAAACCCAAATCGGCAACTGCATCCATGCAAATTTCTTTATCAACCTCTAATGCGTCTAGGTGAGGGGAAAAAAGCACTAGCAATGCAACGGCGTGATGCTTAGTCATTCGGATTCCGATCCTCCCGTAAATTGAGCTCATGAGAAAGGTAGGCGCATAACACAGCGTTCAGTTGCAATTGACTTTCCATGACCGGAGCGGCAGCGTAGGGAATGGCAAGTCAAATGACGACTGCAACGCAATGTTCTACCAGGCTAGGTAATCACACTCGCATCTACGTCCTTGCGTGCGTTCCACCTCGCGCAGCTCACCACGCTTCTTAGTCAAGCTTGCTCGTACAATGATGCTAGCTTAGATAACCAGTTTGGAAGGCCGGTTCAGATTTCTTTACAATTGCCATAAGCCTTGAACTGCTCCGACCGATACAACATTTCATCTGCAAATATTATTCTTAAGAGCCTCGCCACGACCAACACCCTACTTCGGAGTTGGATCGAATTCAGATTGTTCGGTCAGTACACTTGCACGATCACCTCAAACTTGGACAATCAGAATTTGCTAGTGTCTGACTACTCGAGCACACACTGGAGAAAACTGAACCCAAGAACATCGGTGGAAGAACAAAGCGTTCAGTTGCATTTGATTTTCCGTGACCGGAGCGGCAGCGAAGAGAGCGGAAAGTCATATGACGACTGCAACGCAATGTTCTACCAGGCTAGGTAATCACACTCGCATCTCCCTGATTGCGTGCGTCCCACCTCACGTAACTCTGTCTGCGTCCTTTAATTACTCGATATGCAATGATGCCAGCTTGAAGAACCAGTTTCGAACGCCGGTTCAGATTTCTTCACGATTGCGACAGGCTTCGATCTGCGTCGACCGATACAACAGTGTTTCTGCAAATATTATTGTTAAGAACCTCGCCGCTGCCAATGCCTCACTTCGGTGCTCGATCATATTCACAGTTGCTCGCTCAGATTAACTGAACACTCCCTTAGACTTGGACAATCATATTTCACTAGCGCCTGACTGCGCGAACACACACACGTGAAAACCGAAAACAGAACATCGGTGGAAGAACAATCGCGCTAACCCGAGTTGGAGGCGGATCGGGGTTCTGGCGTAGCCAGGTTCCCGGTTCGGGTCCAGCTACGGGTTCAGCGTTTTGTTAGAGTTTTGATTAACTATGTCAGAGCCATACGTCTTTAGGCATGACGGACAACTTAAGATGCGCAGTTAGATCCGAAATGAAGTTCATCCATTCATCTTTTGACATACGCCTAGAGCAATACGCCCCCGCCATTCGCAAGTAGGCCTTTAGCACTTCCTCCATATCTTCAATGAATAGATCGCTTCCAACGGTCGAGCAAAAATCATGTGTTAGGTAAAGCGCATCACGGTAATTGGCTTTGCCTCGGAATCTGAACGCCTGCAAGACAAATCCTAGTGATTTGCTGTGCAATCTCTCGTCGCGAATTTTTCGCGCAAATTTTGTTTTGAAATTATCCAGCTCTTTCGCTTTAAGTTCGCGGCTCAGCAATTCGTTCTTTATTTGCCATTCCCTATAGTTTCTTGTGCCGCTAAGGTACGTCAGACAAGCGCCTTCGGCCTCTTGCCGATTTGCTGGCGCGACAAGAAGCTCAAATTTTTTAAATTCTGACAGAGCGGCGATCTCTTTATCCGCAGCACTCTTCACCAAGGTCGAAATCCGGTAGTTGAATGGCTGAAACGCTAACCCTGCTGCGGCAATGTGCTGATCCCACTGTTTCGCTGTCCCGGCGTGGTCTTGTTGCTGAGAGCCGTCTTTCGCCGCGACCATCGCGCTTGCTGCGCAATATATCCCGTAGTACCAATCCATGATCGCGATACGGTTGAGATCAGCTGCCTTTCCAGCTTCACTCATGGCATGCAATGCCGATAGATGATGTAGAGAAAGTAGTAGTTGTTCATAAATAGTATTGGTAGCACGGTCACTCGAAGAGCGTGCCCTCGAGACTGATTTGTATTTCTCAAGCGCTCCTTCCCATGTAACATTCTCCTCCCAAACTATCAACGAGAGCGCTCGGATCCAGTTTACAGATGAAGCGACGGCGAATCTTGATGTTGGAGCGCCATCTGGCTCGGACAACGTACCTTGTGTGGTCGGCAGTTTTTCCGTGATTCGTCGGTAAAGGTAGTTCTCAGTCATCACAAAATATCGCTTTCGTTTGCTGTTGGTTTGGGCAGCCTTGCCACTTGTGAATGGTGGCACGAATAGTCGAAGTCGCCGCAATACTCTAACACCGACGTTAAGGTGAAATTGCGGCCGGTACGCGTTCTGAGGAACTCATGGTTGTGTGGCGGCCGCAATTTACAGCTTCAACGTTTTGTTCGAATCGGACATTATAAGCTTGGGCAACAGGTTTTCGCACCTTGCAGCACAGTTTCATAGTGTTGTAGTCGTTTTTTTACTTACGGGGTTCCTGAAGTATCTCGTCAATTCTTCGACGCAGCTCGGGAAGGTCCGATCGAATAGTTCTCCAGACGATCGCAAGATCAATTTTAAAGTAACCGTGCGACAACGCGTTTCGCATTTCATACGCGCTTTTCAATGGCAGTTCAGAATACTTTGCTGCAAACGACGGGAAGCGCTTCTCAATATTTCTGCTTGCTTCCCCAACTATTTCAAGATTTCGGATGACCGCGTCTTGAATAATTTCACTTGCGACGAACTCGTCTTCACCATTTTCTGTATATCGGTTTATTCGGTCTATTGCCTGGGCAATATGCTCGAGTAGATCGCGCGCTCGTTCCGAGTCGGAAATCATATTTGCATTGCCTCCGACAGGATCGCGTCGCGAAACTTGTCCGGCAGCGCCATTGGGGTCAGCACATCAACCCTTACTCCTAGCATTTTTCTTAGCTCACCACGAATCGTTCCTATATCAAACAGCGTAGTGTTCTCCGTGGGATCGATGAGGATATCAAGGTCACTGTCCTCCGAGTCCGTACCACTTACAACTGAGCCGAAAACGCGTGCATTAGTCGCCCTATTGGTCTCGACCACCTGCCGTATCGCCTCTCTATGCAGTTCAAGTGCTGTAGATGGCTTCACGCTCTTGGACTCATCAGCGAGTTCTTGCTCCGTCATGCAACCCAGGACAGGGATGATACCTCAGCGACCGTTTGCACTGCCGATGGGTTCTGCCGATATCGTTCAGACGAATTCGAACATCGCGCTAACCTGAGCTTGAGGCGAGCGCGGGTTCTGGCGTAGCCAGGTTCCGTGATTGGGTCAAGCTACAGGTTCAGCGTATGGTTAGCTCTTCGTATTCGATAGGTGACTAGATCTTGCATCGCAGTAGGCATGTAGCTCGTCATAGAATAGCGCGTAGTTCGCAGGGAATCTCGTGAACGATCTTTTTATTTCGCTTGCCGGTTCGTTTGATATGCACAGCTTAACCAACTGATACCATTCGAAGATTTTTGCGAACTGAAGAATGCCTTCAATATGAGTACGAAATACACCGTCATACGGTCTGCCAAGTAAGGTCACATAAGCCTTCTTAACTTCTAATGCCCTCACTGCTGTTCCGTCGCTTGACGAACGCCACCTTCGATCGCCACGTAGATACTGCACTATTCTATTAGAAGAATCCGCAGTTGAATGACGTACAAGGTGATCCAGTACCTTGTACCTACTTGTGCTTAACCTTTCTTGATCGTCTGCTTCTGGAATCCAAATTTCCGGGGGAACTAAACTACCCACGAATGAGTTTTTATGTTGACCAATCGAGAAACCTCTGTCTACGCAGTGAAACTCTAGATACCCAGCTAGCATCCAACTTAGCAGCTCGACATCGTCAAATTCCCGATCACCTTGCTCGTAGATGAAATCCAGAAATGCGCTAAGCGGAATCTCTGGCTGGTCGCGTCGAACAGCATTTCTAAATCTCTCGAATGCTAACCATCTCGGTTTAACCGTCGGTTCGTCGGCGCCGATCATGGTCACCAACATATCAAGAACTATTTTATCGTCCTCAAACGCTTGGTCAGGGCTGGTGGCATGCCTATTTCTGTGTGTCACGTCGGGCTCTTCAGAGAGGCTACGGAACACACGTAGAAACGCGTTGAAGCTGCCATCGTTGTCGTTTTTGCTTAGCTCCCTCTCAATTGCTCGCCTGGACGGCTCAGCATTTCCCTCTGCCTCAAGATCATTTCTAGCACGTGTTCTATATGTTTTCGAATGCAGAGGGTCGCCGTGCCACACAATGGGAACAACCTCTAACAGATAGGAATTCTTAAGCTTCATCTACCATTCCAAAGCCTCTGTACGATTTCTGTCGTGTTCATCGGGTTCCGCTTCCGCTAGCTTGCACTTTTTGGCTTTGGAATGCACTAGGCATGAACACCACTCGCAAAAACACCTGTGGATGTACCGACAAGAACGGATCTCCTAAGAAACTGTACCGAAGCGAGATAGTTGCCTCCGAACAGGTACGCTACGCACAGCAAGATCGAAATACCTCGTTAAAGATTTACAAATGCCCATCCGGCTGGGGTTTTCATTTAACCTCAAGGCTCGTCTGCTACTAACAGCGTCTGCCGCTCAGCTCATTCTAAAGTATGCATTCGATGTCGGGTCGGCGTATTGCAGCGCCGTGCTTGAGAAAGCTAACAAGTATTAGCTCTAAACAACCCTACCCAATAGGCACGAAACATTCGACCGTAAATAAACCAATGTCTGCCAGAAACCTATAATACGCACTCTGGCTACTCCTTGCCACCGCTTTGATTGGTCGTCAGCCGCCGCCAGTCACCACTCTCTGCTTCACTTCGAATTCTGCCGACACTTCTATGGCCGGTTGGAAGAGCCTGCGTAGTGTTCCATATATTCATATCGACCACTACTGCATATAGCAATAACGAAGACCTTGCTTGAGATCAGATTTATGAGAAGACCGGCATGTATGAGCGATAGACTCCCTGCACGAACATGACTCGACCTGGGCCCCGGAAACCACCCACCATGAACCTCCCCCGCAAGAACCTATTCTCACTACCTGACGGAGTCATTTACCTAGACGGCAACTCCCTCGGCCCACTCCCGACATCGGTGTCGACGAAAGTGCAACAAGTGGTGACCAACCAATGGGGCAACGAACTCATCCGTGGTTGGAACACCGCTGGCTGGATGGAACAACCCACACGTGTCGGCGATCGTGTCGGAAAGCTAATCAGAGCCGTGCCCGGCACCGTCGTCATGGGTGACACCCTATCAATCAAGGTCTTCCAGGCCTTGTCAGCGGGATTAAACCTTCGCCCGGACCGGCGGGTAATTCTCTCCGACACCGGTAACTTCCCCACTGACCTCTACATGGCAGAGGGCCTGATCGATCTGCAACAACGCGGCTACGAATTGCGACTGGTCGAGCCTGAGGCGATCGCCAACGCAATCGACGAGACGATCGCCGTCGTGATGCTGACAGAAGTCGACTACCGAACGGGCAGGCTGCACGACATGCAGGCCATATCAAGCAAGGCGGCCGACGCAGGTGCGGTCATGCTGTGGGATCTCGCCCACAGCGCCGGAGCCATCGAAGTCGACGTCACGAAAGCGGGCTGTGAATTCGCTGTCGGCTGTACGTACAAGTACCTCAATGGCGGTCCAGGCTCGCCGGCCTTCATCTGCGTTCGGCCGGACATCATCGACCAGGTCAAACCTGCGCTTGCGGGCTGGCTCGGGCACGATGCGCCGTTTGCCTTCGAGCCGTCCTACCGTCCCGCAGCAGGCATCGAACGCTTGCGTGTCGGCACGCCGTCGGTCATTCAGCTGAGCGCGCTCGAGGCGGCCCTCGATGTCTGGGAGGGCGTAACGATGTCGGAAGTTCGGGAGGCCAGTATTCGCCTGTCGACGCAGTTCATCGACGCCGTCGAGTCGCGATGTCCGCAACTAACGCTGGCCAGTCCGCGTAATCCGGCTCACCGGGGGAGCCAGGTCTCGTTCACCTTCGAACACGGCTTTGCGGCCATGCAGGCGCTTATCGACCGGGGTGTGATCGGCGATTTTCGTGCACCGGACATCATGCGCTTCGGCATCACGCCCTTGTATCTGGATGAATCGGACATCGCAGCGGCGGTCGACGTCCTCGAGGATGTGATGTCGAACGAGCGCTGGGACAACCCGGACTACCGTCAGCGTGGGCGAGTGACCTAACCGCAAAGCAGGTGATCTGTAGCATTTCCGCAAAAGCGCGCAGCCTCACCGAGATTCCCAAGCTCTCGACGTGCGTTCCGGTCCAAATCCTGCTGCATAGCTCAAATGAGCGATCTACATATCCCGAGGGCGACCCGCCCCTCCCTCCGTTCTTTCGGCGTCAATCCATACGAGCTCAGGCTACGACGGGCCAAGGCCAGTCGTCATTCCAGACCTGGCTCGGCCGCCGCGTCACTGTGCGCGAGCGTGCTCTGCCTGGCCATCACAACCATCGCCACGGCCGCCGACGGTGACAGGCCGATCTATCGATCGAAAGCAGCGGACGGCACGGTCAGTTTCACCGACCGTCCTGCACCGGATGCTGTCGTCGTCGAGCCGGGGCAGATCAGCGTCATCGCCGCCGACCGGCCTGCCAGCGCAAGCTCCGGTCGCGAATCAGCACGTGAGTCATCCCGCTCGATAACCGGCGAACCCGGCACCAGCGATCCGATGACCGATGGCTTCCCGGGCGAGGAGGATTACACATCAGAACCGACAGGCGAACCCGAACCCACGGCGCTCGTCGACACGGTGGTCATCGCGTCCCCACCCCCTGATGCGCATCTTCTCGACGCGTCCGGCCCGCTTCTGGTGGAAGTCGGCACGTCGCCTGGCTCGCTGGCAGAGTCGGGTCTGCTTGCCGAGGTCCTTATCGATGGCACCGTGGTCTCGAGCAGCACCGAATCGCAGGTGCCCGTCTCCGGGCTCGACCGGGGCGAGCACCAGCTGCATGTCCGACTGGTCGACGCCGATGGCGAGGTGGTGGTCGAATCCGAGCCACAACCGCTGCATGTCAGGCGCAGCAGCGCCCTCATTACGGATTGATTCGCCCATCCACGAAAGACTCGAAACGCACCAATATAGTGCGTCATGAGCGACAAACGCACTAAACATGTGCGATGCCAACCAGGCCACATTCCAGCAAAAAACACCAAGCTACTGATTAAAATAGAATTTACTGACTCAGATTGATCGAAACAACACGCATTGCAACGGAGCATTCCTTGCAATAATGTCGCGTGGAGATGAATTCGACAATGTCAGGCTCGAGCGCGACAGCGCTGCTCGATGCGTTGACCACCTCGATCGTCTCGCTCGACCCGGATCTTCGGGTCTTGTCGATGAATACCGCCGCCGAGCAGCTGCTCGGCATCAGCGCCAGACGCGCCATGGGCGGGCGCTTCACGCGGCTCGTCTCTGTGCCCGATACGCTGTTCGCTGGTTTGCGCGACGCCTTGCCCAACGGCCAACCCTATACCGGCCGGCAGGTCCTGATCGTGCCCCTGGGTCACGAACCCGTCATGGTCGACTGCGCCGTCTCGTTGCTGCCGGAACAGGGCAGCGGCCTGGTGGTCGAACTGATCGCCATCGACCGGCCGTTGCGTATCGCCCGCGATGAGGCGAATCACGCTCAGCAGGAACACGCTCAGTCACTGCTCCGGGGGCTCGCGCACGAGATCAAGAACCCACTGGGTGGGTTGCGTGGTGCGGCGCAGCTGCTCGAACGGCAGCTCGACAAGGCGGAGCTGACCGACTACACCTCCATCATCATCCGCGAGGCCGATCGCCTGCAGGGCCTGATCGATCGCATGCTCGGACCGGTCGGCCAACCCCGGCGCGACCAGGTCAACCTGCACGAGATCCTCGAGCACGTGCGCACCATCGCGACGGTCGGCGCCCCAGCCGACGTGACCCTGCACATCGACTACGACCCGAGCATTCCCGAGTGCCTGAGTGATCGGGACCGACTGGTGCAGGTGCTTCTCAATATCGTCGGTAACGCGCTGAACGCTGTCGGCGACCGCGGCAACATCGTTTTCCGATCCCGAATTCTCGGCAACTTCACGGTGGCCGGGCACCGTCACAAGCTCGTGGCCTCGCTCGAAATTCATGACGACGGGCCCGGTGTGCCGCGCGAGCTGCATGACCGAATCTTCTTTCCGATGGTCACGGGGACCGATCGCGGCACCGGCCTCGGTCTCTCCATCGCGCAGTCGACCATGAATCAGCTTGGCGGCTTGATCGAATTCGAGAGTGAACCCGGCAACACCGTGTTCACGGTCCTTCTTCCCCTGGAAACCACGCCATGAGCGACGAAAACATCTGGGTCATCGACGATGACCAGTCGATCCGGTGGGTGCTCGAGAAAACCCTGCGGCAGGCGGGCATGCAGGTGAAGGCCTTCGAATCGGCTGACGAGGCGCTCGAGCTGGTGCGCGCCAACGCACTCGCCCCGGACGCCATCATCAGTGATCTGCGCATGCCGGGATCGGACGGCCTGTCGCTGCTCAGGCAACTGAAGAGCACGCAGCCGGATACGCCGGTGCTGATCATGACGGCCTTCTCCGACCTCGACAACACGGTCGCCTCGTTCGAGGCTGGCGCCTTCGAATACATTCCCAAACCCTTCGACGTCGACGATGTCATCGCCCAGGTTCGCCGTGCCTGCAGTCTGTCGAGCGAGTCCGCACGCAATGCCGCCGAGACGGCCCACCCGGTCGTTCGCGGTTCGGTCAGACCCGAAAGCCGGAAACTGCCACGCGATGATGACCGCAGCGATGTCGACTCGATGCCGGGCGGCGACAGCGCCGAACTGATGGGCGACGCACCCGCCATGCAGGTGGTCTTCAAGGCCATCGGCCGTCTGTCTCGCTCACGCATCACGGTACTCATCAATGGCGAATCCGGCACCGGCAAGGAACTGATCGCGCGCGCCCTGCACCGGCACAGTCCGCGCGCGCAGAAGCCGTTCGTTGCCTTGAACATGGCCGCGATTCCGCACGACTTAATGGAGTCCGAACTGTTCGGTCACGAGAAAGGGGCCTTCACCGGCGCGCAGCACACCCGTATCGGGCGGTTCGAGCAATCCGACGGCGGCACGCTCTTTCTCGACGAGATCGGCGACATGCCCGCTACCCTGCAAACGCGGTTGTTGCGCGTTCTCGCCGACGGGCAGTTCTACCGCGTTGGCGGTCAGGTGCCGATCCAGGTCGATGTCCGTATCGTCGCCGCCACCCATCAGGATCTCGAATCGCTGGTCGTGGAGAAGCGCTTCCGGGAGGATCTCTTTCACCGTCTCAACGTCATCCGCATCGAAGCACCGCCCCTTCGCGAACGCCGTGAGGACATCGCGCAGCTACTCGAACACTTCCTCGAGCGCGCCGCCGCCGAGCTTGACGAAGAGCCGAAGACCATGACACCCGCCTTCGCCGCGCACGTATCGTCCCTCCCCTGGCCGGGCAACGTGCGCGAACTGCAGAACACCGCGCACTGGCTGACGGTCATGGCCGGTGGCCAGGAACTCGAGATAGACGATCTCCCGCCCGCCTCGCGCGACGCGAGCGAGAGCCGCGAGACGGACTGGGAGACGAGCTTTCGCCATTGGGCCAACCAGCAACTGCAAGCCGGTGCATCGGACCTGCTCGGCAAGGCGGTGCCGACCATGGAGCGCATTCTCATACGTTCCGCGCTCAATCGCACGCAGGACCGGCGTCAGGAAGCCGCTCGCTTGCTCGGCTGGGGACGCAATACCCTGACGCGCAAGATTCGCGAGCTGGGTATGGACTGAGTCCGGGACTCAGCGCTGGATCGTGCCCTTTGTCGAGCCCAGATCGAGCCCCGGACAGAGAATCGGACTGAGATTCGGATCAAAGCCCAGGCTGAACCTTACTCGCGGAGCACACCCGCACAGTTGGCGTGCGCCGAGGACACATCCCACTCACCGTTCCGCGTGCACACCGAAGCATAGGCCCGGTGCACCCGGAAACGCCCGTCGTTCGGCTGACCGTCATCGAGCTTCCTGTCCAGTGCCGAGAGAATCGCCACTGGAATGCGGTCACCGGTGTAGATCTCGTGGGCAGGGGAGGCGACATCCGCCGCCTGCGCGCTGTAACTGATCTTGTAGTAACCGTTGAACGGGTTCTTCGGGCAACTGCCACTGACACACTCGAGATCGGTCGCACTGCCAACCCCCGAGCGCTCACCGTCGAAACTGCCGTTGATGAAGCCCGCGAGTGCCAGCTGTTGCCAGACCCCAGCCCGCTCCTGCCCGTCGTCGATGCGCCCGTTGCCGTTCCCGGGCAATGCCGCACGATCGATCTGCGTGGCAGAATCGGGGAAGTCACCGGGGAGAGAGCTGTAACGTTCCTGGAACGAATACCAGGCCGAGCGAATGCCCGACACCTCACTCGACAGCGAGCGGACGCGTGCGCTGTCGATCAGCGCCTGGCCTTTGAAGACGCCACCGAGAATCAGGCCGACGACAGCCAGCACGATGGCGATCTCGACGAGTGTAAAACCCGTCTCTCGTTGGCGACGTGAACGCGGCACCTGACTCATGTTCCGATAGAGCATGCATACCTCCCTGTAGTGGTTGATGGCAGAAATCCCTGCCCGTGCGATATCCGTTCGCACGCGTCGAGTGTCGGTCAAGCCCGTGAAATTATCAATCGATTCCCGCCGCCTGCACCTGAGCCTGTGCCTGAGCCCGTACCCGGCACGACGGCGCTCCCTCAGAACGGCGCACTCCTCGGCACGCGCGGAAACGGAATCGCGTCACGGATATTCTCCATCCCGGTGACATAGTTGAGGACGCGCTCGAAGCCCATGCCGAAGCCCGCGTGCGGAGCACTGCCGTAGCGCCGGAGATCGCGATACCAGCCAAGTTCGTCGGTGAGCCCTTGCGTCTCGAGTCGGGCATCCAGTTGATCGAGCCGCTCCTCGCGCTGACTGCCGCCGATGATCTCGCCGATGCCCGGAGCGAGCACATCCATCGCCGCCACGGTCTTTTCGTCATCGTTGAGTCGCATGTAGAACGCCTTGATCTCCCGCGGGTAGTTCATCAGGATCACCGGCCGACCGACGTGCTCCTCAGCCAGCCAGCGCTCGTGCTCGGACTGCAGGTCCAGCCCATCGCTCACCGGGAATTCAAAGGATTTCCCCGACGCCATGAGCAACCGAATGGCCTCCGCATAGTCCATCCGCTCGAAGTTCGCCCCGACGACGCCGGTCAGGCGATTCAGCGCGTCCTTGTCGATCCGTTGCTGGAAGAACGCCATGTCGTCCTCGCGTTCATCGAGCACGGCCTTGAACAGATACTTCAGGAAGTCCTCCGCGAGATCCGCATTGTCGGCAAGGTCGGCAAAGGCGATCTCCGGCTCCACCATCCAGAACTCCGCGAGGTGACGGCTGGTGTTCGAGTTCTCGGCCCGAAAGGTCGGGCCGAAGGTGTAGACGCGCGACAAGGCCAGCGCATAGGCCTCGGCGTTGAGCTGACCGGAAACCGTCAGGTAGGCCTCGCGGGCAAAGAAGTCCTTGTCGAAGTCGGCCTTGCCGTTGCTGCTTGTCGGTGGTTTGGCCGCATCGAGGGTGCTGACGCGGAACAGCTCCCCGGCACCTTCACAATCGCTGGTGGTGATGATCGGCGTATTGACCCAGTGAAAGTCACGCTCGGCGAAGTAGCGATGAACGGCACTGGCGAGCGTCGTGCGCACACGTGAGATCGCACCGAAGGCATTGGTGCGTGGCCGGAGGTGAGCAACAGTACGCAAGTACTCGAAGGTATGACGCTTCTTCGCTATCGGGTACTGCTCGGGGTCGTCCACCGCGCCGACAACCGACAGGCTCTCGACTTGCATTTCGACCGACTGCCCCTTGCCTTCGCTTGCCACCAGCACGCCCGTCGCCTCGAGCGCAGCACCCGCAGAGACGTGGCGGATTTCGTTCTCGTAGTTGGCAAGCGACGCATCGCAGACCAGTTGCAAGGTGTCGAAGCCCGAGCCGTCATACAGAGCAATGAAGCTCAACCCGGCCTTCGAATCGCGCCGGCTCCGCGCCCAGCCACGCACGGTGACGCGATCGTCATCCGCCGCCCCGGCGAGGGGACGGGACAGAAGGGACGCGAGGGTCGGACGGTCGAGATAGCTCATGGCGTGGGTCGGCAAGCGGACGGGTAGGGATATCGTAGGGCGAGACGTCGCTACACGCCAGTCCGGGGGCGAGTCGAGACGGGCTTGACGTGGTATCCCCCTGATGACTACCGTCCGTATCCCTGCCTGACCATAGTGAGACCATCGTGAGCCTTCCCAAGCCCGGCGCAACCCTGCCTTCGATCACCTTTCCGCTCGTCGACGGCGGCAATGCCAATCCTGGCACCAGCGGTGGCTGGGAACTGCTCGTCGTCTATCGGGGTCAGTTCTGTCCCCGCTGCAAGAAGTACCTCGAAAAGCTCGAAGGCTTGCAGACACGTCTGCGCGACGCGAAGGTTGCCCTGACGGTGGTCTCGGCAGATTCGCTTGAAGAGGCCGTGGCCGATCGGGCAACCCACGGCTGGACCTTTCCGCTAGGTCATTCGCTGACAGTGGAACAGATGCGCACGCTCGGTCTCTTCATCACGGCGCCGGACCCGTCGAGCGCGAACGGCACGCCTTACGCCGAGCCCGGTGTGTACCTCACGACGCCAGACGGTGTCTTGCAGATCATCTGTGTTTCAAACGCGGCGTCCTTCCGTCCCGATCTGGACGTGCTCGTCGATGGCGTCGAGGCGACGATCGCCAAGGGCATGCCGATTCGGGGATTGATCTGAGGGTACGGGTTTGTCACCAACGATAATCCGAACTTGCAGCCGGTGCGCGTTCCGAGGAACTCACTAATGCGCGCCGGCTGCAAGTTGCAGGCTCATCCTTTTGCTCGGTTTACGCTTCATGCCTGAACGTCCGACAACCCATTGCTGCCAGTCAGTGTGCTTCTATGGATGTCCACTTTATGGAAGTAGCATCCGCCTCAGCGAAATTTGACAGCCGTGCAGCTTGCGGCGTCTCAACGCTCTGGCCAACATCCCCTTCCAACTCTAAATATACGGCAGTCACTTTATTTCAATATCCTCGCCAGAATTGTAATAACAGCACCGACTCATGATAGCCAAATTAAATATCCTCCGTGGAATTACTGGTCGAAAACGCCTCTTTATCCTCACACTTCTTTTCGGAGTGTCCGCTACGCTACTTGCGTCTTTGATAAATGACGATCCACTAGAGATTGCATTGGTCGGAGCAGTTGTCGTACTGCTCGCTTTTGTAGCCAGGCCAGTTTGGCTACCGGACGGATATGGAAGCACGCGAGTTCGACTTTACTCGTTAACAATACTATCTACGACAGCCCTTTCATACGGCTATTGGCCTGCGATACTCACCTCGTACGCCTCGCCGGATCTGAATATAATGGGCCTGACAATACCAAGCCAAAATTTACCCGGCATGGTAATGGTTTTTGTATTATCTGGAGTACTGGGAATAAATTTCTTCATGCGAGATTCGTCCGTCATGCGGAAACACCCTCTCAATCTGGCGAAACTGGACTCTGAAGGACTAAGTCGTCTTGCTAGGGTACTGCAGATCG
>ENA-ORXR01003111-ORXR01003111.1-marine-metagenome-genome-assembly--contig:-NODE-3111-length-15071-cov-10.715219_pt1 | contig 15071 bp, 15 predicted proteins | sample MGYA00237866_ERZ511479 | MGnify/ENA metagenome assembly ERZ511479 | reverse complement strand
GGAGCGGGGGGGCGGCTGGGCAAGCGCCCGGCCAAGGGCGGGGGCGGGGCTGGCGCCAAGAAACGCGAGCGGCGTGGCGACCGTAGCGCCGGCGGGGGTGACGGCGAGGGCGGCGGCAACAGGGAGGGCGGCGATGGTGTGGGGGAGGGCGGCAACAGTGGGGGCGGTGGCGGCATGGGGGAGGGCGGCGCGCAACCACCGGCGACGAGTGGCAAGGGTGCTGGTGCGAAGGTGCAGCGGTCTGGTGCCAACGCGAAAGAGCCTGACCAGGTGGGTGAGGGAGCGGCGGATGTGCGCCCCGCCAGGTCCGACACCGGCAAGCGGCAAAGGCGTGAGTGACTGATGGGGACGGTCCCTGGGCTTGTATCGCGCAAGACAAGAAAACGGCACATGCAGTCGATGGACCACCTAGACAGACACGCTTGATGGCAAAATGGAGAAACAATGAGAAGCGCTGTACAACGCCCTGCTCCTCGCACAGGACCGGCACTGCAAAAGAGAAACAAACCGCCGCCGCCCACCCACCCGCTCACGCCTCGTCGATGTCCTCCACTTCCCCCCGGTGCCCGGCCGACCCGCCCGCCGCATCCGCCTGTGTCCGCCGCAGCTGCATCTCCGCGTCATAATCCTTCTCCAGGGACGAAGCACCAATGGTCGCCGAGCACCCGACGACCGGACACGAGGCGGTGGACGAGCCAAGTAGGCTCAGTGAGGGGGGGGCATTCTTGAGGTGTGCAGGCGCATTGTTGTTGACGAGGATATGTTGGACGATACCTTGAAGGGAGTAGCGATGCGGGCACTCGAGGCTGCGGTATGAACAAGAACCAATCGTGAGGCGAGCAGCAGGAGCGCCGGACACAGACGCAAGCCAACAGGGGGCAGCGCCATAGATGAAAGGAAAACGTCAATACAGAAAGAACGCAAGCAGGACCCTCACGACAGCAACATTAACGCACAGCGTGCCACCCAGCCTCTATACCACACCATCCTCGCCACGCTACGTACCTTCGCTGTGGGTCGACCATGGCCATCCCCGTGATGGGGCACTTGAGCGTCCCCGTCTCGGCCTCCATCTCCACCTCCACATCATCGTCTCCCCCACCTTCGCCCATCGCCTCCATCGCCTCCTTCCAACGGCGGGTGCTGGACACGTTTAGGGCGTTCACGCCCGCATCCACCCGGCCCTGCTCCTCACTGAGCAGTGACACGACGCCGCCAGCCGCCAGGAACGTCGCCTCAGGCCCTGTGTTCGTCGCTCCCGGCCCGCCGCCACCGCCGCCTTCCTCCTCCTCGTCATCGCCGCCGCCGCCGCCACCAGCCGCCTCCGCCACGGAGCGAAACTCTACGTCCTTTTGTTGAAGTGTGGTGGCCACCCGCTTCGAGGCCGCCGTTCGTAGGCGACTTTCCTCCTGCAGCCGGCACAGCTTCCCCAGGTTCTGTTGAAGAGAATTGACCACGTCTGATGGGACCTTGGCGGCCGCACCGGGCTCGCTCCGCGCCTGGCCCATGAGGATGGCAGTTTCGTTTAGGTGCGCCATGCACGTGCCAATGCGTTGATGGAATAGTTCCCACGCTGTCGTGGGCAGGTTCGGTGGAACAGGGGACAGCGGGTGGGGAGGGAACGCGAGGCGCAGGGAGAGGGTCCCCGGGTGTCAACAATTGAGACAACCAAGCACGCGAGGAAAAGAGGGGAAATGAACAGACGAGGAACAAGAGAGGCGCAAACGTGTGAGTTGCTGAGCGAAAACGCGAAGATGCACGAGCAGCAGACAGACAAAAAGCGGACGTCTGTACCAGCGAGCACGTGACAGGCGAGACACAACGAACCTTCGCGAGACTTGGTCAAGGACGCAGAGGCAGTAGTGATGGAGTCCATGATGACAAGGTCGACAAAACCCAGGGCTCCGCGCGAAGGTGGACGCGAGGACACGTTGGAGGCAACACTGCGTACGCGAAGAAGACTGCAGAACGAAGGCAAGCAACGACGGAAGCAAGGGCATCAGGCGCGCAGCCGTCAGTAAGTACGAAGACCTAAAATTTTCTTGGATGCACACTGCTTGGATTTATCTCATTTCACTCGTCAACTACAGTTCACCACAAAAACCAAAGCAGACGATGAGCTCGTCACGTCCGTATGACCGTCAGCCGGCGACGCTGAAGCTTCCCAGACGACGGCCGCTCCCGCGCGAGCAACACGCGCTCACACTAGGTTTGCTCCCACCACTGCCGTACGACCCTCTGCCGATGGAGCTGACAATGGAGAAGGAACGGCGGCGCCCGCCTTCGTGCTCACCCCCCCCCCCGACTGCACGGTGCTCGTCGAGTAGCTGCTGGCCGACGTGCTCAGCGGGGAGGACGAGCGGGAGGACGTGCTACACGTCGTCGTCCGGGAGGACCGCCCGCCCGGCGTGAGCGCCTGCGCCCACTGGCGGAGTCGACCTTCCGGGCGCGGCGAGCGGCCCGGCCCCCCCTTGTCGTGGCCAGAGGAGCGTCGCGGAGTTGGACTCCGGCTCCCACTTCTGCGTGCCGACCGCGCCTGCAGCGGCGGCAAGTCGGGCAGTGAGTGCTCTCTGTTGGGCATATCTGGCGACGGTGGCGCGCTGCGGCGCAGGCGGTCCATCTTGAAGAAGCTGCAGGCGCTGGCGTCCGAGTGGGCGCGTGACGACCGCGCCTGCGACGGAGACGCCGTTGCTGCCCCCTCTGCCAGGCGCCGGTTGACTTGCTGCACCATCTCATAGACGGCCGAAAAGTCGAGGAAGCCCAATCCCTCGACGCCGGGCGGCAGCGGGCGGGCGACCGCCCGCTCCACCCCAATGGCGGCCGCCGAGGCGGCCAATTCGACCATTGCCACCGCCTGGTCGGCCGACAAGCTTTCCCCGCCAAAGCCTGACAGGACCTTCAGGAGGTCCTCGGCGTGCAACGCGCCGCGGTGGGCAACGTCAAACACTTGAAACACCGAGCCGGAAATGTCCGCGGCGTGGCCGCCATGGCCACCGACGGTGTCCCCCTCAGCGGGGTGGTGCGGGGCGCCCCCGGGTCCCGACACCTCGTCCGCGTCGAGCTCCCGCAGCACCTGCACGACGACGAGGAGAAACTCGCGGAAGTCGAGCGACGGCAGGGCCGACGCGGCGACGGCGGCGGCAGCGGCAGCGGCACCGCCGCCCCGGACTTGGCCACCGCCCGAGGCCAGCCGACGCAGCGGACCAGGGGCGGGGAGGCCCACCGCCGAGACGGGGGGGAGTATCGGCGGCGCCTTGGCCGGGGCCCACCGGGGGGACCTGACGGCGGCAGGGCGGGGCAGCGCCGCCGGTGCCGGCGGGCTCGCCGCTGACGATGGGAGCGGCTTTGGCGCCCCGCCGTCGGCCGCCGTCGTGGGTGCCCCGTCAGACGCGCCGACCGCTGCGTCCCCGTGCGGACGATGCTGGCGGCGGTGGTGGTGGTGGTGGTGGTGGTGGTTGTGGTGATGATGGTGGTGGCCCTTGCCGCCACCCTCGTGTTTGACGCCCTTGACGTGGGCGTTCATGGAGCCAAACTCGGCCCCCCCCGTCCGGTCGGAAGGCGCCCGGTGGCCACCCGCCGTGCTCGGCCGCATGAAGGTGTCACGCACGGCAGCGGCGGCCGCCGCCGCCGCGGCCGTCCCATCGGCATCATCCGACGTGTCTGGCGTTCCGTCGCCCCAACCCCGTTCCTCCCCCGCCGCCCGACGCGTCTCGACACCAGACGGCGGGCCGGGCGTGCGGGTACCCGCCTTGCCGCCGGCCACACCACCAGTGGTCGCCGCTGCCGCCGCCGCTTTGCTCTTTGGGAGAAAATATGGGGCGACGACGTCGGTCGGCAGGTCCCCCACCAGCGGCGAATGCGGCGGCGGCGGCGGCGAGCGCGTGGTGGGCGAGCGCGCCGCAGCGGGCGACGTGGCGCCCTGCGGGGGCGCTGCGGTCTGGGACGCTGGCGCAACCGCCTGCGTCCCTGGCGCGTCGTCGGGGAGGTCGACGACGACCGCGGCCTTGCCGGCGTCCGGCGGCGCGCCCGCCGCCTCGGTCGTTACCTGGCGGATGAGCGCGAGCACCCGATCTGCCGACAGCGCGTGCGCGCCTGGCGAGACACTTTGCAGCAGCGTCAGCACCTCGGCCGCCGCCGCCCGATCCGTACCTGGGAGCGACGGGAGGGCGTCAAACGCATGCTTGAGCTCCTTGATGGCCTCTGTCGTCAAATCCATGGCAGTGGTAAGCCAGAGAGCAAGGGGACACAGCACAGGGGTAGGGGAGGCACGGGTGCCGGGGGCGGGGGAGGGGGCAGGGGTAGCGTGTGCAGCACTCTGCCGCGTCAGAACTGGGCAGCGCCAGCCAGAGCACCGTCAAGCCAAGCGCGTGCCCCAACCGGTCGGTACGCTGCCCGAGCGAACGCGGCGGACGGCAGAGGTGACCACGCGGAGAAGTCGTCTGGGCGTACCCGCGACACCACCCCACACACAAGGATCCAACAGAAGCGCAAAAAAACGGCACCGGGTGTAGCGTGAAGAGGGCACTTGAGGTTTCCCGCCACGGATCACGTCCTCCAACAATGCACGGGCAGCTCCACCGGTCCGACACCAACTACGCGGTGCCGACAACCCCCTCGTCACAGCGCAACCGGCCGGTAGTTCGTCACACGCGGGGCTCCCGTGCACCGTTGCATCGGTACCGACGGGGGGCGAGCGCGTCTCGGTCGGCGTGACGACGCTCCACCGTCGTGGTGACCCCGCCGGTGCGCCGGTCGCGCGGGCGGTGGCGGCCGGGTGCGGGGAGCGGGCCGGCACTCGCGCAATTGGGTCAGACCGCCGACGTGCCAAGCAGTGGGCGGGCGGGCCAAAATTGGGCGGCAGACCCCGCCGCGGCCGCGCGGGCCGGCCACGTCATGGCCAGCGGCGGCGGCAGAGTGCACATCCGACAAGGGCGGGGGCGACCACGGGCGCGCGGGCCGCGGGCGTCTCTCCACGGGCGGGGGTCCTCCCCAGCGCTGGCGCGCGCTGGGTGGTCCGTACAGGCGGTAGGGGCGGTCCCCAATCACCCGTCACCGGTGGCACAGGGCACGGCTGTGCGAGGGGCACCCGCAACGTCGTTTGGGGTCGCGGACCCCGCGCCGGGATTTGGGGTACTTTTTGCCTCGCAGCGTGTCCATACCTTTGGGGCCACTCATCCGCGCTGTGGAAGACCACCTGGGCGGCATCGTCACCTTTGGGTGCAATCACCCTCGCGGCGTTGAGAGCGAGCTCGCTAGCTCGCCGCGATGGGACGAGTGGACAATCGCAAACTGCCTCGCAAATCGCTTTGCGAGCGGCTCCCGCTGCCGGCGAGGGACGAGAAATTTCCCACTTTACTGTAGAATCCAAAGCTGTGGGTCGCGCTCAAACGCAAGGTGGGACCTAGTGGCGACCCCATTGGCCGAACGCAATGCCGTCAGGCTTGATCCTGGAAGCGCAAAAGTGTCCTGCTTGTTGTGCTCGTGCTCCACCCGCTGCGTCCTTCTGGGTCTGGGGGCCTCCCGTCTTCGCGTGCAATCAACGGCGGTCACTTTGGCGGCGCCATCGCCAGGTGCTGTCTGACCTCCGCCCCCGGCAGAAGTTCTATGTCGTCGGACACCAGATGCGGTGTCGGGCACTAGTTCTTCTGGCGGAAACTCACACACGCCTCGTGCGGACTGCCCCCTCTCCTCGACTGCCGGCCGCCGCGCTCCCTCTTGGAGCGCGCCAACAACGAGGACGCCGCTGCCGGTACCGACTCGGAGCTCCCCGCCGGCGTCTACTCGGTGCTTGCCATCCGCAGGGTGACACGCGTCTCCGGCTGGCCCACTTCTTTCCTGCTGAGCGCGGCGGCGGTGGCGTTCATCCCGTGCTAACGTAACCGCGGCGGTGGTTAGGTTCCGACGCTGTTGGCGGGCGTTCAGAGAGGGAAAAACTGAGGGGGCGGAAGGACCGCCGCCCGCGACTGTCGTCACCCGCCGCCACATCCCCACCAGGGTGGTGCCAATGGCTCGGGTGGCGGCCTTTGCCTGCGACCTCCGCCTTTTACGTTTCTTAGCTTTCCTTGTGCGCGGGAAGGGACGCGCGGCAGTCCTGGGTGCTCCAACTCCAGTGGAGAAGGAAGTGTGGTACACTCACGTGAGTGCGGTGCAGTGGGAACGGATACGGGAGGGTAGTGGGCGGGTGACGGTCGCCTCTGGATGCGAAAAGAAAGCAGTATGAAGTACACATATCTAGTCCCACGCAAAGAAAGCGTTCTCGTAATAGCGCATCACCCGCTGCTCACCCAGTGGTGCGCTGTAGCGGGCCGGGAGCGCCTCGATGCCGCGCCGTGCCGATAACTCTGCAAAGTCTGGCACCACATGGGCCACCCGGAGAACGCGCGACATGGGCACCACGCGCAGCTGCCAGTCCCCCTCCCTCGATTCGGGTTCCGCCCATTTGAATCGCTTGCACCCCCGCTCCGCCAGAGGGCACTCCTCGTCGGCATCAACTTCCTGGAAGTCACATACGACCGCCACGTCTTCCTCCGCGTACCTCAACAAGGCCCGCACTTCCCCGTAGCGCCTGCGTGGCTTGACGCCATCTTCGTCGACGACAGGCATGTCCCCGTCGATGGTGTAAACCGCCACGTCATACCAGGCGCCCTTATCGCGATATGCCGAGTAGGAGCGCAGCGTGTGCCGCAGCTCCGTCCCGTCGTCCAACTTCGCCGTAAAGATGACTCGGCCCAGCACGTGCAGCTGCGTGCTGGGATGGAGGTCGAGCAAAGAGGCCAGCCGAGCCAGACCGGGCCGCTGAGACAGCGCACCGACGGTGATGCGTGGCGTTCCACGCAGGGAACGCTTCCCCAGGGCGGTGAGCTGGCCACCTCGAGCAGCAGCGCGGCGCGCGCGAAGGAGCTTGTCCTGAAGGATGGCTTTGGCATCAAGCTTCTCCATGCGATCCAGCAGGGCCTGAGTGCCCTGCGACTGCCTTGCAATCTGGGCCGTAAAGGTCTTAGCCACTCGGTTCGTGCGCCTGTAGAACCGCTTGTCCACCTTGTGCCCCGACTCGTTCGAGCTCGTGTTTCCGTTGATGAGGTTGCCGTGCATTCTTATTGCGTCTAGGACGTGCCGCAGTAGCTTGTGCACCTTGGGGGTGTGCACCTCGCCTAGGATGGGCCGCACGTACTTTTCAATGAACTCCACGGCGTGTTCTTGCAGGGACTTGGCCTCCTGCAACGTCATTGCCGCGGGTGCGCCCGCCATCGTCCAGCCGGCGATGCGGCCGTAGAGAACCGCGTACTCGGAGAAGAGAGCCGTCACAGCGTCCTCGTACGGGGTTTCGCCCCAAACGTCCACGTACGCGTCCCAGTCAAACGTGAAGCTCTTCGGTAGCTCGTCGTCCGACTCGGTGCCCTCGTTGAAGATGGTCTCGGCCGCATTGCTATCTGCCACCGGCGCTGTGCCCTTGGCCGGCTGCCGGTGGGGGCGGCGCTTTCTCGACGCGGCCCGCCGGGCCCCTGGAGCCGCCGCCTTGAGGCCCGTTCCGGATTGGCGGGCCGACGGCGCCTCCACATCCTCGTCCGTCGAAGAGTCGTCATCGTCCCTTGGCGGTCTTGGGGCACCGAGTGCAAAAACTTTGTTCACGGCGTGCGGAAGGATAAAAACCCCCTTCCGCTGCTGCTTTCCAGTAAAGTTGGCCTGCAACTCGTCGGCCGAAACCAGATATCTGCCCCAAAGAAGACGCGGAAGGTGGAAGGTTCACATGCGCGTCAACAGGGGGAAACTCCGTATGGGCAAGGAAAAAGGAGAGAGGAGCAATCCTTGTCAGCAAGAGCCTCAAGAAGAATGAAAATCCACACACAAACGTTGACCTTGACAGAAACGCCCCTGCAGATAAGACATAAACGTACCCTGGAGCGATGGTGGATGCTTCACTGCGGCGCCCCATCTCTTCAAAGCGGCGGTTGCTGATGCGACAAGCGCCTTTTGTGCTGCGAGCGACGGGGAAGTGATTTTTGCAGACGTGCGGGTACACCCGAACGAGCCGGTGTACAAGCATCCTTGTTATTCCAAGGTCTAGAACCTGAGGCGGTACTTGACAGGCGGGGGGGCAACCACGAGTGCACCACAGTGGAGAAAAGAGCAGCAAGGATGGTCAATCAGGTCCAGTGAGCAGCCTATCCAAACATCACCAGCCCACACACCATCAAGTGAAGCGCGAGTGAGTAGGAAGAGGATACACAGGTACTTGTCCACTTACATGCAGCGTATCCACACCGATCATTTTGTAGAGAAGGAACGGCTCTGTGGAGAGGCCGGCCAGGCCTGCGAGCGCAGGCATGACACTGTGAGCGCTGTCGTGCTTTTCCAGCATCAAACGCCGGCTCGCGTCCCTCTGCTCAATACTGAGGGTGGCGGCTTCCACCTGCCGGTCAAGGCACTTGCGGGCGTCCCTGTCCTCAGAGTCGAGGGCCTCGGGCGTGCCCGCGAGCTTGACGTCCACGTCGCACATGGAGCATGGCCTTGCGCACTTTCCAGACTTGAGACATAGGATGGCCTTCTCCTCGGGGATGTCACAGATGTACAGAAGGAGACGAGGAAAGCAGAGCAGCTCCCGGTCTCCCATCCGCACCTTCACCCCGACGTGGCTGGCCGCAATTGATGACCGAAACACGAGATAGAGGACCCTCTGCAGGATTGCAGCACGGCGGCGCTTCGCGCGAGCGCTGGCACCAGGCTCCTTTCCCTTGCGGACGATCGGGATGTACGCCACGTTCAACCATTCGGCCTCGCCCGATTCCGCGTTGAGCACCCGTATCCGCAACGGGTACAGCGTGTGGGCTTGACGGGGGGGGGAGGGCAACCATGAGACGGACACAATCATACCAGGAAGCGCAGCAGACATCCAAGTCGAAGAGAGAAGGTGAGCCAGTCAGCACACTCGTCCCGGCCCGTGGAAGCAAGAAGAACGGCATTGCGCCTGCCGGCTCCCTTCGTCATGTCCGCCATAGCGCGCGCTTTCCCAACTGCAACCGCTAGACCATGAGAAGTGACATACCTCCCGATCCTGACAGCCGGCTGGCGTCGCTGAAGGCGTGCATTCCGACGACGAAGCTGTCTTCGTCATTGTCGTTGACGACAGCCTCCTCGCTCAATCGGAAGGCATCCCCGTCCATGGGATGCTCCCGCTTGGTGGTGGGAGGGGCCGGGGCATCACCACCGCTCCACAGTGTGACCTTCTTGGCTCCCCGCATGCGCTCCAGCGCCAGCTCGAGCACCGGGCGGAAAATGAGCTTGAAGCTCTCCCCTCCCTCGACCATCGTGCATTTCAACCACCCTTCGTCGTCGATCACGTCGTCTATGTCGTCGGCGAGCGCATTCTTGAATGCGGTTTTGCTGTTGAACACGTCCCTTAGGCCCAAGAAATGGCCATCGTCGACTGGCATTCCAGGTTTGGTGCGGTCCCAGGAGTCGAGAACGTCAAAAAACTTTTCTTGATCCACGAGGGACATGCCGCCTCCGCCGCACTCGAGAGCAAACCGCTGCACGATTCGCAGCCTGTACGAGTTGAAGAGGCCCGGATGGCACGCCTTGCGCTTGGAGGCGAGAGGCGCGTGAGCATCCCAGTCCTTCATCTGCTCGTAGTGTTCGCGGATGTCGTGAGATAGGCAGCTGTAGTTCCACCCCGCAGAGGTCGCCACTGCAGCGCCCACAGCCGTCCTCAGCCGTTTCCGCGCCGGGCGGTCAGGCACCTTGGCGCGCCTTGTCAGCTTGACAACGGCGTCCATCGCGTCAATGGCGTCTTTAACAGCGTCGTCTTCAAAGTCAAAACCGTTGGTGGGGGAGCCTTGCGGGGGCGGCGACTCACCGTCACAGGCCATGTTGGAGACCGGCGAGTCACTACCGGCGGTAGCATGAGGTGGCAGCCCCGTGAACGGACGTGGACCATCGCGGCCGTCGGTAAAAGGATCACCCCCATTCCCATGTGATCCGACGCCTTGTGGTGCACCGAGAGGGCGGGGGGGTGGTGGGGGCGCCGTCGGAGCTTGTGGTAGTGGACGAGGAGGCTGTGTACGTGGTAGCCGTACAAGGGGAGGCAGCCGTGGCGGTGGTGGGATGATTTTGCCGGCCCAATCGGCACCACCGGCAGCGGCAGCACCAGTGGGCAGGCCACCGCCGGGTTGACGCCTCGTCGTGTGGTGCTTTCGCATGCGATGCCACACGAGGGTCTGGTACTTTGTAAAGACGGCTCCACAAATGGAGCACGTTACCCGCCCAGATGTCGGCTGATCGCTCGCCATGGAGACGCCAACGGGGCGCAGTGCCCCAGAAAAGGAAGAGAGTGCCACCAAGGCTCCCCGACAACGCACTAGGACGCCGCCGAAGTCACCGGGTGCTCTGTCAATGAACGACACGAAAACAGCACCTCCCAACGCCAGCGACGGTGCCACCACCGGCCGCGGACGTCACCGTCAATGTGGCGGATGCAGTGGTGAAACAGCCGTCAGAGAGGGCGTCACAACGGCCCCCACGGTCCGCACGTGAGGCGGGGCTACATGCGCCCCCACCTCTCAACTCGGACCCACCCACAGCCGAGATTCCATCGCGGTTGCCTCCACCGGCCGCGCCAAGCGCCGCCGGACACAACTGACCCCCCCCCCGCGCTGATCGAGTCAGTAGGGAGACACGACAGAGAGGGCAGGGAGCGTAGGCAGGTAGAGAGGCGGGAGGGGTTGCTGTGCGCCTCAAACGTAGTGCACCTCGTCAGCGTCCCCAGAAAACGAACTGGATAAAAAGCAGCCTGGCACTACTGACAGCAGCCCCCACTGAAAAAGCATGGCCCACTTCCCGTGTCACCCTGTCCCTGGATCGCGCCATTGGCACGCAGAAGGTCCGTCCTCAGAAAAGACGTGACAGACGTACCTGTCCCGGTCTTCCAACAGAGAAGAAAACGCCAAGGCCTCATCACCACGACGGACAAGCACTCGAGGGCTATCAAGGCAGCACGGGAGGGGGGGGGCACCATGGGGGCTGGGCACAGCATGACGACTAAGGCGCCACAGGGAGCGCACGACGGCATCCAGGCGGAGCAGGGCGAGTCAGGCAGCACATCGAGCACATGCGCCGACCGCCACGCACGTGAGTGTCGACCGCGTCGTAGAGAAACGGCAGGGCCCAGGGTGGGGCCGAGCACTGGCGCAGCACTCGCGGCAGGAGCGGAGCACTGGCGCGGCCCTCGCAGCGGGAACAGTCGCGGGCTGCTCAGCACTGCAGGTCCACTCGCACGTGCGAAAGATCGACAACCGGGAAATCTGATGAGTGTGATTGTTTTTTTATGAGAACGATCGACAAAGAATGGCTCTCTACAGCCACTGTGAAGCCGGTTCTGCCCGGAGATTCATATCTCGAACCGTCGGACCGAACCGATCGATTCATTGTCATCCTTTGGTCCCGCACTTTCACGGACACGGCGCTGGGCGGTGCCGCCCTGGTCTCGTTGCTTGGAGCCACGCACCACACACGTCACGTGTTCTGCCTTATCACGTCACGTGTTGCCCCTCAGTACTCCAGGATCGTCGACCTTTTGCCCGCCGCCCACGCCACCGCCTACAGGCCTGACCCTAGGCGGCACCCGCTAACTTCCCCTGCGATGGCGTTTGCCGACCATGTGTACAGTACGTTTAGAGTGTCCCCTGCCTTTCTTGCCGCGCGAGTCCAGCTGGGGAACGGGCTCAAACCGCCCGCCCTCCCAGTTTGACTGCTGGCGGCTGCATCCTTGTTTGCCCTATCTCTCTGCATCCTGAATGGGAGGCTCGATCTAACATAGGTGGAGAGCTGGGCCGGCTGCGCGGCTGCTTTCATGATTATGGTCCGAAGCGGCCGCGTACGGCCCCTCTGGACGTTTGTCTCTCACTTGGGTCGTTCTGTTCGTTTTGGCGCGAACATTCGCGCGCGGGCGGCAATCCAGGCGGACCTGCTGAGTGTGTGGAGCACGGCGCCGAGCGGGTCGGCCTACCAGACTGGCGGCGGGATTGCGTGGGATGGGCCGCGCCCGGGGTCTGTACGCTCTCACCGTGGGATTGTGTGGGATGGGTTGCGCCCGGGTCCTGTGCTCGCCCGTCGTCTGCTGCCCGTGAGGACTCGGCCAACCATTTAAGCGGGGTCAATCGGAGGGTGGAACCACTGCTTGGCCTGTCGTTTCCAACCCATCACCACTTCTCTCAAGCGTCGACTGCCGCACGCACCCACCCCAACCTCCTCCTGGTGCTCGCCAGCGCCCTTCCTCTGCCCCCGCCTGGGCTTGTCTTCGTTTCGTTGCATACAGAGACCATGGCGGGGAACGGCGTTTTCCCAACCACGCGCATGCCGTCCGAAGCGGACCGGGACAACAAGGCGTGCATGCGCGCCGCGGCGGCCAGCCAGGGGATTCAAGCGCGTTCACCTGGCACCCTTTCTACCGGCTATCCCCCCTACAGCTTTGGGACGGCCTCGTACTACCCACCGGCGCCGAACTCGGACGTTCCCTCCACGGATGCCTCCGTGCCTTCGACATCCCAGTCGCTTCCGCCGACCCGTTCCATGGAGCAGGCGCCGCTCCTCCGCACGGAGCCCTCGATGGTCTTCCAGCAGGGTCAAACCAACATGCCCCCGACGGCTTTGGCGGCGCCCACCGTGCGCTCGCCGTTCACTCTTGGGATGGAGCCGGTGATCCATTCGCTTAACGACGGGCTCGACGTGGGGGAGCCCACGAATACGCAAACCTCCTGCGCCAAGCCCATAGCCCAGCTGGGCGCAGTCAAGAGTGCGGGGAGTGCCGGCAACACGACGGCTTTTATGGGGCCCGTCAACCGGTTGGCGTCTGGCGGGCCCGCCCGCCCGCGGCCGCGCTATGGGCGCTCCAAGCACGTGGTCGCACCTTCCCTCTCTTCTGTGCCTGGGCTGCATGCCGCTGCATCGCGCGCTTCGGCGCCGCTTCGTGAGTCTGTCATGGGTGCCAGCGAGAAGGCGGCAGCCACGAGGGCCGCTGTTGCCCACGTGTCTGGTTCCGCATCGGGGCTGCACTCTACTGCGCATAAGAGCGCCTCGAAGGGCGCAAAGGCTTCGCCGGGCGCGGCCTTGAAGAAGAGCCAGGCATCTGCCAAGGCCGCCAAGGTGGCCCGAGCTAAGGCCCTGCAGGCTAAGATTGTCTCGACTGACAGCGGCACCGCCGCTGACAAGAGCATGTCTGCCGCGGCTGAGGGGCTCCTTTCCCTTTCGTGTGACGGCTCCAAGCTCGAGGATACGGTCAAGAAGACGATGGAGAACCAGGAGAAGACGATTCAGACGTTGGCAAAAGCCGTCGGAAAGCTGCAGATGGAGCGCAACAAGGAGGCGGCGTCCACGTCCTCCATGCTGTTGGCGACCGGCCGCGTGGAGCACATGGCGCCCGGATTCGGGGGCATGGTGCACGGTGGGCCGTCATACAAGCGTCGCAAGACCGCCTGCGAGGCGGTGGAGACGTTGTCATCGCACGTAGCGTCCCAGGACAAGGAGCCGTCCCCGTGCCTGCCTGTGCAGGAACTGTGCATCCCGCCCCAGCATTCGAGCAAGAAGTTGACCTTTTCCTCGGCGACCGCGGCAGCCAAGACGATTGCCATGGCCACTGCAATTGCTCAGAAGCGGGCCGACGGCTCCATCATCATGGTGGCCATCCGGGACGAGCTGACCCCCAAGATCAAGGCCATCATGGGCAACGCTCAGACAACAATGGACGTCTTGCCCTCACCCAACATCCGGCAGAGCATCATCAACTCCACGGCGATGGCGGTTATGAAAACGGGCGAAAAGACCGTTGAGGCCTTCCTCTTGGAGAACGTCCACTCGCCAAGCAAGAAGCGCAAGTGCTTGCTGTCGGACTCCGAGGACGAGCACGCGCCGCACCGGAAGGTCAAGACGGTGGGCGTCCACACGACGCTGATGCAGGTATTCCACCACGTCCTCGGAAACTTCAAGCGCAACGTTGTCGCCGGCTGGTTCAAGGAGGCGGCCAAAAAAGCCCCTAAGGACATGACGGTGGAAGAGGCGGAGTACTGGTGCAGCGACGGTCACTTTTTCGTGGAGCCCCTTGGCCGGAAGGGCATCATTGCCGGCGTCGCCAAGGGTTTCAAGTACCTGGGGGCGCCCCACCGCATTCACCACCCAGTCGGCCCGGGTGGTGAAATAGTGGTCGATATGTGCCACGGGCACTTCTCCCTCGCGTCGCTGTTCGTAAGCGAGGTGCTCACGAGTATCCGGGACAGCTTGCCCGACAAGACCACGATTGACGCCACGCGCTACAAGAATTACGTGGCGCAGGTAGTCCGTCACGACCTGGTATTGCCTAAGCACAGCGATGCGGACCGCGGGATCATCCTGGTGGACGGGAAAGACCCGCGCCGGGCTGTGTTTGAGAAGGAGTTCATGCCCTCGGCGATGGTAGAAGCGGACAAGGCGCCGCCCGCTGGCGCGGTGGTCGACGGGGCGGGCACCGGTGCGGTGGCCGACGGGGTGGGCACCGGCGCGGTGCCCAATGGGGTGGGAGCCGGCACGGCCGACATTGCGGTGGGCGGCGGCGCGGAGCCCAATGGGGTGGGCCCCGGCGCGGCGGCCAACGAGGTGGTCAGCGGCATGGCCGTGGGCGGGGTGGTCGCCGGCGTGGCGGAGAACGTGGCGGTGGATGTTGCGCCTCACCATCAAACCGAGGACGTCGTACGCAACGGGGCGACGGCAGATGCAGCGGGCAATCGGGCTGAAGCCGGGGTTGTGCCTACAGAAGAGGCGGCATTTGCCGCGGCGGGGCCGGTCAACGCTGCTGGACCGCTGCTGCCGGTAGCGCAGGCACTGGCACGGCCGGCGGCAATTCATGGGCGGATGGCGTGGGCGGCGCGGCAGGAGCAAGCGGCGGCCATTCTGGCGGCTGCACAGGCCCAGGCGGCGGCCCTCCTGAACGTGCACGATGACGACCGTGAGTAGGGTTGTTGAGCCGGTGTGAAGGAGGGTCAGATCGGAAGAGCGTCGTGTAGGGAAAGAGTGTAGATCTCGGTGGTCGCCGTATCATTAAAAAAAAA
>ENA-ORXR01003110-ORXR01003110.1-marine-metagenome-genome-assembly--contig:-NODE-3110-length-15073-cov-15.632169_pt1 | contig 15073 bp, 20 predicted proteins | sample MGYA00237866_ERZ511479 | MGnify/ENA metagenome assembly ERZ511479 | reverse complement strand
AGTGGCCATGTACGTCTTTTTGTGTGGTCTGCTGGTGTCGTGTTGTTGTGTGGGTCTCTTTTGTTGTGCACCGCAGGAGCACTGTTCTCGACGGTAGCGTACGGTTCTTTCTTCTCCTCTGACGTCTCTTTCTCGAGCTGCTTGGCCGTCGCCTTCCCAAGTGTAGTCATGAGCATGGACTCGGCGGGCTGGTCATGGTGGCAGCCTTGAGTGCGCGCGTGCTTTGTGCAGCTGCGCGCCATGGGGACAGACAGACAAAGAATTTTCGGTAGCAGGAGGTCGCCAGAGTCCAGCCCAGCCATGGCAGGCGTCCTACTCTCATTCCCTTGAAAGATACAAATGCACAACGAGGAATTGCGATTGCTTCCCAGTCACGCCGGTGGCGCTGTCACTGCGTTCAGCTGTTGTGGCTACGTTTCTCTAGGTTATAAAGGGGGGTAGGATAGTCGATCGTCGGACTGCCGACGGACTGGTATGATTGGTGGGAAGCCACATCGGTCCGACGACCGCAGCGCGCAGTCCGCTGCCATGCGGGATAGAAAGGTGGCCTTCAAGCTGTCTGCACGAAGGAGGGGGGGCCCGTCGAATCGATCGCTCGCCAACGACCCGACGACTGCTCCCGCTGAAGCGATCGTGGCCCAAGCGTCGCTCGGCTCGGAGACAGGCCGCACGGCCCGTGATGAGACGCCGGCGTGCCGCGGATCTTTCGGCTGGCGCCGTGTCCCCCGCCGCTGCGACGCTTGGGCCCGAACCACGCACGCCACTCGCGCACAGCCGCACACAGGCCACGGCCCGAGCGTCTAACGCACGAAAAGCCTCCCCCCCCCGCACAAAACTGGTTCTCCGCGGCTCTCTGGTGACCCCATCGTCAGCGACAAATGGATTGGAGCCGATCAACGAGTCGTGCGCGCCCGACAGCACACGGCAGACGGCACGCGGGCCCATTGGGCGTGCGGCCCAGTCGTGGACGGGCGGGGGAGAGGGGGGGGGCGGCGGTACCAGCGGGGGCCTGCTTGGTGCCAGCGCGCGTTGCGTGCTGTGGGGGGGCGCACGCCGGTCGCCGCCCCTCAGAGCACCTCTATCATAGTGCTGAAATGCCATCTCAGAAGGCATTTTGGCATCTGCCATCTCTGTCGGTGTTCCATAGGACAATTTATCGATGCCACATTACCGTCGCTGTCATCAAAAAAGTGCATTAGCCAATGAATACAGCACGGTGCCCCTGATGAAGAACCAATCAGAGATGCTCAAACCTCATGGAATCAACGCTTTGGTGTCGATGCCTAGAACGCTTGCTACACAACGAGCTCGCGAGATTCGAGCTTCCGTTGGATGGCCACAAGATGGCCTTTGCATTTGGCTCCACTGGTGGAGATGTGGTCCGCAGCCCAATGCCAAATTGCACAGAAAGAGCATTTTGGCATCCACAGAAGAGCACACCGACAGAGGTGCTCTCAGACACTTTTTGTTGGGCCTGCGGGCCGGGTGTGGCCGCGACCCTTCGAGAGGCGCGTCAGACGGCGCTGCGCACCGCGCAGCTGCGCCCAACACAACGCGCAGCTGCAGCGGTTGGGGTCCACCGTCCAGCGGCTGGCGTCTCCACGCCTGATGTGAGCCGCCCCCTGCTCTTCGGTGACTCTGTTCTCGCTTGGGTCCGCTGCTCTGCTGCTTTGCCTCGTCCGGCCGCACCGCCGCCCCACTCCGCGCCGCCGCCGCGCCCCGCCTCCCTTGTGCCAACGCCCCGCTCCTGCCAAGCAGCCCATGGCGGCCTTCCTCCCCGCCCACACTGGCGTCCCCGCCGCGCCCTTCGGCTACCCTGCTGCGTGGCCGGCCGCACGTTTTTCCTCGGCGGTTTCACTTCTCGGCGGTCGCCGCCGCAACGCTCGTCTGCCGCCGCATCCCCCCGCCTTTTGTGGTCCGGATAACCCCGCCCACCTTATTCCGTCGCGTCGCCTGCTCTTTGTCGCCGCCCATGGCAATCCCGTCGTGCCCCGTCCGCCCTGAGCGGCGCTTTCTCGCTCTCGCGCCGTGAGCATGCTTGTGGCGCTGCTCCCCCGCGGCCCTCGCCAAGCCCGTTGCGGCGGTAGCCGCGTGGAGAAGGCAAAACCCGGTCTTGGTGCGGTTTTTAATGCAGCGCGGCAGCGCGCGATGTCGACGGCACCGGCGTCGACGCCGGCGGCCTCTGCGCCCTGGTGTCGTCCACATTCTCCCCGGGCCCCTCCTCTCGGTGTTACTGTGCTACCGTGGCGCCCTGACGCTCTCGGCTGCCCTCTACGGCGGCCTTGACGTGACCATTGTGGTGGCCCACTCTTTTTTTGCGGCGGCTGAGCGTCGACCAGTCACAGCTGGTGGTGGCGGGGCTGGTCGCCTCACCCGGTGCTGTCGGCGCACGGCAGAACAAAACGATACTGGGGGCTCGCGAGGGCGGTAGTGGGCTCTTTGAGTGTGTGATGTCGTGCGGGAAGGACTGACGGAGAGCGGGGGGAGAGCGACACTAGCACGGGTGGTCGGACGCCAGTTTGATGGCCGCCGGGAGCCTGCTGCCGACCCGCTCCCCCCTGTCTTGACTGCTCGTCCGCCGGCTTGTTTGGGTTGGAGCGTGCCCTCGTGCCAACAGCGGGTGGTCGGCGTAAGTGGCGTCACGCGCGCGGCGGGTGGCGCCGTGTGGACCACATCGCGGTGAGAAAGTGTGAAATTGCAACCCTACTAAATTTTACCACCTGTCATTCCGGGTGGGTTCCATTGCTGCAAGCCACCTGAACGGATTGTGTTGGGGGATTGTTGTCGTGCCGATGGGGACGCTAGGGATGCGGACAGGGCGGATTGGCGTGTGAGACGGAGCTGGTCGCGACGACGGTCACTGCGATGAAACGTGGCGTTGCCTCCTTTTCTTGTCACGTGCTGAAATATTTTCGCGGGGCGTGCGCTCGCCACGGTCGCAGGCCCTCGTGCGCGTATCTCTGAAGTCACCACCTCTTTCTCCCTCGCCAGGCCGGCGGATGGGCGGCCGCAGCTCCCGCAGCGCCCGCCGGAGCTGTGTCCCAGGTGCCGGGCGCTGGTCAGCGTCGCGTGGTCTGCGTGATGCGCTCGGCTCTGATATGTAGGCGTAGGGCATTGTCTGCCATACAGTGGTTTGCGTAGTAGTGCGGCGACTGATGCGAGGCAGAGGCGGCGATGTGTATTGTGCGGCCGCGGGCGTATGCGGCGGTGGGAGTCACCTGGCGGTGGGGCGGTAGCGTGGTGGTCGTCGTGTGGTGGCGGCGAGGCGCGGTTGTGGCCGTCGTGCGGCGGCCGCGCTGTGCGGCATTGTTCATCCTGTAGCCGGGGGGATATCCGGCGGCAGTGGTCATGCATCTGTGGGCATGAGCGGGCAGTGGTGGTCGTGTAGCGGGGGGGGGTATGCGTCGCTCTTTATCGCTCGGCGGCGGAGCAGCGGGGCGGTGACGATCTTGCGGTGGCGGGGGTGTGCGGTGGTTTTCGTGTGGCAGTGGGGGTGCGCTGCAGTGATTGACTTGCAGCATTGAAGGTGTGAGGGGCCTCCACTGTGTCTTAGTGCGGGTGCGCGGCGTTGGCAGCTCTGCGGCGGCGCTGACGTGCGGTGCCGATGGGTTTTCGGTGGCGAGGTTTTGAGACGGTGGTCATGATGCGGCGGCGGGGTTGTGCGGGAGTGGTCTCCGTGTGGCGGCAGTGGTGTGCGCCGGTGGTACTCTTGCGCCGGCTTGGAAGCGCGGTGGTGATGGACGTGTGGTGGCGGAGCTGCGCGGCGGAGCCGTTGTGGGACTGTGCGGGCGATTGGCGCGTGTAGGCCGCTGTGCGTGGGGGTGTTGGTCGTGCGGCGGCACGGCTTGGAGGCCTTTAGGATCGTGTGGCGGCGGCGCCGCACCGCCGTGATCGTCATGTGGATGTGAGGATGCGCGGCGCTGGTTGTCGTTCGGCGGTGGGGCAGCGCGGTGGTATTCGTCGTGCGGCGAAGAGTTTTCGGGGCGGTCGTTTTCTTGTGTCGGTAGATGTGTGTAGCTACGTTCGTCATATGGTTCCATGTGTGTGCAGCTGCCATCTTTGTACCGCGGTGTGGCTGTGTGGGTGAGATAGCTGTGTGGTTGCGGAAATGTACGGCGGTTGTAGTTGTAATCGTGCTGTGGCGGGCCTGTACAGCGGTCCGTGTCGTTGGGCGGTGCGAGTCTGCGTCGTTGGTGGGCATGGGGCGGTGCGGAAGCGTAGCGGTAGCGGCTTTGGTAATCCTACGTGCAAATTGTGTGGCAGTGGTCCTCGTGCGGCAGACCATGTTAGAGGCGGCGATGGTCTTGTGGCGACGGTAGTGTCGGCGACTGCGGGATTCCGTTGTATTGATGAAAGGGATTTTGCGTTCTTGTGCTTATGTGAGAGCTGGTCGCAGTCCTGTGTCTATTATTGCCCAGTCGGGGTGCGGCTATGGGGAGGCCGACTTCGACATCTCGCAGTTGTTCCTGGACGCGGCAGCCTGTCTCATGGCGGTGGTGTATAACTCAAGGTTTTACGCATGTATGTGGCCGCCGCGGAGGGCGGGGCACCAGGTGACGGGAGCCTGGTGGGCGAGGGGAAGCTGCTGTAAATGTGCAGCGTGGGGCGTTGTATGATGCGCGCGAGGGAAGCTGTGGCTTTCCGCCGACGGCATGCGGGCATGAAAAGGTGATTCGGGGGCTCGCTTGCACCTGGGAGTGTAGGGAGAGTGGTTCGTGAACAGAGGCAGCACAGTGGCGGAAAGCCCAAAGGTAGGGACACTCTATTCTCATGCTCCTTCCACACCCTTCTCTATCGGGTAGTCGAGCTTGGCTTTCGCCAGCACGGCCTTGAGGCTGGCCTCCACCGCGTACTTGGCCTTCAGATCACGCAAGATGCGGTCCTTTCCAACGGCGCGTCCTCGTCGAGCGTACTCAATATCAGACGCGCGATGCAGGGGACTCCTCTCTGAGAACGTCTTGATGATGTGACGGCGCGCCGCGGGCTCCCGCGGACACAGCCGCCACCGCTTCCCAAACAGCTGCTGCGCTTCCATGAAGGAGACGCAGCCGTCCAGCCCGTTAACATACTGGTCCAAGACGACCCCTCAGTTTGGCTGCTCCGCCAAGGTCAGGGGCGGCACGCAATCCGCGGCGGACTCGTAAATAGGAAGGCCTGGCAGCTTACCTGCCGCCTGCAGGGCTCGTACTTTGCACCGGTCCGCGAAGAGCTGCGTGGATATTGGATGGCGGGGAGCGGGGGGGGGGGAGACGCCAACGCTCGGCTCCGTGGCGATTCGCAAGACTTGGGCCACAGCGCTGGGCTGCGCGATGGGGGTCGGCGCGTGTACCAGCTCCGAACGTACCAGCGCCCGCGCGCGGGGGTCCCGAAGAACGTCTTCAGTCAGAAGGCGCGCCAAAAATCTCACGCTGCCTCACCACCTCGGTCTCCATCGCGTCAAAGCGGGCGTCAATGTGGGACTTGACACCTGCACCCACAGACGACGCGTGGGTCATCACGCGCCCAACACCTGCGCCTGTGGGCGCCTTAATGGACACAACGCCAGCGTCGATCTGCGCAGAAAAGAGGTCCGCAGCGGCTTTCGTCTCAGCCATGCTGGCGGCCGCCACCGCCTCGACGGCCACCCGCACGGCTTTTGCCATCGGTGGGATGACATGCACCACTACATCCGCCGCCACCTCGCCCGCTGCGGACAGTGGGTCGGCCATGTGTGCTAGGTGGTGAACACGGGATGTTGCAGGAGAGGAATGCGGGTGATATCGCCGGTGGGAGGAAAGCTGGTGGTCTCGAGCCGCCAGGCCATTGATTGGAAGTAGACCGAACGGAGCCAGAGATTCAGACGAAAAAGGTCTTTCAGCGCCTCGTCCTGCTCATCCGGATTGGACTCCACTTTCTCACTCAGCGCCTGCTCCTCCGCCTCCAACCAAGGGCACAAAGTTCTCTGCAGCTCCTTGGGACAGGGCACTTCCAGGCAGGGGGCAGCGGGCGCGACCTCATCGGCGGGACTGCGCCCGGACAGCGCCTTGACCACGTGAGCATTGTGGAAGACGTTCTCGTACCGTCCTCCGCCGATAGGCACCGACCAGATGCCGTGGTCCTTGTTGTCCAACTCGTTCACCCCCCTTAGCTTCGCCATTGACACTGCCGCGGCGCGCAACACGTGGGTCTTAGCCACCCAGTCTGGATTGCCCATAGAAATCAACAGCAGCCGCACGCGGTCGCTGTGGTGCCGAGTTTTCATGGGCGCTAGCCGCCTGCCCCGCGGGCCCGCAGCGGATAGAATCCGGTACCAAATACGGTGCAGCGCACGCGCTCTTGCCAGACGATCTTGCGCAAGCGCGGCAAGATGCCCTCGATGTTTTGTTCAATGAACTCGGTGCCAAGAATGCACGGAACTGACAAGTTGTCGGAAACGAGGACTCGGTCAAATAGACGCACACCTCCGGTGTCTACATACAGATGTATGGCATACTTCGTCACGAGACGATTGTTGTTTGCATCTCGGATGCGCGGAAGCGTGGTCAACTCCTCGGCGTAAGCCATCCAGTTCGCAGGGAGAACACTAGTTCGCACTATGTTCACCCCGGCGCCCGTGTCTAGGACAGGGCGGCAACTTCGCATTACGCGCAGGCATGGGCCTGACGTGGCTGCGATCTCGTAGTGCCGAAGAGCACGACATAAGAGTCTTATCACCGTACGCTTTCGCGTTCCGCCGGGCAACCCTAGGTCGGGCACCCGGCCTAGGCGTTTTTCGAGTCGTCCACGGCGTCGGCCGGATGTTAGATGTCGTCTGCTTCGACGTTACCGTCGGCAAGGGCATGAACGCCGATAGGCGGTTGACGACGCTCGCGAGGGCGATAAGGCTCGGCACAATGTGCGGCGAAGTGCCCCGGTTTGTTACAGTTGTAACAGATGTCAGTCCGATTGGCTTGAGGGGCGGCGGCCCGACGGGGCGGCGGAGTACGAACCGGTGTGAACGGTCGTTCCGTCGTCGTCCTCTGGTCTTGTGTCGCGTAAGCGACTTTGATCGCCGTTGGGCGAGTAATCTTGAGTTGCAAACGCAATTTGCTAGTGCCGTCCCAGTACATCTGGGCGGTGGCGACCGTCTCGGACAGGGTTCGGTCGGGGAACGGCTCGTTCAGGACCCGGACGTGCGCTTGCACAAAGTCCGAAAGACCAGTGATGAAGACGTCCTTAACGTCTTGGATGTCAAACAAACCGTTCAGGAGGTCGCATTGCGTTTCCATGCGATGACCAAAGGCCGTGGGCGCCTCTTTGTCTTGTTGCTTCATCGTAATGATGTCTTGATAGGCGTTAGCCATAGTCGCGTGCGTCGCATACTTCGAAAGAAGCCAGTTGACGGCATCTCCGTATGTACGGATGGCATAACGCTTACGTCCAAGGGTGCTGTTAAGCGCGCCGGAGAAGGCCATCTTGGCGTTGCCGGCTAGTCGAAAGACCATAAGCGGAAGGGCTTGACCGTGCGTCAGCCCAGCCGCGTCGCACGCGCGGCGAAAGGTCGTCAAGAACGTGAAGATGCCCAAGGGCAGGGCTCCCGTGAATGGCTGTTGCCCATGGAACGCTCCGTCCAAACGTTTGTTGAGACGATGCGACCGTTGTGCCTCCTTAGGCGTATACGTCAGTTGACGGCGGATCAGGAAGTACGTCCTGCAGTCCAGGAGTGTCTTGAAGCGGCTATTAGCCGGGCGGATCACCTTGATCCTATCGGCTTTTTCAAGTCGCTCCTTCCGTTTGGTGGGGGTCGCGGGGCGCTTGCGCGCGGCCGCGTCCGACTCGCTCGAGCTGTCGCTCGGTGAGGACCCACTTGGGGGCGACGGCGGGCCTGGAGGCCCGTGGCCATCGTCCGAAGAGGACGTGTCCGTCGCGTTGGGGTTGTCGTCGTCTGACGACGTCGGGCTTGACCCAGAGGCGGAATCGTCGAAAGATGAGGAAGGCGCGACGTTAGCGGGACCGTCCTTGCGGACGGACTTGTCTTTAGTCACCTTGCTCGTCTTCTTGACATTCTTGGTCTTGTCGCCCGACTGGCGGCGAGACTTAGCCACACGGCGTTCCTCCTCGTGGGAGTCGACCTTGCGCAGGGCCTCGACGTCGTCGACCAACTTGTCATTGGCTCGCGCCAGAGACTCGTTAGTCTGTTCTTGGGCCGTCAGGCGTCGTTGAAGTGCTTCAACGGCCGCCTTCAGGTTCTCCACCACCTGCATCTTCCCGGAGACGGCTTTATCCGCAGGGATGGGGAGAGTAGGAGCACTGCCCGTTGGGGCGTCGGAGGCGGCCGGATTGCCTTGTCCCCCGCCCGGCGGCCGGTATCCAGCAGGCAGCAGGCCGTCTTTGGCTCGCCGATTGCCGCCGGTTCCACCAGTAGACATACTGGGACCTGAAAGAAGTGCTACGACTTTGCAAACGCCCCGGGCGCCAAAGTCGGAGATCACAACCGTGATGCCCCCGGCACCACGCCCACAAGTCGATGGTTAACGCCCCGCGCGCTAAGCGACGGTATCGACACCGTCACAATGCCACGAGGCAGCAAGAAAGTTCTCGGGAACACCGCGCCGCGACGCGCGATGAAGGCGAGGGTATCCCCTGCTCCTCCACCAAATGTGGTACTAATAACGTTGGTTCATTTACCAGTGCATTGGGACCGACCGTAGCCAAGCAATAAATCGAGTTATATCGCCATCGCGGCGAGGAAGAAAGACCTTTTGTTGCAGAGCATCCGATGGGGAGCCCTGTGGTGCACACGACGGCGACCCCGGACCCATGGTGATTTAGTCCAAACGAGAGCACTGGTCGATCAACTGTACGATCACAAGCGATCGTGATGAGTGCCGGCAGACAGATAAGACAGGCAAGCAAACAAATAATAAAAAATGAACATTGCAGAAGTATCCCCCCAAAGAGCGCGCCACAGGCCAATTCGCACAAAACGTGGGCTTTGGCCAGTCAAGGGAGCTACCGGTGGCAATTTGCCAGTTGCGGGCGAAGATATGCTGCAGCCGACATCTGACATTCCGCACACTACAGGCGCGCACCGGTCGATGCGCCGGCCGCACGAGCATGTCCCACAGGACCGTAATGTCCTGGCGCCAGAAGGAAATACTCTTCATCGGCCGTGGCGGCCGCGTAGAGAAAACACGCGCCATAGCATGCCCTAATATGCAGACTGCCGCCGAAATCTGACAATCCGCACTCGCCAGACGCGCCCCGATGACCGCGCCGGCCGCACGCGCGTATCCGGCAGGACCAGTAGGTGCTCGCGCATATACGAGACATCCTACCTCGGCCGTGGTGGCCTCGTACAGAAAACTTCAGCAAGTAACGTGCCCAAATATGTCGACTGCGGCCGACATCTCACACTCCGCACTCGACAGGCGCATCCCGGTTGGTGTGCCGGCCGCACGCGCGTGGCCCACAATTCTGGTAGGTCCTACCGTGAATACCAGACACCCTACCTCGGCCATGACGGCCGGGTGTAGAAAACGCCCGCAGATAACGTGCTCAAAAATATCTACTGCGCCCGACAACTGCCATGCCGAACTCGACAGGCGTGCCCCGATGGGTGCGCCAGCCGCATGCCCGTGTCCCACAGGAACGGTAGGTACTCGCGCCAAACCGAGACACTCTCGCTCGGCCGTGGCGGCCGCGTACAGATAATGCCCGCCGATAACGTGCCCAAAAATGTCGACTGGGGACCACATCAGACATTCCCCACGCGACATGTGCGCTCCAGTGGGTGCGCCGGCCGCGCGCGCATGGCCCACCTATCCGGTGGGTTCTAGCGCGAACACCAGACACCCTACCTCTGCCGTCGCGGCCGCTTGGAGAAAACGCCGGCCGATGACTTGCCCAAACATGTCGACTGCGGTCGACATTTGACACTCTGCACTCGACTGTCGCGCTCCGGTGAGTACGCCGGCCGCACGCGCATTTCTCACCATACCGGTAGGTACTCGCGCAAGGACAAGACACCCTGCTTCGGCCGTGGCGGCCGCGTACAGAACACGCCCACCGATGACGTGCCCGAATAAATCGACTGTGGCCGACGTCTGACATTCCGCACTCGACAGGCGCCCCCCGGTGGGTGCGCCAGCCGCACGCCCGTGTCCCACAGGAACGGTAGGTAATCGCGCCAAACTGAGACACTTTTGCTCGGCCATGGCGGCCGCGTACAGAAACTTCCCGCCGATAACATGCTCAAATATGTCGACTGCGGCCCACATCAGACATTCCGCACTCGACAGGTGCGCTCCGGTGGGTGCGCCGGCCGCGCGCGCGCGTCCAACAGGACCGGTACGTCTTCGCGCAGATACGTGACGCCCTACCTCGGCCGTGCCGCCCGCATACAGAAAACAGCCTCAGATAACGTGCCCGAATATGTCGACTGCGGACGACACTTGTCCTTACGCGATCGACAGGCGCGCCCCGGTGGGTGCGCCGGCCGCGCGCGCTTGTCCCACAGGACCGGTAGGTAACCGTGCAAATACGAGACACATCACCTCGGCCGTGGCGGTGTCGTCCAGAGAACTCCAGCCAGTAGCGTCGACGAGAAGCGCGCGGCGGACCAGGTGCTTGAAGTCATTGCCAAATTTAATGGCAAGGGCGGCGGGCGCTCCATGGGCATGCCGGCCTGGTCCAACATGTAGGTGATATTGACGCGATTGCGGACGGTGAGGGGCCGCCAACACGAACTCTGGCCTCGACGCCCCCGGGGAAGGGCGAGTAGAAGTCGAGGTGAGCCACGTGGTTTGCGAGAAGACTCACTGATGCGAGGCACACGGAGGGGGGGACGTTCAATCATGTTTTTACCCGCACCACCGTCGGGCGTTCGGGAGGACATGCGATACACGTTATCCTACTCCAAGTTCGCCAGTACCACCTCCCCTTCAATAAGAATCACACACGGCTGCGCCGAGCCACAGGTCCGCACCGCGCCTCCTAAGCACCAAGCGCTGCAACCGCGAGTTCCAAGCCAGGACAAGTGTCCGCCCCCCCCGCCACAGCAGAGGAGGAGGCTCCCATCCGCTTGAGCGTTCACCCACGTCAGGCCGCCGACCACAGCCGCAGCCACATCCGCCACCGCTGGAAGTTGGACGGTCAGCCCATCCTCCAGCATCAGTACCCGCCGCCGCCGCTGCCCCTCCGCCGTGTCGTCGCCGCGACCCCGGCCGCAGCCGGCGGCCGCCACTCCTCTCTCGACCAGCCACTGCACCATCCGCTCGTCGCCGGGGCGAAAGGCGCCGACGCGAGCAACTCCGCCCTCGACTTCCAACGCACCTGCAGCGGCCACGTCCCCCGACGGCCCTGGTGTGAGCATTGGCGACCGCACGAGCGGTCCCGCCACCGCGGCGGGCGGGTAGGGGCCGACGCGGCGCTCGCGGATCATGGAAATGAGGCGCAGCTCCGCGCGGTCGCCGCCGGCGACGCCAAAGCCCAGCCGCGGCGTTGACAAGATGAGGCTGTGGCAGAGCTCCCCGCGCGTCAGAAGTACCTCACAAATAAAAAAGAGAGGTCCCCACTTCTGTTACCGCCGCCTCCACCGTCGCCACGACCACCGGTCGGCACGCCTGCCGGGGGCGCCACCGCTGCTGCCGCCTCCGCAGCCGCCAATGACGGCGGCGGTGGAGTCAGTGCTGAATGATCGCGCTGCTGTGCCCTGGGCGCGTGAGGCCCGCCCCCGTCAACCTGGAAAACGACTTCCCCCCCCTTCCGGGCGCGGCTAAGTTGGCTTGCCCGCCGCCACCGACGGGCGGCGCCAATGCGGCCGCATCCACCGCCACCTGCTGCTCCTACGTCGATGCCTCCCGCCCGGCGGCGCATCGGAAGACGGTCGGCAGCCCCGCCGGCACCGCCCACGCGTCGTACACGTTGACCTGCGTCGACGCCCCGCACGCGCCGCCGGAGGGGCGACACCACAGCCGCTCTGCAATTCCACTGCGAAACACGAGGGGAGCGGCTTCGTCGGCGGTGGAGGCCGCCTCCCACACGCCCGCCCGGTCGTCGCCAAAAACTGTCCACTCGCTGTCGTAGCCACCATACGTGCTCGTCGGCACGTTGTCTGCCTCGGTAAAGAAAGCGTCGTGAGCGGCGGGGGGGGGGACCACCGCCGCGTCGGCAGGGAGGGGGGTGGGTGAGGTACGTGGGGGCGGGCGGACATGGGCATGTGGGCACGGCCGTGGCCACGGAAGCGGGGTCGTCCGCCATGACCAGCCGCCCCCGACGGTGCGGCAGGGAGGGGGCGGTGTCGGCGGACCAAGCGGTGGGCGCCCGCCGCGCGGTCGTCGAGGCGAGGGGGCGCCCATGGCGGGACTGGGGTGACGGCTGCGGGCGGCCGGGCAATGAGGGCGGCGAGCGCCAGGCCATGACATCAGAGGGCGGCACGAGATGTTTGGAAAACGGAGCGAAGGGGGCAGGGGGCTACAGCCGTTCTCTCAAAACCCTCGCACGACAACTGTTGCACCACTCTTATAAATAACCCTCTGCGACCCCGTGAAGGCGGATTCGTAAGAGCTGTGCAACAGTTGGCGTGCGAGGTTTTTGCGAGAACGGCTCTAGAGAAAGAAAGGCGGCGGAGCGGGCGAGCGGGCGAGCGGGCGGAGGGGGAAAGCGGGAGGAGGTCCCCTCCCGCGTTTCCTGCCAGGAAACGCAATAGAAAGGACGGGAAGCAGGGAATTAAAGTCCAAGTCACACTGAGAGGAAGTGTGCGTTAGGACCAGGTTGTTTCTCGGGTTAAAGGAGTCTGGGAAGCCCAAATCGCATGACAGGCTCTCGCTAATGCTAACCTCGAAAAAATGGCGGTTCCAGAGAGAAGGAAGGCAGAGCCGACGACACAGCATAGAAATGAAGCCGGATTGGCTGTTCGACAAGCCATGATCAAACTATTCGCTGAGAGTTGCCGCGAGCAATCTTGCAAGCCAATCAACGTTTCTTGCAGGAGTCACGCAGAGCCATTGCAACCCACAATGAGATTTTCTGAGATTTTTGGGCTGCGTGCTTGGGCCTTAAGGGGGCACGGAGAGCGTTCTGGGCCGGACCTGTGATTTCTCATGAGATCAACGAATTTCTTCAGATTTCTTGAGATCCTGATGTGCGTTTCCAGTGCGCAGAGCTGCATGAGGAGACTGTGTAAGGAACTCACATGATTCTCAGCCTTTCCAATGGTCCACGTACGCTGTTGAATGATTGCAACCGCTCTGCAACCGCCATGTTTTGGAGGTCAGCAATACGTACCGCCGCTGCGTATATCAACAAGTACTCCCGCACTGTGCACTGGCCCGGACGACTTATAATTTGACACTCAGTACCCTGGAACTAAATTTCAGGGACTTTAAAGCCTAACCGCGGGAGGACCGGCCTCATGTTGCCGGGACCGTGAACCCCAAAGCCACCCCAAACGCGATCGCCGACCATCGCCCTCGACTGCGGCGTGGGGCCGGTCTCGCAAAGCAGCGTACGGACAGACAGACTTGGGGGAGGGCGGGTACGAGGAGGGAGAGGGGGGACAGGAGCCGGCTACGGCGCCGTGGCCACCGCACACATTGCTGCGGCCGCCCGCGTCGCGGCGGCGGCGGGTGCTGCCCGCGCATCGAGGCTGCCGTCGAGTGCATGCGCCCGGCATGGACGAGATATGATTGATTGATGAGACGGGCAGCCACAGAGTGAGGCCCTTTCTTAGCTGCGGCTTCGTTCGTGTGACGGTTCATGTGACGATTTGAGGCGGCCAGCTATTGGCTGCAACGCGAAACAATGTGATCACATGTGATCACACATAGCAGTGTCGGAAATGAACTTTCCGACGTTGCTTCATATGAGAGCACACCCAACAACGTCTCCCCCAAGTTCTGAAACCCAAACGGAATATGTCACGTTTGCTGACGTGGAGTACGCTCAGCGGCCCCCCATTTTTCTCATCCAACAGGGCCGTCCGCGGTCCTGGAGATATCGAAAACAGGGGCGACATGGTCCAACGATGGGTGCAAGAAGATGGGGGAAGCGTGCCTAGCAACGTCGACCCCTATGTGGACAGAAGTCGAACATATATCCAAGCAATCACGAGGTCAGGGAGAGAGGGACGGAATGGCTGCGATCCCGACAAGAACGCGTCGCCACTTTCCAAGCGTTTGTGCAGACTTTTGTTATCTGAGTAGACATACCTAATGTCAGGCTCACACGTCGAAAAGAAAGCGCCACGAAGTGACAGGAACTGGTCGCCCTGCTGGCACGATGCAGAAAACTCTCACTTCTGGTGGACCCCTGGCGAACTAATGACAGATGGCGAGCCTCACGCGACAGCGCAGAGCCGCGGCTCTCGGTCGAGGACCCTGGGAACGGTGCAGTGCGCGAAGCGCTGTCAAGACGTGGCCACGGCAGGCACCGCGCGGTCCAACAGATGCTGCGATTCGAATGCTTTCAGAAAGAGAGGCGGACGGCGCCTTTGCTGGTGGCGGCGTTGGCAAGCTCTGAACGAGCACTGCCGCAGTCCTCGAAACGGACAGTGTCGGTGGGCCCGCGCGGGAATATCGGCGTGGTCGCGCAATCAATCACGTGGTCCGTTTGCATGCAATGAGAATTCTTTGAAAGTTTCCAATCTGATCGAAGCCATATCATGGGCTGCTGGAAATGTTCAAAGACATGTTGGAAGGGAGGCGGATCCATCATCGCCAGGGGTCAGCCGGCCGGTGATCAGACTGCTTTGGTCTCTGTTGGCGCCAGGCCCGCCCCCCCCTCCAATCATTCGTAGGGCAGCCTCACGTCAAGCGTGGCGCGGCGGGTGCCTCAGCCGCTTCCACGAGGCGGGGATCTCGCCGACACAGGGGCACGCACGAGGCCCCGTGCCAGTGTCGGTGTGGCCCGCCTCGTGGACGGCGCTGCGTGGGGCTGTGTCGCAGGGGAGGCCGTTCGGGGAGCCTCAAATGCACCTCCCCGGGCGGTCTCGGGCACACCTCCCGCTCGGGCGGGCCCGCAGCACCCTGCGCCCCCCGATCCACGCACGCGCACGAGGGGCCGCCGCGTGGGCTGCCATCCGCGGCTCGTTGGGGCGCCCCCTGGGCCGCCATCG
>ENA-ORXR01003109-ORXR01003109.1-marine-metagenome-genome-assembly--contig:-NODE-3109-length-15075-cov-14.472930_pt1 | contig 15075 bp, 15 predicted proteins | sample MGYA00237866_ERZ511479 | MGnify/ENA metagenome assembly ERZ511479 | reverse complement strand
TCACGCTCGATGATTTCATCTGCCGTACCCTCGCCCGCAAACATTTTTTCGAACACGCTTTTAGCGATCTTGCCCGAAATCGTGTCGTCTAAAATACGGTCAATCAATCCGCCGAGTGCATCGGCAGAAACAGGGCTGTCCTCCAGCTCGAGGCCCGCTTTATTCAGCGCGCCGAACAGCTCGCCCATCGTCCAGTTAGACGCGATTTTGGAGTCGCGGCCTTTCGTGACGGTCTCATAGAAGTCCGCCTTGGTATTATCCGCCGTCAAAATACGCGCGTCATATTCCGGCAATCCGTAATCCGCCATGAAGCGGGCTTTGCGCGCATCGGGCATTTCAGGAAGCTCGGATTTAATCCGGTCCACGAAAGATTGCTCGAGCTTGATCGGCAGCAAATCCGGGTCGGGGAAATAGCGATAATCATGCGCGTCTTCTTTGGAGCGCATGGTCCGCGTTTCGCCTTTGACGCTATCGAAGAGACGCGTTTCCTGATCAATCTCGCCGCCCGCTTCGAGGATGTCGATATGGCGGCGGGCTTCATAATTAATCGCCTGACGGATGAAACGCATGGAGTTGACGTTTTTAATCTCGCAGCGCGTGCCGAGCTCTCCGCCGGGGCGGCGCACGGACACGTTCACATCTGCGCGTAAGTTCCCCTTCTCCATATCGCCGTCACAGGTGCCGAGCGCGCGCACGATCCCGCGCAGCTTCTCGACATAGGCGGAAGCCTCCTCAGGCGAGCGCATATCCGGCTTGGAGACAATCTCCATCAGCGCCACACCGCAGCGGTTCAGATCGACATAGGTTTCATCGGGCGAGAGATCATGCACGGATTTCCCGGCGTCCTGCTCCAGATGGAGGCGTTCAATCCCAACGGTGACGGGCTCGCCAAGGTTTCCATCCGCATCAATTGGCAGAATTTCAATCTCGCCCTCGCCCACAACAGGAAATTCAAATTGCGAAATCTGATAGCCTTGCGGTAGGTCGACATAGAAATAATTCTTGCGGTCAAAGCGCGAGAAGAGATTAATCTTGGCATTAAGGCCAAACCCCGTCTTCACGGCTTGCTCGATGCAAAACTCATTCACGACAGGCAGCATGCCCGGCATACCCGCATCAACGAGCGAAACCTGCGTATTAGGCGCAGAGCCATATTCCGTCGCCGAGCCGGAGAAAAGTTTAGACTCGGACGCCACCTGTGCATGGACCTCCAATCCAATAATGATTTCCCAATCACCGGTGTCCGTCTTGATCCAGTCTTTTTTATCCGCGATGCGGGGGGCTATGAACATTATTATTCCACTTCTATCGCACTATTGTAGTGCGTTTTTATTATACCAGCAAAGGCGCGGTCAGCCGCTTGTATTTTGCCGCTATTCGTGACCAAGGCATAGACCATGTTGTCTTCCGGGGCGGCAATCAATAGAGCATACCACATCTTATTACTGCCGTTATGCCAAAACATGGGCGTGTCAGAAAATAGGCTTTTTTCGGGGTGCATCCATCCCATAGCATAGTCTTCAAGACGCGGGGCATGAAGGATGGCAAATGTCTCTTGGGATAAATAGTCTGAACGACCCGCAACGCCGTCAACATGGGCTTGACCGAATTTCGCCAAATCTTGCAGGGTCATATGCAGGTTTCCTGCAGGCCCCATCATCGGGGAGTTATCCGCAAGCCCGCTGGGATCCATAGCTGTCTCGCCGCGATGCCCCCAAGCGACGGGATTGCCATCAACTGGTTTTGGCGGTCCAAACCCGGCCGAGGTTAATTCTAAGGGCTCAAATACTTCTTCGCGCATGAGTGTTTCCCAGGATTTTCCCGTTTTGACTTCCGCCAAATGCGCCGCAATCGTGAAGCCAACATTGGAATAGACGTGAGCAGTCCCGGGCTCGCTTTTGGGTTTCTTTCGAAGCATTTTACGAACATTTTTTTTGCGGCTTTCCAGAGTTTTCTCTGGTGTTTTAGGCTGGAATAAATTCGTCCAAACCGAAAAGTTTGCTTTCGCACCGGACGTGTGAGTCAAAAGCTCTCGAAAGGTAACCCCTCGCCATTGTTTATGAATTTTCTTTGTGCCGAGAATATCTTCAACACTGTCGTCCCAGCTCAGTGTACCTTGCTCGACAAGCCTTGCAATCATCGTTGCCGTCACGGGTTTAGTAATAGACCCAATATGCCAGCGCTCATTAGGCTCGATTTTCAACTCAGAGCCGAGCTGCTTCTCTCCGGCCACAGCAGTCTCAATCAACTCGCCGTCTTTAAACACAACACCGCCAACACCCACCAGCTGTGCTTCGATTTGCGCTTCTGCAATCAACTCGGACCAATTCTGCACATCTATTTTATCTTGAGCGTAAGCCATAGTTGATCCGCTCCATAGCAAGAAAGCGACCGATAGAAGCCGGGCATGTTTCAGAATTGTTTTCATTCTAAACCTACTCCAAAATAAGTTTTTTTTATCCGCGGTGCGGGGGCTATGAATATCGCGTTACTCTCTTTGCTTCCGTTTACCCCGGCCTGTTGTTTGGCTCGCCAAACGACTTGGGCTGGCGTCCAGAGCGCAAGCCATACACTCTGCACGCAACTCCGGGAAAATTTTTTGGTCAGGCAAAGGCCAAACCGGGCTTTTATTTATATCAATCCAATGCGGATTGCTTTCTTCAATTAATCGCAATTTCCATTTGCGTTGCCAAGTCTTCATTCGCTTTTCACGCAATAAAGCCTCGTATCGCGTTTCAAATACCCCAAACCATACGAGAGATTTGAGTTTATGTTGTTTGGAAAATCCTTCGTAAACTTCATGAATGTGCTCACCCATTCGTTTCCCCAGATCATCCGTTTGTCCGATATACAAAGTCCCGTTTCTAAAATTGGTGATAATGTAAACATAGAAGACTTTGTCAAACATCACGCTCCTCCGCTCTGGACCCCAGCCTACGCTGGGGTAATCGGAATACTATTTTACTCTCCGTCCATCCCAACCTGTTGTTTGGCTCGCCAAACGACTTGGGCTGGGATCCAGAGGCGTCATTCGATACTCATAGTTGAGCCTTCATATCTTCGAACACATTCCGTAAAAATCTCGATCAAAGAGTTCTGAAAGGCCATTATTTCTTCTTTATCTGTTTTCAAATTCTTGAAACAAAACTCGTATGGCGGCTTTGCTTCGTTAATGTTGCCGACAACAAAACTATCCTCAAGCGCGTCCAGACCCAAACCATGCCAATCAGGCGCTTTTGCCTGTGAGAGAATGGATTTCAAAACTTCCAATTTTGAAGGGTTATCACCCCAATCGATAATTATCTGCGTTTTCACTTCCACCACTTCTCAGGCTTAGCCGTGAAGCCAGCCGCATCTTCCAACGCACTCGCCGCCTTAAACACCGTCGCCTCATCCATCGCTCGTCCAATAATCTGCAGGCCCAGCGGCAATCCATCCTTATCCAATCCCGCTGGCACGGAAATCCCCGGGAGTCCCGCCAAGTTCGTTGTCACCGTGAAGATATCGTTCAAATACATTTGCACCGGATCGCTTACTTTCCGTCCGACAGCAAAAGCCGCGCTTGGCGCCGTCGGCGTCAGGATCGCGTCGCAGGTCTGCCACGCATTTTCGAAATCTTCCACAATCCGCGTGCGGACCTTTTGGGCGCGGAGGTAATAGGCGTCGTAATAGCCTGCCGAGAGCACATAAGTCCCGATCATGATACGGCGGCGGACTTCGTCGCCAAAGCCTTCCGTGCGCGTGCGCTCATAGGTGTCGGCGAGGTCTTTTCCGTCAACGCGTAAGCCGTAACGCATCCCGTCATAGCGCGCGAGATTGGATGAGGCTTCCGCCGGGGCCACCACATAATAGGCGGGCAGCGCATATTTCGTATGCGGCAGCGAAATCGGCACAATCTCTGCGCCCGCCGCTTTCATCCATTCTATGCCCTGATCCCAAAGCGTCTGAATTTCCGCCGGCATGCCGTCGATGGAATATTCCTTCGGGATGCCGATGCGCAGCCCTTTGACGGACTGACCACAAGACGCCGCCCAATCCGGAACATCGGCCTTGATGGAGGTCGAATCTTTCGGATCATATCCCGCCATGCTCTCGAGCAAGATGGCACTATCTTTGACCGTCTTGGCAATGGGTCCCGCTTGGTCGAGCGAGCTGGCAAAAGCCACTGTGCCCCAACGGGAGCAGCGGCCATAAGTCGGCTTAATTCCAACTGTTCCTGTGAATGACGCAGGCTGGCGAATAGATCCGCCGGTATCCGTCGCGGTTGCGCCGAGGCACATATCCGCTGCAACCGCAGCGGCAGAGCCGCCGGACGACCCGCCGGGAACCAAATCTTCGCCCTTGCGCCCCCCAGCCTTCCAAGGATTAATGACGGGACCATAAAAGGATGTTTCGTTTGAGCTGCCCATCGCAAATTCATCAAGATTCAATTTGCCCAGCATTACCATACCATCGGCCTTCATATTCGCCGTGACGGAAGATTCATATGTAGGCGTGAACTCGCCGAGGATTTTTGAGCCCGCGGTTGTTTTCACGCCCTCGGTACAGAATAAATCTTTGACGGCCAGCGGCGCGCCCTCGAGCTTGCCAACATCGCCAGATCTACGCCGCGCATCAGAGGCTTTAGCCCCGTCCATCGCTTGCTCAAATGTCGTCGTGATAAAGGCGTTCAAATCCGCGCCGTCCATACAGGCGTCGATATGCGCTTTGGTCAGTTCCTCAGACGAAAAATCGCCCGTCGCCATTCCGTCCAGTGCACCCGATAATGTGAGTTTTGTTAAATCAGTCATATAAATCTCTAACAGGCCATTGCCCCTAAATCGACTATGTCTCCATCTCGAAGTTCAAAGTCCAAATTTTGTTTAATGCAAATCTCTTCGTCACCACGCTGCACATGAATATCGACCAAATCAATATAGGGGCCCTGATCGCCACGATTATATTCGCAGATGAAATATTTTAGATTGTCTTTGTCCAAAGGTCTGTCCGGAAAACTGCCATCGTAAGGTTTAACGTCGACCTGAAGGGCTTTACTGTAAATATCTAATGCCTGTTTCACTGTTTTCGCGTGTGACACATCAAGCCCCGGAAGATCTTTGTTTATGATTACCCCCGTAGCTTTGTCTTCATCGAATATTACGGTGGCAATTTTTGGTCCGAACAGCCTTATCACGGCCTACTCCACACTGCGCGGAACAACGAAAAACCCGTCATCTGATTTCGGCGCATTTTGCAGAATCTGATCTCGCTTGCCGCCATCGGAGACATTATCCGCCCGCATCGGCGCAGCCATATCCACGGCGGATGTCATGGGCTCCACGCCCTCAACATCCACTTCGCCGAGCTGTTCGATCCACGCCAAAATACCGTTCAAATCCTCGGCAATTGGTTGCAAGCGATCCTCTTCGACATGCAGCCGCGAGAGCTTTGCGATTTTCTTGACGTCCGTAGCCGTGACGCCGTTTTTAGGTTGAGCCATTTGGGCCGCTCCATTGTTAGGTGAAAGGCGCGGTTAGCAGGGGGCTAAATCTGGTGCAAGAGATTGTAAGCGATAGGTCACTTGTATCGCAGTCCTGCCCGCTTTAGGGCAAGCGGGCAGACAGCCTGGCAATGGGCCGTGTTGTCTTTGCACAATCCGGTCAGGGTCTCCGCCATGTCCTCTCTTCTTCCGCCAAACGCACCGTCCTTTGGGGGGCCTTTGTCCCGTTTGTTTGGACGGATCATGCTTCGCATGGTTGGGATGAAAGTCGGCGGGACGGTCCCGGACGTGCCCAAAGCCATATTGCTTGGCCTGCCCCACACCTCCAATTGGGATTTGCTCCTTGCGATGGGCATGAAATATGCGCTGGGCCTGAACTATAGCTGGATGATGAAGAAGGAAGCCTTCTTCTTTCCTTTCGGCGGTATGTTTAAAGCGATGGGCGGCATCCCTATTGACCGGAAAGCCGCCAAAGATGTCGTCGGGCAAATGGAAGATTGGTTCGCCGCCAATGAGAAAGCCTGGATAGGCATTACGCCCGAGGGCACCCGGACCAAGGTTGACCGTTACAAGAAAGGCTATCTGCGGATTGCCTATGCGACGGGTGTTCCCGTCTTTATCGTCGGCGTCGACTCCGTCACGCGAACACTGGTTTTTGACCAATTTATGGACCTGACGGGGGATATTGAGGTAGACAACCATCAAATACGCGAGTTTGTGCGTAGTAAATACACAGGCTTAAAACCTGAAAACAGCTAAATCGGGCAGATTGTCCGATAAAAAGGACGCGCAATTTGAAGTTTGAAAATGAATTTATTGGCCCGAATACGCCGCGCATGGGGAATGGTTTAACGCGGTGGATCGGGGATCTGATCCTCAAGGCCATGGGATGGACAATACATGGCGAGCTTCCCAATCTCAAAAAAGCCATCATCATCGGCGGGCCGCACACATCCAATTGGGATTTATTCTTGGCGATGGGTTCAATGCTCTCCGTTGGGCTTAAATTTTCTTGGATGATGAAAAAAGAGGCCTTTTTCTGGCCACTGGGCGGTTTGTGGAAAGCCATGGGCGGCATCCCGATTGATCGCGGCGCCGGTATTGACGTTGTCGGGCAAGTCAAAAACTTCTTCCAAACGCAGGACAAAGTTTGGCTCGGTCTCACGCCCGAAGGCACGAGGTCAAAGGTTGAGCGCTATAAGACGGGATATTTACGCATGGCCAAAGGTGTCGGCGTGCCGCTGTTTATCGTGGGTATCGACAGCGTGAATAAGCGTGTGGTGTTGGATAGGCTCTGGGACCCAGCAGGCGAGATTGAGGCCGAAAATGCTGCGATAAAAGATTATATTGAAAGCCACTATGTCGGGATCAATCCGGAGAAAACTTAGGGCCCCCTCTAGAATGCGCTTTCTAATCAACCCTGTCATATTGATATGCATCCCCGCCTCTTTTCAAGCGGATAATAATCAGTAGAACGCCTCGCATGAAATATGACAATCCACATATGTCCCCGCATAGTCCGCGTATGGGTAATGCCGTTTCGCGTGGTTTGGGGTCTTTTTTCCTAAAGCTCACGGGCTGGAAACTTGTCGGGCGCATGCCGGACGTGGATAAATTCGTGATCATCGGCGTGCCGCACACATCCAATTGGGACGCGATCAGCGCGTCGCTCGCCATGCTTGCCAGCGGATTTAAATATACCTTCCTCATAAAAAAAGAATGGTTCTTCTGGCCGATGGGTCCCTTGTTTCGCGCGCTGGGCGGCTATCCCGTGGACCGAGGCCGCGGCGGAAAAGCTGTCGTCGCGCAGCTCACACAATATATCCAAGATACAGATAAGGTCTGTATTGGCTTCCCGCCCGAAGGGACGCGGTCCAAAGTCGCCAGATATAAAACGGGTTTCCTGCGCGTCGCTTATGCGGCGGATGTTCCGGTCTTTATTTGCGCCTTTGACGGACCGAAGAAACACGTCGTCCTCGACCGCCTCTTCCCCCTCACCGGCGACATGGACGCCGACGCAAAAGCCATCAAAGACTATGTCGACGCAACCTGGACAGGCGTGCACCCGGAACGGCAGAAATAACGCCCTCCTATTTGCTTTCACTCGGTGCCCGACTTACCTGCTAAGGCATGATGACACCCACACATAGCCTTATGGCCCTTGCTGCCTTGTCAAAGCGTGGGGATCGGCGGCGGAATGTGTCTGTGCTGGCGGGATCGCTCATACCGGATCTCGCGATTTTTCTTTGGGCACCTTACCAGTATATTGTGAATGACGTTTCGGGGGAAGACGTCTGGGGCAAGCTCTATTTTGAGCCGCCAATGCAGAATCTGATTGCGTGGTTTAACTCCATCCCGATCTATGCGGCGCTGCTCGTCATCGGGTTTCTTGGGCGAACGAAGACGTGGGGAAAGGTTCTCCTCTTTTTCGCCCTTGCCGCCCTCGTCCATATTGCAGGCGACATGCCCGTCCATGCCGATGATGCTTACCGCCATTTCTGGCCGCTGTCTGATTGGCGCTTTTACTCCCCGCTATCCTATTGGGATGTTGATTATCATGCCGTCTGGGTCGGGAAAATCGACATCGTCCTCGCCCTAGGGTGCGCTGCGGTTTTATGGGCGCGTTTTACGGGCCGCTGGGCGCGCATCGCTTTGGGTCTGTTAGCGTTATTTTACATCACCCTCCTAGTCGGCTCAGTCTTTGTGGGCTAAGCGCGCGCCATGCCAATCCTCACCCTAGACGATATTGCCGCGACGACCGGTCCCCTCTTGGGTCTCGACCCAGGCACGAAAACACTGGGCCTCGCCATCTCAGACCGTACGCGCCTGATTGCCACGCCGCTCAAAACCATCCGCCGCAAAAAATTCACCCCCGACGCCGCAGAGCTGCTGGAGATTTACGACAGCAATGACGCCGCCGCGCTCGTCATCGGCCTGCCCGTGAATATGGACGGCAGTTCTGGCCCCCGCGTGCAATCCGTCAAAGACTTTGCCGCGAACCTCATGAAAATTCGCGACCTGCCCATTTTTTTCTGGGATGAGCGCCTCTCCACTATGGCCGTCACGCGCGGCATGCTCGCGGCCGATATGAGCCGGAAAAAACGCGCGGAAAATGTCGATAAGCTCGCCGCGGGATATATCCTCCAAGGCGTGCTGGATCGCTTGCGGAATTAACGATTGCGACGCGCAATAGGACCGAATGTTAGAGCTACGCCCCAATTGCGAACTTTGCGACTGCGATCTGCCGCCCGCCTCAATGAAGGCGCGGATTTGTTCTTACGAATGCACCTATTCCGCCCGAGGAGAGGTAGAAAAATTGCAAACTATAGACGTTTTTTGAGAGACTTAGGTCGCCCAAAAACAGCCGCTGGTAATGTTTGCGGATACGACAGATTCAGACCCAAATATGCCACTGGTTTAATTACTCCCCTATTCGCCCCCTCTACACGCTAGGAATTCAGTTTACTTAGTGCAATTATGGTGCATAGTTGATGAGGGCGTCTACTTCTGGGGGATTTCAGTGCACAAATTACCTTTACTTGTCTCATCGGCTTTTATTTTGGCGTCTTGTGGTGGGGGAGGAGGTGGCAGTTCCACGTCGACGCCTAACCAACCGCCCGTTTCTAATGGCGCGCCATCTATTTCTTCCGCAACAAGCTTCTCATTTAATGAAAACGAATTTTTTGAGTTTTTTCTCGACGTCTCGGACCCTGAAAACGATAATGTCACGATAACTGTCGATAGCTCAGGTGATGGTGCTTTTTTCCAATATGACAGCACAGGTCGCTTTACTCCCTTAGACAATTTCACCTTCAACTTCGAAAGTCCACAAGACTCGAATGGGGACAATATCTATGAACAACGATTGACCTTATCCGATGGTACGAATTCCGTGAACGAGACAATTCGCGTTACAATTACGGACGTTGATGAACCTCCGACTTGCCGTTCAGATGAAGCCGTGAGTTTCAATGAAAATTTCACAGGTGAAGTTTTTGATTTTGAAGGCGTGGACCCGGAAGGTGCTGCGGTCACTTATGAAATCACAGACATTAGATCAGATGATTTTTTCGGTCTGAATGATAGTTTCATTAACGCCATTTCTGTTGACGGGACGAGCGGTATTTTGAATATCATTGACCCTCTTGATTACGAAAATGAAAATCCGGACTTTGACTATGATGTCGATGTAACAGTGGAGCTTACGGCTGGCTCAGATACGGTCGCCTGCAGCGTTAACCTTACGCTTTTGGACATACCGGGGGCTGTCCAGTCCGGCATTCGTTTTACAGGCGGAACGGACCCGGACGCACTAGAAAAAGATCAGGCCATTCAATTTGTCGGTGATGTTGATGGAGACAATCTCTCGGATGTTTGGTTGAAGAATACGAATTTCGATGACAATGGAAATGATCAACCGAATGGTAATTTGATATTCGGTTCAGCGCTCAGCGCGGAGCTTCTCGCAACGAATGCGGCAGATATCGCAGTTGCCGATCTCTCAGCTCTTTCCTCTATTCGGATCTTTACAACTTTTCCGGACCCGGGCGACGGGTCCCAAGGCGGCGGAGAAGAATTTAACGCCGTCTCTGCGGGCGATGTGGACAATGATGGCATCGAAGATGTGCTGATTGCCTCTCGCCCAACGCCGTCAAGTCAGACGGACACGCTGGAGGCAGATCGACCTCTTGGCTATTTGCTGTGGGGCGATAACCTCGCCGTCAGCGGCGGGACCGAGATTGATGTCGGGTCCCTGACAGCGGCGCAAGGCTTGACTATTTTGGGCCCCGACCTCCCGGCGGCAGGCGGAACTATGTTCCGCCGCGGCCTGACAGTTACTGCCGGTCATTTGGACGGTGACACCCAAAGCGATATCGTCTTCAGCCTCCCGGAGTTTAATACATCGGACGGCTCATCACAGACCTACATCATTCCGGGCGCCGCGCTCACAGCGGCCAGAACGGCAGGCTCACTTCGTTCTGCGCCAAATTCTGATGTCGTCACCTTTGCAGAATTCGGATCTAATATTTTCAGAAACGCCGGAACAAATCTGTCCGTCATGGACGATATCACGGGCGACGGCGCTGGTGAACTCGTTATATCGAACAGAGACGATCGGACAGGCATTCTCTATAGTGAGCAGATTGCGGCCGCGTCGAACACAGACGAGAATTACTATTCCACTTTGAACAATTCCGCCAATCTGCGCAGAATTGAATATAGTGGGGATTCAGGCGATGTGAGCAATATTTTTTCAGATGTAGATGGCGATAATATCCCTGATCTTATTGTCTCGGGCGGCGGCGAAACTTTCATCACTTATGGAATTGACTTAGCCGGTGGTCCTGTCGTCATAACTCCCTCCATAAGCCTTCCTTTTGGCTCCCAAAAAGTCGCCGCACTGGGCGATCTGGATGGTGACGGTTTTGATGAAATCGCAGTGGGGTCCGGCGGTAGTGACGGACGCATTTTCGTCATTACCGGGCAAAAGTTGATGACGTTGATCGGGCCGAACGGTGCGGGTTTTGACCCGAATACGCTTGCAGCAGGCGAAGGTTTGATTCTGGTCCCGTCATCGAGAAAGATATCCATCGATTTTGATATGGCCGCTTTGCCGGATATCAATGGTGACGGTCTATCTGAATTATCTGTCCAATTCGTCGGCAGTGTAGATGATCCGATCGAGACGAACATCGTCCTGAGTCAAGATCTTGTCGCAGGTCTCGCGGCGGGAACTCCAGTTATTAATTTACCTGACCTTTTTGATCTGGAAGCTCCTTAGCAATTCGATGCATATAGAGAGGCTATGAGAAAAGGCGAGCGTCCTAAACTCGCTTGCGAATAAGACACTCGCCCCTGTGCCTCCTAACAACAAAACCGCAAAACCCACGGTTTCTCCAAACTCTTTCCCGCATTCGGATAGATATTTTAAGGCCGCGCAATCTGTTCGCATCAACTAAAAAACTGTTTCACCCGAACGGTTTAACCGTTCGGCGCTCCACTGTATTTGACGCCCCGCGTCAAATACAGGCGTTGCGCGTCAAATACAGGCGTTGCGCGTCCATCAAATGCAGAAACACAATCCGCACGTTCAAAAGCTGTGTCATATTTAAATGGTTCTTTGGATCACAGGACAGGTAGAGCTCATCTGCTGGATTCGAAGACGATGGGTCTGAGCGTCCGGGTGTGAGAACTCGGAGTGTGCCGGGACTTTTGCGTCGAGAGGTGACCGCTTTGTCTTAAACCGGGGCTGTCGTGACCATTGGAAACAATGGGGTTGGTGTAAGGTGGTAGGAAACACTAAACGCTGACAGGTTTGATCACTCTAACCAAGTGATGCGGCCTCATGATATGCATGACCGGAAGGTGAAACTGCGGGACCCCCACCCGGTGTATCAAAAACCATCGCCGCGTGGCCGAGCAATTCGCGCAAGCGAAATGCGGGGGCGGAATGGGCTTATGGCCCAATCCGCTTTGGTAACTGCGTAAAACAACTATCTATTCTGGTCTCCATCGCGGGGGCCACCACGCGGGCACGTCCTGCTTAAAACATTACCTTCGGCAGTCACCGGATGGGCTGCGAGCCTAATCCTATGCGCGTTTCGCGTTGACGGCTCGACGTCTCCCCGCTAGGGCATCGCGAGTTAAGCAATGGATTGCCCATGACACATGATTTCGACGCCTATCCGTTTGAGCGCGAACACTGCTTGTCCATTTCCGATTTTCACCGCGTAGATATTGAACGCCTGCTGAGCCTTGGCGCGCATTACCTCAATCTAGATGAGCAAAAAGGCGGCAATCGCAAAGTCCTGCGCGGCAAGACGCTCATCAATCTTTTCTTTGAAAACTCGACCCGGACGGAGAAATCCTTCGAACTGGCCGGTAAACGCCTCGGCGCAGATGTCATCTCAATGCAGGTTGCGTCGTCCTCGGTGAAGAAAGGCGAGACCCTGCTGGATACGGCGGCGACACTCAACGCGATGAACCCCGACCTTTTGGTGGTCCGTCACGGCAGCTCCGGCGCGCCCGCGCTCCTCGCGCAGAAAGTCGCCTGTTCCGTCATAAATGCGGGCGACGGGATGCATGAACACCCCACGCAGGCGCTGCTGGACGCCCTCACCTTGCGCGAGGCGGTTGGAGATATTGGCGGGCTGCAGATCGCGATTTGCGGAGACATCCTGCATAGCCGGGTCGCGCGGTCCAATGTGCAATTGCTGAACCTGCTCGGCGCCAATGTTCGGCTCATCGGGCCGCCCACTCTCATTCCGATTGACGCCGACCGCTGGGGCGTTGAAGTCTTTCACGATATGGAAACCGGTCTCAAAGGCTGTGATGTTGTCATGATGCTCCGCTTGCAAATGGAACGAATGAAGGGCGCATTTGTCCCGTCCAAACGCGAATATTATCATTTCCACGGTTTGACCCGCGCCAAGCTTGCCTTTGCAAAGCCGGGCGCGCGAGTCATGCACCCCGGTCCGATGAACCGCGGCGTTGAGATTAGCTCAAGTGTCGCGGATGATCCGAAGATCAGCCTCATAACAAATCAAGTTGGCGCGGGCGTCGCCATGCGAATGGCCATTCTGCATGCGCTCTCCGATGCGCAAGACCGGCGCGCGGGAGAGGCGGGAGGCCGGTCATGACCAAGACAATTACTTTGGCAGACATCCGCATCCTAGACCCCGATAGCGGCGCAGACGTAATCGGACACCTCCGCATTGAAGACGGGCGCGTTGCAGAGTTCGGGCCCAATTGCGGGGTCGAAGGCGCGGTCATTGAAGGCGAAGGCCTTTGTGTGGCCCCGGGCCTGATTGATATGCGCGTCACGACGGGCGAACCGGGACGAGAAAACCGCGAGACATTCGCGACCGCTGCAAGGGCCGCCAGTGCGGGCGGCGTGACCTCTATGGTCGTTATGCCCGGAACGAACCCCGTTCTCGACGATATGGCGCTGATTGATTATGTGCGGCGTCGCGGCGAAGGCTTGCCCGTTGACATCCTTGTCGCAGGCGCGCTCACCAAGGGGCTGGACGGCGAGACCATGACGGAAATTGGCCTCATGCAAGAGGCCGGCGCCATCATGTTCGCCAGCGGCAAAAATCCGATTAACAATGCGCAGATCATGCGCAGGCTCTTGTCTTATTCGGCCAGCTTTAACGCGCTGATTTCCAATCATTGCGTCACGCCCGATTTATCCAATGGCACCGTTGCGCATGAAAGTGATTTCTCGGCGCGCCTTGGCCTCACCTCTGCGCCCGCCGTGTCAGAACGCATGATGGCAGAGCGCGATGTCGCGCTAGCAGAATTGACGGGCGGACGGGTTCTCTTGGATCTGGTGTCTTCAGAAGAAGTCCTGCACGTCATTCGCCGCGCGAAGACCAAAGAGCTGGATGTTGCGGCCTCCGTCTCGATAAATCATCTGGCGCTGAATGAGTTGGATATCGGTGACTACAGAACCTTCGCCAAGCTGGAACCGCCGCTGCGGGAAGAACGTGATCGGCAGGCGTTGTTGGCCGCGGTCAATGACGGGACGATTGATGTGATCGTCTCCGACCATGACCCCCGCCCCGCAGGCGAAAAGCGATTGCCCTATGCCGAGGCGTCTCCCGGCGCAGTCGGGCTGGAATTATTGCTCGCGGCAGGTCTGTCGCAGATCGCAGATGGCGCGCTGGAGACTATGCCGTTCCTGAAAGCGCTAACGTGTAATCCTGCGGACCTTCTTGGTATTGACGCCGGGCGTATAAAAGCAGGCGCGGTCGCCGACCTCGTAATTTTTGACCCGAATGAGCCTTGGGTTTGTGATGCGGAAAAACTGCGCAGCCGATCCAAGAACACACCCTTTGACGGCCGACGCCTGACGGGCCGCGTTCGCCACACAATCAAGAACGGCGTCGTGGTTTATTCAGCTTGAGCAATGGATTTGACGCCCGCTTTTTTAAGCTCTCGGCCCATTGTGCCTGTCAAAAAATGAAAGAGCATTTTGAAATCTGATCCCAGCGACCAAAGCGGATAGGTGAAAGTCGCGGGCTTGTTTTTCTCAATCAGTCCATGACTCACCCACGCGAAAAAATACCCACAGACAAAAACGAGCGGAATAAGGAGCCATTTCTGCGTTAGAATCAGCGTGATTAGCAAGGTGATCGCAAGGCCCGTCCCGGCATAATGCCACCCCCGCGTCGCGGGCTGCGCATGTTCGCGAAGGTAATAAGGCCAGAATTCAGCGTAGGTTTGGATAGTTTTCATGCGCCTAACCTAAGAATAATCCACCGATATGTCCAATAATGTTAAGATAATGCGCAAGTTATCGGCCTTATTAACGGGATGTTTACCTTGTTCGTTAATACAGGTCTTGTCTCCTCTAGGGGACACCCACCATTCACCTAATACCTTTCGGGCGCCTCGGCGCCCTTTTTTTTTGGGCGCATCGCTATCGGGAGCCTCTGAGTGAGTTTTTTGGCAAATGAGTGAAAACCACTCTTGCCGAACCGTCAAAACGCTTGTATCAGGCGCGCCTACCCAAGTTGGTCTATTCCGCAATAGCTCAGTTGGTAGAGCAGCTGACTGTTAATCAGCTTGTCGCAGGTTCGAGTCCTGCTTGC
>ENA-ORXR01003104-ORXR01003104.1-marine-metagenome-genome-assembly--contig:-NODE-3104-length-15101-cov-11.372737_pt1 | contig 15101 bp, 14 predicted proteins | sample MGYA00237866_ERZ511479 | MGnify/ENA metagenome assembly ERZ511479 | reverse complement strand
GGGGGGGGGGGGGGGGGGGGGGGGGGGGGGGGGGGGTGGCTGCGGTCCAAGGTGTGGCATGAGAGGAGTGGGTCAAAGCAAACATTTATACTCACGTGCGCCTCTTTTTACCAACGAAAGCGGGACGGTCGGCAACCCAGCTCACGGGGTCGCTCGCGCGCTCCCTGCGAGGATGAGGCGTGCGGGCGAAAAATGCGGGCTCGCCAGAAGGCGCGCGCCCAGTCAAGAAGCCAAAGTGGGACCGCGGGAAACGGGGTCACTCAAGGCACCGTCGTTTCAAAGCGGGTGAGAACTTGTGCGAAAGAACTGGAGAAGGACTCGCTGATTGAGAAACGTATTTATGTGCACTTGATTTCCCACACAAGGCACCCCTCCCCAGTGCCTGGAAACGGGGTTCACACAAACACAAACCCAGACACAAATCTACGGGAACTGTGAATAGGCCTCTGTAGTGCAGTCGGCCGACCCTGCAATCGGGATCTGCGAGGGCCCGTACCCGTTACACATGGGATCGACAGATTCGTGCCTCGGGACGCTTTGCGGTAGTGAAAAGTTGTATGTTCCAATCGGTTGGGGTGCAATTCCCCTCCACTCCATTTCATCATGTTTTCTTTGCAGTTTATTACCCCTAGTGTAAATAAGCTCTGGTTTTTTATTATTATATCCTGCGGCATCATTCAACCAATGGCAGCACTCGAAACTGTTCTGAGCACGCAAATTGGTGTCTATATTTGTGCCTCACCCGTCGTTCTAATGTACTTCATTTGCGGCTTGTGCGTGCTTCGATACTGCGTGCATTCGCGGCGTGTTCGTGCCATTCGTGCGTGCGCGCCCTACACTCCGCCACCACCACGCAGCGCTTGTGCTGGCGACATCGCTTGCGTGGCTGCGGCATGAGAGGGAAGGAGAGGGGAAGTGTGGTGTTGTAGCTGCTGGGCTCGCCCGTACTCGCCGCGAGTAGAGGTATTAAGCGGCTGGGACGTGTTGTGCGGTATTGTTGGGTTATCTTTTCCCGTTGGTTAGTGGAGATGTGGTATGCTGGGGGGGAGCAGAAGCATGCATTGATAAAGAGAAAAAGAAAAAAAATCGACACGATGGCGACGGGTCGCGGCCAACAACGTCAAGTACATTGCTTTTTCAGCCGTGCACCCGCGCACTTCGAAACAAAGAAAATCAGAGAGAGCCGCAGCTGGTCACCGACCCCCGAGAAAGACGACAGGTCCTGCCCATGCACGTAGCACCAGATGTAGGCGAACGCGAACAAGCCGCGCTTGTACGGGTCTTGCTGGCGGGGCGTGTTGACCTCGTCAACCGCCCACTCATGCACCGCGACCGACGCGTCGCCTCGTGTGGCGCGCCACCGCATCTCGGCTTGGTGCGCAGAGAGGAAGAGCCTCGAGATGATGTGCGTCTTGGCCCGCGAGGAGTCCCTCGAATAGTCGTACAGAACCACACGCCCAGGCAGCAAAGACACAGTGGCGGACACCCAATGAACGTTGCCAATGTTCACAAGCATCACAATCTGGGTCACCGACGAGTCCCACCAGTCAAGCACATCAGGTACAGCCCTCAGCGCGGTCTCCATGCTTACCTCTTTGTCCACTATGTGGGTGAAGGATGCCGACTGAGATGTCGAGAGTACGGCCACTGGTAGCGAGCAGGCCACCGTCCGCTGTTCCATCTCCGCCAAGCCGCCGTCCAACAACGCGTTGCTGAGGAACTCCCGCTGGCCGGCGTCGCAAACGTCTTGCACGTTTGCCGAGAGCCCTCCAAAGGCGCCCACCTGCCGCTCAGTAGTGACTGCTCCGCGGCGGGCACCAGGGAGCGCCCACACACAGTCAGGGAGCAGCCGCCCGGCCATGTCCGTGCGGATCTCCTCCGCCATGACGGCAACCGCCACGGGCTCGCCCGTCAAAAAGCTGAGCACCGCGGGCAGGTGGGCGGTAGACGACACGAATCCGCCAACCCACGAGATGAATGTGTTGGACAACAAAATGGACTCGTTAAAGGCGAATACCGAGCCCATCTGCATCAGCGTCGACAAGAAGACGTAGACGGAGTCATGCTCGCCGAGCGTAAGCATCACAGCCAGCTCGTGGCCCACGGGGACGCCCCCAACAGTGGTGCGCTCGGCGGTGGCCAAGGCGTCGAGCGCCTCCTTGAGCTTCGGCCGGGACAGGATTACGCGCACGTTGATGCTAGCCCGGGCGGAAGAAGAGAGGGCCGGGCCAGAGAGAAGCACCACAGACGCAATCGTGGAGTGGGGTAGCATCGGCACGGGCAGGCGCCTCCACACTTGGTCCATGCGCATGCGCGACGCCGCTCGCTCCAGGGCCCACAGCGGCTCCGCCGCCGTGTGCAAAATGGGGCCCCGCCCCGCGCCATCCACCGCAGTGGCTTTGGCCACAGCTGCTGCCACCGCGACGGCTGCCGACGCGGCGGCGGCCACTCCGTCGGAGGCAGGAGCGGCCGCATTCTTGTTCTCTGCGGCTGTCACCGCCCGTGCGGCCGCTGCGGCGGCTGCCGCCGCGGCGGCGGCCGCCTTTGTCTCCATCTGCCTCACCTTCGCGTCGGCGGCCTCCGCAATCAGCTGCCCGTTGGAGGGATTGATGCTCTTGGCCTCGGAGCGTGCCCTCTTGCGGGCCATCGCCTTCACCTTCTTGGCCTCGTCAAACGGGTTCTTTGGTCGCAGTCGCTTCTGGTCCCCCTTTGCGCGGGCGGCCGCAAAGTGCTTCTCAAACACCATTGCGTAGAATGAAGACACGTGGGCGCCAACGCACACCGCCAGCCGCTTGCGGTCGACGCCATGGCCTGCCGACGATCAATTGTTGAGCGGCGCAAAGTGGCTGCCGTCGACGGGATGCGAGAAGCTGGGTGATGACGATCCGTTTCTCATCAGCGACAGCGGGCACGCGCGGGCCCAGAAAAAGTTCCGCACGTCCTTGCCGAGGCGCTCGCGCAGCATGTCGCCCGCCCGTGAAAATATGTCGGCCATGTCGCCGCAGGTGATCTGGCTTTTGCTCTCCAGCCCGCCCATGAAGAGCACCTTGTCGAGCTCGACCTTCCCCAGCGTCTCGGTTCCCAGACCGTTGTCGACGGCGGCCTTCATTGACGACCGCGACAGCAGCTCCTGCTCGGGATACAACACCGACGCCGATGACGCGGCGTCGTTGCCGCTCCCACAGCCGTCGTCCCTGTCCCCGCCCGACTCGTTGGGGGTCCCGGAGGTCCCCACCAGGCAGGCCGTCACCGCCAGTACGGCTGCCGCTCGCCGGGTTGGCCTTGGTCCCTTTGCTTTCAAGGCCGCCCAGCATGCTCATGTCACCGCCCTCCACGTCCGAGGCCTTGTCACTCCCGCCACCGTTGACAGATGTAGCCTCGTTCCACTTCCGAGGGCCTTCTTTAGCGCCACGAAACGACCACCAGTCGTTGGCAAAGTCATTCTCGTGCGACGTGTCCGTCCCGCGTGCAGCGCAGTCGTAGATTCTTCCGCAGTAGGGGCTCGCCTCCGACCCGTCACCCGCCTCCAGGATCAGCCACAGGCCCGTCCACTTGGACACCGCGCTCGCCAAGCTCAGTAGCTGCATGCCCGCGAGGCACATGAGCTGAAGGATAGATAGGGACCCGGCGTCATACGCGCTCGGGGGCTCGAGCGGCCGCCGCGCCTTGTTGCCACCGCCGTCGGGGGGGGTAGTAGGCATCTGAGCGACGGGCGACCCCCCGTCGGATGCCGTGTGTCTTTTGCGCTTGGTCTTGATGTAGAACGCGCCGGCAGCCGAGGACAGCACGTCGCTCCCTGTGGAGGCGCCCGCAAAAGGTCGGACGGACGCCTCTCTCTCAGAGGCAGATGAGGGTGCTTGCGGGGGAGCACGCAGGGGCAGGGTTGGGGCCGGAGGCGGAGATGAGGGGAAAACAGGTAAAGAAACATGAGGTGGAGGGTGCCGTAGGGAGAGAAGAAAATCAGGGGGGTCGTCGGTGGGACGCTCACCGTCTTCGGTAAAGTGCGTCGTGGGACTGGTAGAAAGAGGCACGGGCCACAGCGTTGGCGACGGCGGCGGCGACCGCCGCCGCGGCGGCCGCAGCCGCCGCGGTGGCGGCCGTGGCGCCGGCCGCGGCGGCGGTGGCGGCGGCAGCGGCGGCGGCACGGCGGCGGCGGCGGCGGCGACGGCAGCGGCGGCGACGGTGACGGCGGCGGCTGCGGCGGCGGAGGTGGCGGCGACGGCGACGGCGGCGGCTGCGGTGGCGGCTGCGGTGGAAAAGATAGTGACAGCAGTGAGGAAGGTGACGGAGTGGGGACCGGAGAACGCGCCGCCGATGGCGGGGAGGGCCGGGGAGGTGACAGGGACGGTGGTGGTCGGTGCAGTGGTACGGAAAGCGGCGGCGAGCGACGCCGCGGTTGTGGCGGGGGACGCGGCAGAGAGGCCAGCAACGCCCCAGTCTCAGGTGCGGGTCCAAGTAACGAGGAGATCGGGGGCAAAGATGGGAGTTGTGAACACGCAAACTCTCCGCCAGGAGGGGGGATGCAAAGTTCAGAGGATACATGCGGCGGCTCCACAGCGATTGCGGCAGATGGTGTCAGAGGGAGTAGAGGTTGAGACGCAGTGGACCACACCTTCTGCCCCGCCATCTCTCCCGGCTTGCAAACAGGCCGCAGCGACTCAACCCCTCCCCCCCCCAGTCCCACCCCCACGCCATTGCGTCCAAACTCGGAAGCGGAAACCTGCGACGGCGCGGGCAGTGACCCTCTCGGCAGTCAATACGGGCCCTGTGATCCCAAACCAGGCACCTGTCGACCCCATGCCCCGCCCCCAGTCTCACCCCTGCCTGACGGCGACTTTTTCATCGTGCACAGCCTGTGCAAACCAAAGCACCGACGAGGAGCCGCAGCCTTGTGTGTTCCGGCAGGTGAGCGCACGAGCACCAGCGCGCACGAGCACGAGCGCCCACGCGCCGAGGACCAGCACCCGCTGGCTGGCACCCGCCACGAATGCGGCCAAAAGCGAGCCGACGAGCCACGCCGTCCCCCATCGAGCCTACTGCACGGCGGCACCTGTACGTCCTGCGTGGTTCACCACGGCCGCCTGAGGGGAAGCGCATGTAGTGCGTGTGCCCGTAGCACGCAAAAACGGCGGGACAAAGCGCAATGCGCCCTGGAGATACGCTTCACGGATGGGGGGCACACTGGGGAGCGCGGGAAAGCTCGGATTTCCCGGACTGCACGGATGTGCGGGGGGCGCCAGCGTGGCCGTGAATGTTCCGTACAGGCGCCGCCCGGCAGCGCCGTCGGAACAAGAAGTAGACCACACCTCGAGGGGACACGACACGAGCCGCCACAAGTGGGCACGTGTCCGGCTGTCGGTGTCGACACCCCTCCCCATGTTCGTGAAGTGGTGGTGACACCCGAGCTGTCGATATGCCTCCAGGCCTTGGAAACAGCGTCGACATTTGGCAGTGTTTTTTGATGCTCCAGTCTTGACACAAAAAAGCATATGTGTGGTCATTATGGGTGCCACTTAAGGTACATTGGAATAACTGAGGGTGCTACTTGGGGCGTCATACGGGCGTTTTGGCTGCCTAAAGGGGCGTCAGTACGGCGTCGTATTCGTCGCGCGCCCCTGGCGCCCCCCAAATAGGGGCGTCGTGTGCAACCCTACTCCGCCCCGACGCCCCAAAAAAAGGGGCGCTACTGCGAACCCTACCCGTGAGGTTGTTTTGTGTGATGCGTTTCTCTCCAGTAAGTTAAAGTTCCTCAATTCAGAATGTACCTGACAGCGCAAATCGTTGGCTCCCACATCGACAAATAAGCCATTCTTGTTTTCGCCCGTGCTCTGCGCATTCAGTAAATCTTTGCCATCCGTGGTCCACACTAGATTTGATTGCAGGGTCAACTCGTCTCGCGTGGTAGTCTAAAGAATTACATCTCACTTGTTTTTCGTCATTCTCTGCAGGAACCAATCGCACCTTGTTCCTCGCCCGCAAACCTACCTCACAGTGTCGCTGCGGCCGCATACCGAGAGAAACGAGCGGAGGCAGCGTGCTGTCGTCACGCTCGCCACCCCGCAGCCTGCGCGGCCGCGCAGTCGGCGCGCGCCCCCCCCCCGACATTCCACCTTCCGCCCCGCACCCCTACCCCCTTCCTCCTCTACCTTTGTTCCCCCATCCCCCAGTTCCCACCGGGTCGGTCGACCAGTGGCGACTTGCCTCAGAACCCCCGTCACCGCGTCGTCAACTCTGTTCCCTGTGGTGCTGTGGTGTCCTCCACTACCAACCCACATTTGCACCTCCTACGGTGCACCTTTCCCTCGCCACTACGCTTCCTACGTCTTCCCCCGGAGTGGCCGCGCCCGCCCCGCGATGGTCAACTCACTGGCCATCGCGGTGATCGTCTCTGGCCTGTGCGCCGCTGCGGCGACGGTCACCTCCTCCTGGGAAATCTACATGCACCTGACGCACTATGTGCAGCCACAGTTCCAGCTGCACATTGTCCGCATCCTGGTCATGGTGCCCATCTACTCGGTGACGTCCTTCCTGGCCCTCTTTGTCGGTGAGTACTGGGCGCTGCTGCTCGACATTGTGCGCGACGGGTACGAGGCGTACGTCATCTACAACTTTGTTGTGCTGCTCATCGAATTTTCCGGGGGAGACCGGCGCCTTATCTACTTTCTCGAAACGCGGCCGCGGATGCACCACCCCTTCCCCCTACGCGACCGGCTGCCACCCATCCACCTCGGCGCGCCGTTTGTGTTTGCCGTTCGCGCGGCCTGCCTGCAGTTTGTGTTTGCCAAACCCGCGGGCTCTCTCTTCCTCCTCTACACTGCCGCGCACCCCGACTCGTTGTTTGCGTTTCGCGGTGCCGGCGGCCTCGTCTATCTCGCTAATAATGTGAGCGTGACGGTCGCTCTGTACGCGCTCGTGCTGTTTTACCACGCGGCTGAGGAGCTACTGCGACCGTACCGACCGCTGCCCAAATTCCTCGCCGTCAAGGCCGTCATCTTCTTCTCCTTTTGGCAGGGCGTGGCGCTGTCCGTGGCCATCCGTCTCGGCGCCCTCAAGGACGTTGGCGGGTACACAGCGCACGAGCAGGCAACGGGCCTCCAAGACGTGCTCATTTGCGTGGAGATGCTCGCCGCCGCTGTCTGCCATGCATTTGTCTTCCCCTACACCGAGCACGTAGCGGCGGTGGCGGCGACGGCCGCTCCCGAGGGCGCGTCGGTCGGGCCCGCATCGGGCCTCCACGGGGGCAGCCGGCGGTATGACAGTTACGGCACCCTGTCTGCCGGGGAGGATATGGAGGCGGGCTTCGGCGGGGCGTCCGCTAAGGGCGCTCGCGGCGCCAAGGGCAGCCAAGCGGCGGCCGCCGAGGCGCCCGCGTCAGGGAGGCGACGACGCACACACCCCGCGTTGCGGAACTTTGGGGACGTCCTCGACGTGCGGGACGTGCTTGCCGACGCCAAAAACCGGTTGTACGGTAGCAGCGGCGGCTTTGAGCGGGAGCTCCGCGACAGCGAGCCGCTCGTCGCGTCGGCTGACACCATTCTCGGCGACGACGTGTCGGGGGGGGGAGGGTCGGGCGATTTGGTCGACGTGCGCGGGGGGCGGCGAAAGAGCCTTCGCGTCGCCGACCTCGCCCTGTTCCCGGAGCGGGAGGTTGGACAGGCGCCGCCGCCGCCGCCCCCAACGGCGCCGCCTCCCGTGGCGCCGTCTGGCGGGGGGCGACCGCCGCCGACGCGCGTGCGCGCGCCAGCTGCCAGCACGCGACTTGCTGAGGAGGGGCACAACGCCCCAGGCGAGGCGAGCGTCAGGGCGCCCACAACAAGGAGGTCACGGGTGCCGCGGGAGCGGCGGTGACTCGGCTGCTTGTACATAGAACAAACACGGGCGGGCTGTCTGGCCGGGCGACAGCACGGGCGGCCTCGGTGGCAGTACGGATGGCATCACGGACCGCCTGGGATGCAACACGAGCGGTGTCATTGGCCTTGTCAGCATCGACAACGTGCCAGATCGCAACGCAGGAGTGTCCGTGAACCTCTGCGGTGGTCCCGCGGTGACACAGATGGTGGCTCACTCGAACAGCCACGTGGGGTGCCGCGCACGCCTGTGATTGCCTGCCAGAGGTTGTCGAGCGCACGGCAGTGTCCCAGACGAGAAGCACGTGCGTGAGATTACCAACGTCACGGTGGCGAGTGGTTTTTCGGCGACTCCGCAGGGGGAGGGTTGGTCGTTGTACAGAGGTTGGCGGACGCGGCCGGTCCGTAGTGGACTTGCCCTTGTGACCTCGTTTCCCTTTTTCCTCGTCGACTCCTCTGGCCGTGGCGGGGCTGTCGCGGCTCAGCGGATGGTCTCTGGCAGCACCGAACGCCGGACCGCAGCATACCCCGTGCATGCAACATGCAGCGCGCACCGAATGACGATCGGAGAAGGGGAGGGGCGGTCGAACACTGCATGGGCGGCGGGGGTTGACAGTATGTCCCCCCATTCACCCTCGTAGAAGTCGGCCTTGCCACTGCGTAGCAGCCTCACCCGGTGAGCTTGTGAGATGTGGCTTCATTCGTCATGGGACGGGGGAAGGGGGCTCACAGCGAGATGGGAACTCATACGGGGGCGTCGGCGTCGGGAGCGGGGTCGAGGCGGAACGAGGGACAGTTGCCGAAAGACATATGAGGATACATCGTGGGTGTTACTCGTGGTGGAGACAACCGGGCTGTCCATGAGACGGAAAGGAGATGCCGGCGGAAGAGGTGGGGCGATGCAGACAGGAGCAGTGCTGGGATAGGCGACGGCCTCCCGATCGGGAAAGACGCAGAAAGGCGGGTTGATGACTCGGCCGGAGTCAGCCAGCCATGACCTCGTTCTTCTATATTTGGGGCTCTTTTCAATATGCCACGTCACCCAATTCAAGTCTGGTGCCTCTTTACACCACCTCGCGAAATCTTCAAGCTAGGGAAGTTGGCCCCAAAGGGCCAGCTCATCCACTCACCCCCAGGTAGCGCGATCGAAACCGACATGCGCCGCGCCAAGCCGTCGTGCTTGCGAGTTGCATCCACCCGGCGGCGGGTGAGAAAGGATCCCTCAAGGTGTGATTGCATTCGAAAGAAGAGCCTAGGCTCGGACCTGGGCTCGACAAGCTCGTTTACGGCGGGTCAAGGTGCTTTCGAGGTTAACAGAGGTGGACGCGGTGGAGTCCCGGACGGGAAAATATGCCGTTCATCCCGCAGCGGGTGGTGCCGGATGCTCGGCACCCGTCAACTCATCAAAGCCTTGCCAAAGGGTACCAAGCCCAGGCTGACAGAGGACAGGGGTGCCAGCCAGCACACCCACTGTTTGCCACGGGGAACTGGCATGTGGTTCTAGATTCCCCGCCGGACACGCCAATCTACCCAGGGAGGGTGGCAGCACCCGGCGCTCGACACCCGTCGAGCAGCTGAGGCGTGGAAAAGGAATGGTGGGCTCTGGGCAACAAGGACCGCGGTGTGGGCAGACCGGCTGGGACGCCCAGGTATAGTGAAGCCATCCCCCACAACAAAAAAACCGCACCTGTACGTGCCATGAGTCATCGGAAAGAAGTTGTCCTGGTATGGTACGAGAACCCGCCACTGTGGCCTCCAGAGCCGCAGGGATGCCTTGTGACCAGCTATGTGGCTTCGAGAGCAGAACGCCTTCCACCCAATCTCCTCCCGCAAAGAAGGTGGATGGCCCATGCAGGTTAACGGGCCTCGGCCGCGCTCGTAGAACTCAATGGCAAGGGCACACACAATATTTAGTAGCTCGTGCTTGACACGGAAAATCCTGAAGGCCGAAGTTTCCCAGGTACTCTCCCTGCATTTGTTCAAACCATACAGTATTCGCCGCAAACAAATGATGTTGCTAGATCCAAATCAGTTGCTCTACTGCAACTCGCCAGCATCTCCTGACGAGAAGTCACAGCTTGGAGCCTCTTTCGACAAGAACGTCAAGATCAGCCATGACACCCGGTCCGAAACACTCTCTGAGTTTGTGGCGCCGAGTTTGTGGCGCCATAATGTGGCACCACATGGCTTTGGACCGAGCCATGCGGCGCCACAAACTCGCCGCCACACACTCAAAGCGTGTCTCGGACCGGAGGTGCGTCTATCACGTGCATCCCAATCCATGGACACGAGGCCATACGTATCTCCTCCTCACGTTGAGGCTGCAGGTAGTAGGACGTTCAGCACTGTTTCATCACCACGTTTGTCCGCCAAGCAAAAAAACAGGCTGTGAGTAACAGCGCACACGTGCTACTGCAGAGTATCATTTAGGAATACTAGAAGGGTCCGAAGCGGACTCGGAGAGAGCTTCACATTGCTGCTGTCCGACTTGGAGAATATGGGAGACAGCGCGCTCGCCGAGATTCCGCGTATTGTGCGTCGGGGCAGATTAAAACCAGTGTTTTTATTCGATGCTTAGAACAGAGTGGATTGTCCCTTATACAGAACTCTCCAGATGTCCTCCGAAGCAATTCTGAGTGGCCGAACGAATTCTGTTTCTTTCTTCTTTATTGATCCAACGATACTTTCGGCGCGTCTTTCTATGTGCAGCCAACAAGGACCTGGGCCAAGGCAGCAAGAGGGCAGCGCGGGTGGGTGCCAATCGATGGTGTCCATGGCCGGGGTGCCGGGACTCTGCTCTCCTGCGTGCGTCCTATCTCTATAGCGCAACACCCACCCAGGCGAGGACATTGATTGTCGGCAGTGCTGGCTGGACGATGCTCATTGCCCGCGGCCACGGCTCATCCTCCCACCGTGCTACTCTGGAATGGGAGCACAGAGAGCGATGCGTGTCCTGCACAGGCCTCTGAGAATGCGGCATTGCGGGTGGCCCGACGGCATTGTGGGTTTCCGGACGGACACGGCGACACACAGGACAAAGAGAGGCCGAGGAAGCTCCATTGGCAAAGCCGGGTGACGAGGCCCCGCGGCAGGATGGGCTAGGAACCGCAAGGCACTGTAACGGGTCTTTGGGCTCCCTGCCCCCCTCTCCGGGCGGGTGCGTAGGGTGGTCAGTGTCACCTGAGGATGCTCCTTTGCATCCGCCTTCCACGCCACGTCTTGACTTGTTCTCGGGCCCGTGAGCACTACAACACACCATGCCGGAGGTCATGACACACCAGCAGCAGCAGTACTCGTGCGGTATCTTCTTATTTGGAGGCCGTCTCTTCCCTCAAGAAGTTTTTCCACGAGACGCCAACCAACCCATCTTCCCCCTTTTGAGGTCTGAGCTATCCCGTCGTCAAAGAGCCGCCCCCCTCCACCCTCCCCGTCTGGTGCCTTCATCTCCTCCAAGATCACAATGTGCCACTACTTTGTGAACCACTATGCGTGTGGTCACCAGCGTCCTTCCAAGCCCTTCATTTGCGACTCTGCACTGGCCTCCGGAACTCCTTGCCAACAGTTCACGATGTTGGACGGTGTGTTCCTTGCCGAGAAATGCGAGTTCTGCGCACATTGTGACGACGACGACGACGTCGAAGCCGAGAAAAATGGAGACGTCAAGATCAAGAACAAGAAGGAGGTGTAGTTGGGGTCCCGAGAAGGACGCGAGCGGCCCGCGCCCCCCTTGTCGACCCCACAACTTGATTCCTGTCGATTGGTCAAGGGCTGATTGTTTGGCGGTCGCGAAAGGGGCATTTGGTGTGATGACGACTGTGTAGTTGCCACGACGAGAGCCGCTGGAGCAGTGCGCTCGCGTGTCTTCTTCCTGTGTCCGTGGCATGGATGTTCTCTTGCTTGTATTAATGGGGTGGACCATCGAATGAGGAGGAGCCTTTTGAGTGACATTGACTTGATCAGGAACGGTTGAAAGGCGGCCGACCTAGCGGCCAGCCCAAGTGACTATTGTCTCATGCAATGAGCAAGAAGAAAACATAGGCTTCCTCATAACAGTGATGCTTGAGTGCAGGCACGAACAATCGCGAGTAATCCCCAAACGCATGACATCCAACAAGCAACAATGCTGAAAAAGCGCTGCGCTACGAGCGTTGGCGCGGAGCCTCGCAACGAGCACGCAACGAGTGTCTAAGCGGTGACACCTGCAGATGCATGCTGCTGTGTCACTGGGCCCATCTTCGTCTGTGTGGTTCGCCACTAGCCCCAGGTGAGGCCACCACCCGTTGCCCACGCATGAGGCCGCACACGGGTCGACGCGTGGCCCTCCACGCGCAGCATAAGACGCGACCAGTGGTTCAGCCCCGGTCCTCACTGGTGCCGGACCCGTTGCGATTCGCTACTGGGCGCACCGCAGATTCGACGGGTCTGCCCCGGTCTCTGCCGGTATGTGGCGGGATGTGGGGTGTCCGCGTCCCAACCGCACCGCCCATCCGTGGAAAGCGCGTCGACTTCTGAATCCGGAGGGCGCCCTTGGCCCCACCCGCGGACGTCGGCTTTGGACGTGCGGTTGCATGGGAATCCATCACCTGGCCATGGAATCGGGCCCGTGTCTGATTCTGCCCACACCGCTTGCTCGCCCATCCCGGCTGTAAGTGGAAGGGGAGCGAGCCACCGTTGCGCTGGCAACGGCGGGCTGGTGAAGCCGATGGATGTGATGAAGCCCCCCGGTAAGGACGGTAGCAGCCACCACATTGTGCGGGAAAGACGAGGGCGGTAGCGGCCGCAGCACTGCTTGGGGAAGTCAAGAGGGATGAACAGCGGCCCTGGATATGGACGGCGGCGCCGAGGCAGAGCGCGTGACCATAATTCTCGTTGGCTCGCGCACCCTGTTCTACGGCGGATCGAAGCGGTGGCGGCGCCGCCGCCGTGTTTTGGTAACTGGCCGGACACGTGCGCCGGCAGACTGTGCCCGCGTGCTGGAGGCGCTGCTGGTAGTATACTGCTGTACGGATGCAGCCTAGCAGTGCGGGTATGGAGGGCCCCGCCAAGGTCACTTTGCCTCCCCCTTCCACCCCCGGACGACTGCCTGGCGACACTGCTTCCATGGCTCACCCGTCACAATACACCACCAATTTCTTGTTTTGGGCTTCGGGCGACGGGCACCAAGTCCAGGGAGTGGCGCGGGGGCACCTCCGGGGATTGCCTTGTGCGCCGCCCCGGCAAATGTAGGAAACACATGCCGGCGGCCGCGGGGAGTGAGCAGGACAGGGGGGGGGGGAGAGACGCCTCGCCACGCTACGCCACCTCCGTCCGAGCTGCGCGGCCGTATCGTTGCCGCTGCAACGGCGACGTCGGCGGCGCGAGGCGCCGGCGATGGAGGGCGGGGAAGCGGCGCCGACAGCCGCCGCCAGTCGGACCAGCCGTGTTAGACGACCCCCGCCATGGCATGCGTGCCCGCCGCGCTGCCGCGGCGGGACGTAAAGGGGCTCGGAGCGAGGGGGGGCGCGGACGCGCTCCCCGCTGCGGCGTCAGGTGCGCGTCGATGCATGCCGGCGGCGGCAGCGGATCCGGTCGGCCATAGTCCAGTGGTTCGTGGTGGCGCCGCCGTCGCGTCGCGGGGGCCATCGAGCCGGTGGAGGCGGCGGGGGGGGGGGGGGGGGGGGGGGGGGGGTAGTTGCACCGCCAGTAACGAGACAACAACGTCGGGCGCCGGGCCGCCCGTCATTCCCCCTACGGACGGCGCCCCTGGGCGAGGCGTCTGTCGCTCAGTCGACGGCCGTGGACGAGATTCGGGCGGCGTCTCTTCTGGCTTGGGCGGCCCCCCCCACAGGGCGGCGGCGGCGGGGCCAGGGGAGAGGGGGTGGAAAGCCTGCCGTTGGTGGCAAAGGCGGCGGCGGCGGCAGCAGCCCTCTGCGGGTGTCTTGTGCGACACCATCCGGCCTCACCGGCGGTTGCGAGAATGCTCGCAACCGAGCATCCGAGCATGCTCGCAACCGCCGGCGAGGCCGGATGGTGTCGCACAAGACAGTGCTAGCACGCACGCCACGTCCGTCGCCCCCGCCGCCGCAGCTGCCGCTGCCTCCGCCGCGTACACTGCCGTGGCGGCGGCGCCACCGACCGACATTGTTCGCCCACCCGTACTCGAATAGCTGCAGGCGAGACTATTCCCTGGGCCGTTTGACAAGGCTACTTTACCGCAAATTTCAGGATGAAAGCAGCTCTCCTGTTGCAATCATGGCATATCGAATGCTGAACTGACTTTTGAGTGAGGTTGATCGACTCGTTGTACGGTACAGCCAACCTGGACGTGAACACAGGCGCGTATCAAGGCCGAGGGTTGACTGTGTTTCGCTCCCTCCGCCCCCCCGCACCTGTCAGGCAGCAGAGTGGGCGCGTCCGCTTGGGCAGCATTGTCGTCGAGACGAGCCAGCTGCCCGATACCGGCGGGTTCCCCATAGCAACGGCGCTCCAGCAACCACGGGGTGCCAGCGGGCGACCCGCGGATGTGGCGGGGGTCTCGGCTGTCGGGGGACTGGGGGAAGGGCGAGATGGAGTGTGTGCGGCGGGCAGGGTGGTAGACGGCGTGAGCACCAAGCCGCCAGCAACACATCATCATCCATCTCTGCCCGTGCCGCGCGGTCTGCCGCGGCCTCGTCTCTAGCCCCATGCCCTCCGTCTCCTGCTGTCCCCGTGTCGCCCCTGACCGGCAGAGGGCACAAGGTCGCCCGCCCCGGCGCGGCGCCACCGGCATGGCCCGCCGCCTGCCGCCGCCGCCACGGTCTGGTGGCAGGCGCGCAGCAAGCCGCTGCTCGACCCGTGGCACGTCGTCCTCTCCGTGTCGGTGACGGGGACTGAATTTAGGGCCGACAAGCTCTTGTTTTCCGTTGAGCGTGAGGGGGAGAGAAGGCAGGAGGGGGGAGGTTCCGGTCCCGCCAGCTGCGTGCATCGGCGGCTGCAAGGCGGGGTGGGCATGTGCCCTTGCGACCTCGGGGGCAGACGTGGGTGCGGTCGTCTTGCGCCGTGGCGAGGCCATCACGAGGAGGACTGCTACTGCTGCTGCCGAGGTGGTTGTAGTCTGCGACGCAGTGACACCACACGCATCCTGCTGGCCGCCCTAGCGCCGGCTCGTCTGGCCCGCGTGCACGCGGCTCCCACTCCCAAGGTCGACGCGTGCCTCCCCTTGACGTTCCATTGCATCCTGTGGGCTCTGCGCATCCTCTCCCCCACCCCCCCCCCCCCCCCCCCCCCCCCCCCCCC
>ENA-ORXR01003102-ORXR01003102.1-marine-metagenome-genome-assembly--contig:-NODE-3102-length-15106-cov-3.847295_pt1 | contig 15106 bp, 17 predicted proteins | sample MGYA00237866_ERZ511479 | MGnify/ENA metagenome assembly ERZ511479 | reverse complement strand
AACGGTGGCAAAGCTTTATGGAAGAGCTGGTAGATCAGTTAATTCCAAGGGTTGATCTAATGAAGGAACGCTGATGCATTATCCCGAAGTTCATTATCTTCAGGCTGATCAATTTCAATTATCAGAAGTGGTAGGTATTTGGCAGCTGCTCTCCATGCAAGCCACACGAGTGCTCTATGCCCCTTCGATTGATAAAGTTCTCTGAGTTCTCCATCCCAGCTTGGATAGCTTGACATAACGCTCAACCTAAACTTAAAAACTAAGTGTCTTGTACCACACTCGGAGTAACAAATCACCAATGGTTTGTTGCTCTGCTTTACAACACTATAGCCCGTTGCTATCCTAAGCAACATGCCAGCCAAATCACCATTAAAAGAACGCAGAATTATCTCAGAAAATAGCTTTCTGGATTTAGTCATCTGCGAACTGCCTGAGCCAGTTCATGGTAGTAAACACAATTATAAATACGGACTGGCTTTTATCGTCGATAACGAATGCGTCTTACGCTACGACAATGAATATGGCAAAGGTGACCACAAACACATTATGGAAATCGAAGTCAGCTTTACTTTCAATGGCCTTGCGCAACTGGTTGATGATTTCCTATACGACGTAGAGCAATGGAGGCAAAACCATGAACATAGTAACGGTTGAAGTATCAACCCCAGAAAAAACCCGTGAACGCCTTCTCTCCGCTTTCGACGGAGAAGAGCAAGGCAACTACATCAGTTTTCCGGACACCGAGTCACTATGGAAAACCTTCACCCCGAAACGCTGGCAGGTTATTCAAGAAATGACGGGAGCTGGAGCAATGGCTATTCGTGAACTAGCGCGTCGTTTAGATCGGGATGTACGAGCTGTGCATTCAGATGTACATGCGTTACTGAGTTGTGGAGTGTTAGACAAAACAAACGATGGAAAAATCGAATTTCCCTACGATGCAGTGCATGTGGATTTTATGGTTACGAAAGCGGCTTAGTACAGCATTTCGCTATCCTTTGAAGGTGCTGGGTCAGGAGTAATTGAAGAGGGCTTTAGGGTTTAAGTGGTTCGAGAGTCTGAAGTTTGGTATAACAAATGGCAGCGTTCGGCTGGTAATTAATTCCCAGCTGTACGCATGCCATGGTCTTTTGGTCAGTGTAATGAGGCAGATAGTCAGTTAAGCCGCCCCAAAAACTCACGAATATCCCCAAAGCTATTGTTCAAAAATCGTAGTGACACAGAGAGACTGCCAATAATTTTTGTGTGGTTAACGCCAGGATACAGTCTGGTCGTTACAGAGTTTCCATTTCTTTTTAGCTCATCTCTAAAGCGTTGAGTATGAAATGGGAAAACCCGTTTATCTACCAAGCCGTGTAATAACAAAGTTGGCGGCATTCCTCGGCGCACATTTGCCAAAGGTTTAGTTAGCTGCTCAGTTGACGTGTTAAACACAGGAAAAACTTCAGGATCATTCATCGGCAAGTCATAAGGCCCGGCGATGCCAATTAGTCCTTTCAGTTGTGCTCTGATCTTCCGCTCTTTTAGGTATCGGGTGTCAGTTGCTAATAACGCTGCGGTGTGTGCACCGGAAGAGTGCCCCATGAGGATGTATTCATTGAACGGCTTTTTCAGGCCAGTATTCGGTTGGCGTTCTACAAAACTAATGGCATCGGCTACATCGTCGATGAACGCAGGAAATTTCACTTCAGGGTAGAGGCGATAATCCGGAATAATGACCGGATGACCTAGGCTGGTTAGCGCCTGAGCCACAAAGGTGTAGTCATTTTTGCCACCACTTCGCCATGCGCCACCGTAGACAAAGACGATGGGGATCTTAGGTGAGCTCGTTTTTGGCATATAGACATCCAATGATTGGCGTCTGTGGTTGCCATAGCTCAACTGCTGCTTGGTGAAACCGTCTTTAGGTGTTAGCAGGTTTAATGCAGCGGTTGGCTTGACTGCGGCGCAGCCCATTAGCGTCACAAGAGCGACAGCGCAGGTCAAAAACAGGGTCATGGTTTTAGTTGGCATCTTTATAGTTCAACATTGTTAAGTTGGTACATCCTACTACGCAATGGCCTGTGGTATTGGATTCCCTCAGACTTTTTCAGTTTTATTGAATTAGCACGAGCAACTGCCTTGATATGTTTTCATAATTGGTTCGGTACGTTAGCTACCCCACACGCTAACCGGTAAATCACCTTCCTTAAACCCCGTTTTGTGCCATATCTTGTCCTCCCAACTGATTTCCTGATAAATACGGTTGCTGATGGCGACAGAAGGGCGGGTGGTAATGAGACCGAGGTCTTCAACATACTGTAAATCATCATTGCTAATAGGGTCGAGTTGATCTTCGCCCGCCAGAATCGCGGCGATCACTTGGTTCACCCTGGGTTCGCGTAATTTGTCGGCCAGTTGATCCAAATGCGTCTGGCGTGAGCGAATCAAGCGTTCTCTCGCAGCCTGATAATGTGCCTCTGCAATCGGTAAGCTGCGATTGCGCAATTCTCGATCTTCCCAGGTCATTTCATAGCCGAGCGCATTCACCAGCCAAGGTTGACCACGGGTGTCTTCCCATAAGGCAGGGAAAATAGAGTCGGTGAAGGTTTGGCCGGTAGCATCGGTATGTTGTTGATAAAGCGCACGTATTTCTGCAGGGGTAAAGTTCCCCATTACTAACGAGGTTGCTTTGATATTAAATGCACTGCCGACATCACGCACCCCACACAGGATAATAGTGTGCGGAAATGCCTTTGGACGCTGCACATAACCTGCTCGAATTTGGCGTAACAACGAAATCAGTGTGTCGCCCACTAATGAGTCAACTTCATCTAGCATCAAAACAATGGGTTTTTCGCTGAGTTGCGCCCAGTGTGATAGCAAGGTGGTTAATGCGCTTCGGGCTTGTCGCTCTTGCAATAACCGAGTGGTCATTGCTTGCAGCTCAGGCTGTATGCCATAAATAGCAGCGGTGGAAGCAATAGTTTCACAAATAATACTTAGTCCCGCTTCAACGTCTTGTCTGGCCGCTTGCGCGGCTTCGATATTGACATACAGCGCCTGATAATCACCTGCCGCATTGAGCGCGTCCACCATCGCTAATAAGGTACTGGTTTTCCCTGTCTGACGCGGGGCATGCAGCACGAAGTATTTTTTACTGGCAATCAGGTGTTGGATTTCTTCCCAGTCCAGACGATGCAGCCGGTCAATATGATAATGATCTTCAGGGACAATCGGCCCTGCGGTACTAAAGTATTTTTCCATGATCTGACAAACCTGATGGATTACTAAGGTAGTTTTTAGCATGGGCTTCAAGATGGCATCTCGTGTATGGGTATGTTAAGAACTTATTCTATTGTTTGAACACGTTGTAAAGCATTAGAGCGATAAGCCATTTCTGCTATTTCGAGGTTCTTTAGGTAAGCTGATGCCGTATTCATTGGCTGCTCTCCACGTAAAAGTTGATCGATAACATATCGCTGTAAGTTGTAAACGCAATCACCCCCAAAGTCACAATCCAGCCAAGGGTAGTCAATAGCTTCAACTTCATTACTACCATGCGCTCTGAAAGATAATTCAGCATCTCCGTTCAAACTGAGTACACCTTTCTCACCCTCTATTCTCATTTCGCCCATCGTTAAGCGGCGGTTACTCGCTTTGTGGTCACTTAATCGATTGCCGTCAAATAAACCTCTGGCATCATTCTCAAAATCAACAATAATCAATCCAGCGTCTTCGCCTCTGATAGCAGGATTAATACGACTCAGATCTGCAAAAACAGACTTGATATCGCCAAATAGATAACGGAATACATCAATGAAGTGCACACCGGTTTCATGTATCAAAAGGCGTTCCATTGTTTGGAAGTAGGGCTGTCTCTCAAGATAAGCGTCATCACCTTGACCATCACCAGGGCGTAATGAATAGGTGATTTGATACAGCTTTCCCAGTAGCTCTTCGTCCAGCAGCGTTTTGATTTTTTGATACCAAGGCTGAAAGCGGAAGTTCTCATGGATGATGATTTGAGCATCGTTGGCTTCAATCAACTCAACTAATTTCGCTGCTTCCTGAAAAGAGCCAGTAAATGGCTTTTGACAGATCGCAGGAATACCGCGTTCTACACAAGCAGTTACAAGCTGGGTGTGAGTCTGTGGTGGGGTAATGATATCGACCAGATCAGGTTGAATTTCATCAAGCATTTTCTCAAAGTCAGTGAAGGTTTTGGAGCTTTTAAACTGTTGTGAGGTGGTGTGTAGTGATACTTCATCATGACTACAAATACCCACAACGTCTACCTCAGGGATGCGTGCCCAAGCCGCGTATTGGAACTGACTGAAATAACCGGTGCCTACAGTGGCTAAGCGAATGGGTGTGGAGCGTGTCATACGGTTTCACTCTCACCAGCAGGCTCTGGGCGCGTTGGCCCTGCAAAGTGCCAATGCGTTGGTGGGTGGCCTTGGTACGGACTTTGGAAAGTGTAAATTGATTCGTCGAGTAAACAGCCGAGGTAGCCCGTGCTTAGGGCATCTCCGCCAAACGCTAGGCTTGAAATGTTCTTTAGCTTCTTGCTGCGGGCTTGATCCAAATGCGGCCGATCCATTTCGCCCTTCTGAAAAGCGGCTTCAACCCATGCTAGATGATCGGTGTCGCAGTCTTCAATCATCAGTTCCTGAGTGCCGTCAGGCGCGATGCGGATCACACGATTACTCACGATTGAGGTTATCCAAATGCCGCCTTCCGCATCGTAAGTTAAGCCGTCTGGGAATGTACCGGAATCAAAACTGGCTAGCGTGCGTTTGTTTGACAAGTTGCCGTTTGCATCAATATCGAATGCTGTGAGTTTGCGCCCAAACGTTTCATTCACAATGAGCTGTTTGCCATCTGGGCTGGTTAGGCATTCATTGGTATAGCCCAAGTTGTCGGCAACGATTCTCGCATTGCCTGCCTGATCGATCATGGCGACAAAGCCATCGGCAATGGCAGAGGTATAGCCTTTGCTACGTGGGAATTGTCGTGTGCTGACGGTAATCCAAACGCGGTTTTGAGCGTCTAGATGCACGTAGTTAGAAGGTGGCAGTGGCTCGCCGTCGATTTCTAGGCAAAAGGCACTGAGTTCACCGGTTTCTGAAATGCGGTAAATACCACCATCGTCTGCGCCGAGATGAGCGATTAGAAATGAGCCGTCTGGCATTAGGCAAATGCCATTGGGTTTTAGCTCGATGATGTTGGTGTTTGGTAGGAGATACCACTGGGAACCGTCTGGCTCGACGATGCCTATACCGCCGCGCCAATCGGCTGTGTAGAGGCGGCCGTTGGCCGTGGTTAGGACGCATTCCGGGCGTTGAAGAGCGGTGCCTACTTTGCTTATTTTGTTTAGACTAATCATATTCTTGCTATTAAAAAATCTATGCTCATTATTGCGCGCATAAGTTATCTGTTTACAGGCAGATCGTCCCGGCGCTTCATTTGGTGAAGCAGTAATTTATTAGGCTGTCTTTCACCAACTGCACGACGGTTTCACATTGAAAGTTGCTCGTAGTTTAACATCATGTATTTCGCGGGCCGATCTTTTTGCTTATTGCCTTCATCACTCATGATCAGTAGGCGGGATTTACCTTGGATGGTAATCGAATCAATGGATTCAACATTGTTGAGATTGATAATGTCAGGTAGCGCGATTAACTCAGGTTCATGTGCTGGGTTGCCGCTCCAAGCCCAAAGCTGAGAGTAACGGTCGCCTTCTGAATCATCTATCTCATTGACAATTAAGAAGGTGGCTAACACTGGGTCATAGCTAAGTGCACGGATACCACCCCCTTTGAGATCTAATAAAATTGGCGGGCCAAATCTAGGGTCAGCCTGATCTTCAAAGACCTCCGCAGGGTTTTCAATCACGATAATAACGGACAATTTGCTGATGGTAGGATTGCGCAGCCCGAGCAACAGCTGCTTCGCCTGCCGATAATAAGCCAAGCCTTCAATATTCAACGAATCAAAATTTATCTTCTCACCGGTCTTTGTTTCAATAGCCGTTTTAAGCACATCCGACGTTTGTAAGGTATTGGTCAGTGAGGTGTAGCTGGCAATATTTCCAGCCTTGTTGCCTTCAATCTTAAAACGCAATAGCTGCTCGCGATCACTCAGCCGTTTACCTTTTTTGGTCTTTGAGTGGGATGTAATCGCATAAATATAGCCCTGATCATCAATTGAAAGCCCTTCCAGATCACTGAGTTTGCGACCAAAACTGCGCATCAGTCTTAGGTCGGTGGGGCCGTCTTTAGTCAGACTGCCGTCACTGGCGATGTTCATAACATTAATTGCACGAGAGGCTTCATCTTCAACCACCAGAATCCGCCCATCCGCCAATTGCTGTACGGCAGACGGTTCGTAGATGCCATCAAGTTCAGAAATCCCTAGGTTCTGTAATCGTAGGGTGTTATCGCCAGATGTGCCAGGCAGTAGGCCAGTGAAGGATTTGATACCAATAAAAACAACGACGGATACCAACAGCCCCCACCGAAAAACAGTGTAAGAAATATTCAGCAGCTTGAACTTGCGGTTAGCCATTAATCCCAGCCAATAAAGCTGGTCGCTCATTTTGTAATAGACCTCATCACGGTCACGCAGCAGGCTCTCCATGCGTGTCCAATATTCGTCCCTGTCCATGCGAACGCGGTCGGAATAGATGAGCAGATTAAGCGTATCGTCTTTTTGAGTATCACCACCACGCATCATATAGCGGCGAAAGTCACTTAGCGATGCCTCGCCTCGGTAGACGGCCTTAATCCATTCGCGGATATAACCAAAAAAATTGACCTGTTCGGGTGAGGCAGCCAGTAGTGCAAAAATAATTGATGCCGCTGCGGTAAACAAAAAAATACCGGCGGGTATGAGGAACTCGGGTGAAGATGCAAAAATGAACGCGCCCGAAATCATCAGGGCAGAAATAATGAAGCCATTGAGCGAAATCATGATATTCGCTTTGGTGGCTGCTAACGCAATCGTGTCAAGCTCAGCCCGGTAGGCATTTCGGAACATGGTGTCAACGGCCTTTGAGGTTCCAAGCTTCTTCTTACCACTTTTTTTTGTCATCCCTTATTACCCACGCTTACTCTCCTTCCTGAGCATAGCACAGGCTAATACTATACAAATGCATTCGTAGTGGGCCGAATCACAAATCACTGACACGATTAAAACCTAAAGCGCTATTTCAGAATCAGTGTCTGCCACCGCCATCGATAGTGCCTTCATAAAGTAATCACTATGATTTGCTACCCACAGTAATCAGGATGGCACTGCAAATAGCAGGTGAGGATTAAAGCGAGGCGCTTTGCGTCTAATGCACAAATAATTTCATAGGTAACTGAGTAGATATAAACGGTTTCATTTAGGGATCATGATACGCGGCGTTAGCCCTAGTCTCTTTACACGTCTGGCAAACTTCCGATCATCAAATGAAGCCATCGCCTCACAATCTTGGTAATAGGCATGATGCAGCGCATCGGCAAAATCAAGTCCATCTGCTAGGCCTGATATCGCCTGTTCAACTTCTTGCCTAGATTCGATATGGATATGCGACTGGCTAAGTAGATGCTGAAATACCGCAATAGTATCTTCTGCATCAAATCGGTAGTAACCGCGTAAAATCCACTCAAACTCTAAAATAACCGTTTTACTGACTTTCAGTGATTGACCAGATTCGAACAATCGCTTCGATGCCATCTGCTGCTTTTGCGCTTCTTCATCGTTTTCATCATCGATGTAATAACGCGCTAGAATATTAGTATCTAGCCCTATCATGATCTGCCCAAGAGGTTGGCCACGTCAAAGTCTACAGGTACTGCTTTGCGCTTACTTTTGAGCATACCAAAGCCGCTACCTGTGACTGTTTTAGGGGTTTCTTTGACATGTAATTCTATATGATCACCTGTCCAGATAAAGGAAACCTTACTGCCTTTGCGAATCCCTAATCGTTGCCGAATTTTTAGCGGTATCGTGACCTGACCTTTGCTTGTAACTGATGTCGTTTCCATCGTTCAATCCTCAAAGTAATACCAGGTAAGAATATCATATCTCTCCGAAGTTCAACAATCGATATATAAAATAGCTGCTCAGCTGCAACCGTAAACTGAGACATCAAAAGCTCCGATAGACATCACTGAAACAACCGTTTTCCTGAACAAAGTCATTATAGGCTTGAATTCCTGCGCGATTTTCAAGTTTCCACTGCTCAGCTTTTCTTTCGGCGAGTATTTGTTTTAAAGCGGCTTCAAGCGTTGAAGATAAATTGATATTGAGGGATCTGGAGCGGCTAAGCAAGTCACTGTTTATGCTGAGATTGATTGCTTTCTTTGGTGCTTGGAGGTCGTATAGAATTTCCATACCTAAATACCTAAATAGAATGTATGCGCATATGTCATTCTGACTGCAAGCAGAGCCTAGAACTATTTGCCCTTTTTGGCAACTTTCCCTTAAAAGTATCAAATCTGCCCAATGGCGTTTGGTGGCGCTAAGGAAAAGGCTTTCCCTTTTTCACTGGCAAATTGCCCAGCAATGAAAAATTTGTGATGAACATCTCCGCAAAGGCAGCATTGGGAACGATCATTATATTATTTTCAACCGTTTCTAACTCGACAGAGCGCCAACTAATATCTTTGACAGTAGCAATCACATCGTTACCGGAAGCAGTCGTGAATTTTATCATATGGTTAATTTTCACCTTATTCTCAAGGTTGAGAATAATTCCGGAAAAAACGTTGGCTATATTGGCTTGAATCGCAAGACCTATAATCATTGCCATTAATCCTGATGTCGCCAATAAGCTGGTTAACTGGTAGCCAAATACAAAAGCTATTACACCAAATACTGCAAGAACACCTAACAAAAAGAATATTGTCCACCTTACGAGATTAGGTATCTTTCTCCCTGTGCGTTCCTCCAGAGGTAACCACACATAGCGTTCAATGAGCATAGAAAGCAGAATGACAGGGAAGAACCACCACATTGCGGCTAAGAATTCATTGAGGCGATATAGATAGTAATCATCTAAAACATCAAAAAGATTCGTAAGTATATACTCAGATGCGGACTTTAAAAGTAATATAGAAAGCACTGCAAACAGCACAAAGCGCCAGGGTTTTATGGTTCGAAAATCATTAGTGAAGAACCCTCTCACCAGAAAAGATAAGCCCAGTGCACTGATGCCTAAAATCCAAGGAAGAACACTACTTGGAATTACCGCTAACAGACTAAAACCAGGTCTTTCTAGTTTATAGTTGAAGTTAAATCGGCTGAAAGCAGAGCTATCTTTTGATCCGGTGCGTGCTTTTCGCATGCCTATTGATTGCTGTACCGCAGTGTCAACATATTCACCCTGTTCAGCAACTCGCCAATCGCCTAATTGCAGATGCATTTTCTGCCTGTGTTGCTGGATAAGAGCTTGATTACTCTGACCACCTGAGCCCTTAACAAACAACAACTCGTCATTACTCAAGAAGCGATGTTGATAATGAATTCCTACTACATGTTGATTCGCTTTTTTTCCGGATAAGTAATCCAGACGGAATTTACCCTTAACATGATAGCGCTCATAATTTAAATCACCTTCATTAAGCTTAATCACTGCCTTGCCAATCGCTATTTGATCTATTGAATTAACGAAGTCGAGCTCACGGGCATCAAAACTTCCAGAGTGGCGAAACCAAAGATCAAACTCAAGTAAGCAAACCTTGGCCTCATAATCACAGTCAAACACTGACTTAACGTTTACCCCGGTATAAACCACTTGTGTTTCCAGAAAGGTTTGCCCATCGATATGAGGCTTGTTATTGAAGCGACTGGTTTCATATTGTTGCTGACTTTGGGGTGTCGAGTAGTATTGGATGGGGTGAGAATATAATTGTCCGCCGGCAAATTGCCCAATCAAGACAGCCTGAACCGGATCACCATGTTGATCGAAATAGACAGGCCCACTAATACCATCCACACTATTTTGATAGTCGCTATACGATGCTAACTGATCCCTTACTGCCTGGCGGATATCTTTAATGGACTTATCTCCATCGGTGCTTTTTTTGGCGGTAACTTTCCTCAAAGCCTCAATCGCTACAATAGCCGCATCTGCAGCAGTTACGTCGTAAGCATTGGGCTCATGTTCAAACTTATTTAAATAGCCTTTTCGAAACTCACTAAACTTCTTACCCCCAATATCATAGAGGAACTGAGTGCTGCCAAATAAATTATAGGTGTAGTCACTTTTAATGACGGGCTTGAAATTAGGCTTAAGCGGATAACTGGCAAAAGAGTCGCCTGCGACAATAATTGGATTTACCTGCCCGCTCTTTCGTATCATCTCGATCAATGTATTTGCCTGCCAATCATAAGTTGCCAAGACAACGGCAGTATCTTTTTCCAGTTTTTTAAAGAGAGAGCTAATTCCAGACTTAACTAAAGGGTCATCTAGTGAGTCAAAACCAATGCTCGTTGATGAAAGCACCTCCATACCAAGTTTATCAGACGCACTAGTAATTGCCTTTTTGACACCTTCTCCATATTTGTCATCGATAGAAACAGTAATTAATTTTTCTATCTTCAATGCATTAGCCATGTGCACAGCAACGTTGGTTCCTAACTGTTTGTCATCAATGATCGTCCTGAATGACCAAGGATTTTCTTTAGTTAGTGTTGGGTTTGTTGCAGATGGGGATATGACAGGAATCTTGTGCTGCAAATAGTACTTTTTGCAACTCTCAAACTTCCTTGTAAGAAAAAATTGACCAGTAGCTATGCGGGCTTATTGCTTTTCATGCTTGTGAATGTAGATTTTGAGCGGTTAAACTCATGGAGGATAATTTTGGTAAGATAGTAGATATTAAATTATGCTATTTTAGTTAAAAAATCAATCAATAGAGGCGTTAATATTAATTTTTTTGGTCTGTTATTGGTGCTCTACAAGCAAAGCTACCAGTGTTGTGCATTGGATTATAATCATCGTACAAAGTAATCATTATTGGAATTAGCCAAAAAATAAGGCTTAATGACCGCCAATAGCAGAAATTCTCCAGTAGGGGTTATAAAGGATGCAACAGCAAGAAAGTACAAATACACTCTCATATAAAATAGCCGTAATCAAAGGCGATGGCATTGGCATAGACGTAACCAACTCAACACTAGCCATCTTAAACGCCACACAAAAACAAGTAGATGGCTTCACTCTAAACTACAACCACATCGAAGCAGGCGCAGGCTACTTCCAAAAAACCGGCGTTGACATCCAACCAAACGGCGAAGAAGAAGCCGGTGAAGCAGACGCCATTTTCCTCGGCGCAATCGGCTTACCCTCAGTTCGCTACGAAGACGGCACAGAAATTTCCCCGCACCTAAGACTACGCGACCGCTACCAACTCTATGCCGGTATTCGCCCCGTTCGAGCTTACCCAAACGCCCCACAACGCTTAGCTGACCCACGCGCTAAAGATATCGATTTAGTCATCATCCGCGAATCCACTGAAGGCTTGTTCTACACCGCCGCAGTACACAATCGCTGCCCTGTTGAAACAGATGAAGAAGTGCAGGATGTGATGCGCATCACACGTACCACTACCGAAAAGCTCCATGATTTTGCCTTCAAACTAGCCCGCAAACGCAAGCAAAGAGGCAGCATAGGACTGGTCACCTGTGTGGATAAAGCCAATGTTTTCAAATCGATGGCATTCTTCCGGCAGATATTCGATGAGCGACACGCCAATAATCAAGATATAGAAACCAGTTACAGCTATGTCGATGCGCAAGCGCTGGATTTCATTCGTCGCCCTTGGGATTTCGATGTGCTGGTCATGGAAAATATCTTCGGCGATATCCTGTCAGACTTAGCCGGAGGATTAGTCGGTGGTATGGGCATGGCAGCCTGCGGCGAGATTGGCGATGCACACGGTTTATTCCAGCCCGCACATGGCAGCGCACCCGATATTATGGGGCAGGACAAAGCGAACCCTTTAGCAGCAATATTGAGCGGTGCCCTAATGCTGGACTACCTCGCTGACAAGTCGGGTAACCAAAAGCTTGCCGAAGGTGCCTTGCTTATTGAGCAAGCGGTTTATGACTGTTTTGCCGCCAATGAGCTCCGGCCAATGGAGTTTGGTGGCGATATGGGAACTGAAGCGGTTACCCAAGCACTAGTCGATTACATTTCAACACGAGGAGAGGCATAATGTTATTAGGTTGTATTGGTGATGATTTCACGGGTTCTTCGGATCTCGCCAACACGCTTGCTAAGCAAGGCATGTACACCGTTCAATACACGGGAGTGCCTGATGTGGCCGCCGCGCCTGACGTTGAGGCCGGTGTTGTCGCACTTAAGTCTCGCTCAATACCCGTTGAGGAAGCCGTGCGTCAGTCTTTGAAAGCGTTGGAATGGTTAAAAGCGCAGGGATGCCAGCAGTTTTTCTTTAAATATTGCTCGACTTTTGACTCAACACCTGAAGGCAATATTGGCCCGGTTGCCGATGCTTTGGCGGATGCGCTAGACACTGATTGCGTGATCGTTTGTCCGGCTTTCCCTGGCACTGGCCGTACTATTTATCAGGGTCATTTGTTTGTAAATGATGGTCTGCTAAACGAATGTGGTATGCAAAATCATCCGTTGACTCCAATGACTGATCCTGATTTGAGGCGTTGGTTAGCACCGCAAACAAAGTCCGAAGTAGGACATATACCTACATTGACGGTGTTTGACGGTGTTGAGGCAACGAGGGCTGCTTTATCAGCACAAGCTGCTGAGAAAAAACGGTTGATTGTGGTCGATGCAATCCGCGATGAAGACCTGATGATTATAGGTGAAGCTGCGGTTGATTTACCACTGATTACCGGTGGCTCTGGCGTGGCGCTTGGTTTGCCCGAAAACTTCCGCAAGCATGGCCTAATCGAGCAGTCTTCGGCGAATTGGCAAGGTGAAAGCGGACGCTGTGCGATTTTATCAGGCTCTTGCTCAGTCGCGACGCGAGCACAACTTGCCGAGTACGGCAAATATAATGCCATGTTAGAGATAACTGCTGCTGACGTAATCGGCGGTGTGACAACGCCAGAGAGTGTTTGTCAGTGGCTGCTAGCTCAGGATGGTATTCCATTAGCCTATAGCTCGGCTGATCCTGAGGCGGTAAAGTCAGTGCAGGCACAGTACGGCACTGAGGCATCTGCGCAAGCCATCGAGAATTTGTTCGCCGAGGTTTCACGTCAGCTTGTTGCGGGCGGCATCAACCGTATTATTGTTGCTGGCGGTGAAACTTCGGGTGCTGTTGTGGAAGGTTTAAAAATTAATACCATGGCAATGGGACCTGAGATTGACCCCGGTGTGCCAGCAATGCGAGCCAGTGACAATCTGGTGATTGCTTTGAAGTCAGGGAATTTTGGCGCACCGGATTTCTTTGCTAAAGCCGCTGTTGTTCTTGCGCAAGGCGCAAAGTAATGACTGAGAACCAATTACGCGAGCAAATTTGCCGTATGGCAAAGTCTATGTTTGATCGTGGTTTAACCGGCGGCAGCTCAGGTAATATCTCTGCCCGAACGGAAGATGGCGGTTTATTAGTGTCGCCCACAGGCTCAACTTTTGGGGCGTTAGATCCTGCGAACTTAAGTCGATTCGATGCGAAGGGTCAGCAAATTGGCGGTCGCAAGCCGACTAAAGAAATGAATTTGCATCAGGCGTTTTATGACACGCGTTCTACTGCGGGTGCCGTGGTTCATTTACATTCCTGCCATTCGGTGGCGCGCTCTCTATTAAAAGATGTTGACCCAGATAATTTTCTCCCGCCGCTAACGGCTTATTCCATTATGCGCTTAGGTAAAGTGAAGTTGCTGCCATATTATCGCCCCGGTGATCCTGCAATGGGTGATGCGGTTCGTGGTTTAGCGGGCAAGCGTTCGGCGGTGATGTTGGCTGCCCACGGCCCGGTGGTTGCCGCTAAAGATGTGGAAGCCGCGGTTTATGCTATCGAAGAGCTGGAAGAAACGGCAAAACTCTCCATGCTAATCAAAGGTTACGATGTGAATCTATTAACCCCTGAGCAGATCAGCGATGTGGTCACACATTTTAATGTGGAATGGGACGATTAAGCATGAAATCAAACATACTTTTGCTGATCACGGCGGCTATTTGGGGCTCAGCGTTTGTCGCACAGCGTGTCGGCATGGATTACATCGGCCCGCATACATTTAACGGCATCCGGTTCCTGATTGGTAGCGCCGTGTTAGTACCGCTGGTGATTTGGCTGAGTCGCCGTTTGCCAGCAGGCAATGTGATAGAGAGTAGCGCGAAGCCAGCAAAACAAGGGAGTAGTGGTTTAGTGTGGGGTGGGGTTATTGCCGGAGCCGTTTTATTTATCGGTGCCACCCTGCAGCAGGTTGGCCTTGTCTACACGACGGCAGGCAAAGCTGGTTTTATCACGAGTCTCTATATCGTATTAGTCCCGATCATGGGTATCGCTTTAAAACAAAAGGCTGGCTTAGGAATTTGGCTAGGTGCAGCACTGGCACTGTATGGCCTCTATCTACTGAGCATTACCTCAGACTTCACCCTAGAGTACGGTGACTTCCTGATGTTTATCGGTGCATTTTTCTGGGCGGCACATGTGCTGGTGATTGGTTGGTTAGCACCCAAATACGATCCGCTAAAATTATCTATCATTCAGTTTTTTGTCTGTGGTCTGCTAAGCCTCAGCGTTGCGCTGGTCTATGAAATAATTATCTGGGCTGACGTTATGTTGGCAATGAATGCGATTTTATATGCCGCTATTATGTCAACGGGAATCGCTTACACCTTGCAGGTGGTTGCCCAGCAGGATGCCAAGCCCTCGCACGCTGCGATTATCCTTAGTGGTGAAGCGATGTTTGCCGTGTTGGCGGGTTGGTTGATTTTAGGTGAAATACTAACGACCCGTGGCATGTTGGGGTGCGCATTAATTATGGCGGGTATGCTGGTTTCCCAGCTGCTTCCGGAAATGAATTTCTCCCGCAAAGTAAAGCCAGCATAAAGCCAGCAACTTGATAGTGATTGGCCACGGTTAACTTAAACTTGTCAGTTTGAGCTTGAAAATCAGTCACCTATCGTTGAAACTGGTCTACCAAATGA